>Ga0209660_1002124_pt1 | contig 9949 bp, 10 predicted proteins | sample SaaInlV_100m_DNA_2_FD_184659 | JGI IMG/M metagenome (GOLD analysis project Ga0209660, IMG submission 184659) | Marine microbial communities from expanding oxygen minimum zones in the Saanich Inlet - SI072_LV_100m_DNA (SPAdes) (version 2) | ecosystem: Environmental > Aquatic > Marine > Intertidal... | reverse complement strand
ATTAGGAAATCCTTTTGATGAAATAATATTTGACCCTATGGGTAATATTGGAGCAGGCTTAGGAGTTTTTGCAACACCAGGAACTTTTTTAGTTGATGAAAATGGCGAAATTTTAAGTAAACATTTAGGAGAGATGACTCAAAAAGTCTGGGATGAAAGATTTGTCACACTCATACCAAGACTCATCTAATTATGAAGCCATTAAAACTTCGTCTTTCTATGGTGTGAACTGATTAAAGTATAGTTTTTATATTTTACTGCTTCTTTTTAAACCACATTCTTGAAAGCAATTTATCTTTCCAAATAAACTGATGAATTAATGCAGCTGATATATGGACAACTACTAAGACAAGAAGAAGGTTAGCCATAAAATGATGAGCTGATTGAGAGGGGATATTTTTTGGAAGTATTGATGGCATTAAGAAATCAGGGTCAACAAAAAGACTGGGAAGGAGACCGTAAATAAAGGCGGTCACTATGCCTGAAATACAAACTGAAAATATTACGACATAAAGAAAAAAGTGAACCAGCTTAGACAATTTATTTGTTTTAATCGCATTAACATCAACTGGAGCAGGTGAACCTTTAAGTTTCTTAAATACAACTCGAGCAATCATTAAATAAAATATTGTAAATCCAGCACCAATATGAATTTTAATAATGGTAGCTTTGTTATCAATATCATCGGACAAATGCCCCACCCAAAACCTTCCCCAAATCAAGGAAAAAATTACTAAGAGAGCAATGACCCAATGCAATATTACCAACGCGGGATGAAATCGATTCATTATGGTGCTTAATAATTAAAAAATGCAATTATATAGTTTTTTGATAAAAGTGCTGGGTTTAAATAGGAGAAAGGATACAATTGATTCCAGCAATTAATGACGGTTTTTGGCTTTGTAAGCACACTTGGAAACGTAGCAGGTTAAATACATTTTGGTGCTTACTTGGATGCTCAATTGGTGATTTTGGCACTATTTTTACCTTTCAAATGATTGAGCATAGCTGGTCAGTCTGGCAGGTTATGACACTTGCAATAATCAATGGGCTTCTAACTAGTATTGCTTTAGAGACAATTATTCTTAGTAAGCAAATGGCAATAAGATTAGCGTTTAAAACTGCAATTGGTATGAGCTTTATCTCAATGGTTGCTATGGAATTTGCAATGAATTTGACGGATGTGCTGCTTACAGGTGGAGCAATTCTTACTTGGTGGGTTATTCCTTTTATGTTGCTGGCGGGATTTGTCACTCCGTTACCATACAATTACTGGCGTTTAAAAAAGTATGGAGTAGCTTGTCATTAGTTCTTAACTCCCTCACACATCAAACGAAATTTGGACTTTAGCTCAAGTTGATATACAATCCTAGTATGAAGAAACTACTCTTTCTAAGTAAGCAATATTTACCTCCACCTAGGGTAGTAATAATTTATTGATAACTTTTAGCTTTTTAAGTCATGCAAGTCCTGCAAAGTGCATAACATGCAGGACTTGTTTATCAAAAAGTATTTAACTCAAATCATAGTCAATAGTAGATATTTACTTTGGTGTGGGAGTGCTAGGTATCTGTCAATAAACCAACCCCACTTTAGCCTTAGGAGAAACCTTTAATAGTATCAATTCTATGTGTTCAAAATGAATGCTTGATGTTTTCTCATTGCTAAAGCAACAGAGACTCTCTTTCTACTACGCCTCACTTCGTTCGTTGCTGAGCTAAATGCTCTTTCTTAGAGCGATGTTGATTGATTATTCTTTTTAGCACTTCCTTTTGTTTATAAGTCACTTTGTCAAACTTACCAACATTGAGATAAGATACCCAAATCCTGGTTAGGAACTCCCTTTCCCATTCGCTGGGTTTAATCTTATCTTTGCCAAACAAAGCTTTGTGAAGTTCAACTGTTAGTTTCATTATAAATCTCCTATATGTATGGCTAACTATATAAAGGTGTTTGATTTCTAGTGTGGGAGGCATTACCAATAGTGTTATTAATCAAACCTATTTAGCCTGTTATTGCCCTTCAATTCTTTTCGATAGGTCTATATTTCAATCCTATTTAAGAAAATACATCCATAAATCAACACGGGAATTTAATTTTCATCACGTTTTATATTGGGATTTTTCAAGTCACTCAAGTACTGCTTTTTCTTTTTATCTGGCTTTTTATATTTTGGATTATCTCCCTGAAGAAAATACTTAAGTATCTTTCCTATTTGCAAATGGGTATGCCTGCAAAGGTTTTTTTCTAGATTAATAAAATCATCCACAGGAAGCCATGTAAGAGCGTATAGAGTGGGGAGTTTGTAGCCTCCATAGCTCATTCCGCCATAACAATTAACTGCGATAAAGCCTTTTCTTTCTAGCTCATCCCTTGCATTAAATAGTGTCTGATTAGAGCCAAAGTAATCCTTGTACATCGAATAGGCTGCTGATAAATCACCGTTGTTTTTCCCCTTGTAGTCGCAAGCCATTAGAAGCATCAGCTTTACTGAACTTGGTCTTAGAGACTTAAAGGCGTCACACTCTATAACATACCTGTCAATTGACGCGAATCCACCCTTGACTTTTCTAAAGGGTTTCTTTCTTCCCATGATGACGTCCTAACCTAATAAGCCTTTGACTTCGACGGTGTGAGTGAGTGAGTTGTTTTCTGTAGAACCTATAGTATCTAACAACCCCCTGGCTTCGCCGGTATGAGTGAATGTGTTGTTTTCGATATAAGCCTCAATATCGGATTGCTTGTAGAAAACACGAGAACCGATCTTGTGATAGGGGATTATGATTCCAGTTCCTGTACTTCTGGCATTGTTAAGTGTTCTTGGTGATATATGTAGTTGTTTTGCTGCTTGCTCTGTTGTAAGTAGCTTGTCTAGTATTTCCATGCGTATAACTCCTTTATATGTTGATTTAATTAACTCCAAAGCTTTGTAATGCGCTGAAGTTATAAATGATGTTATATAAGGTAGTTAGTTGTTAATAGATGGGTGGCACGGTAGTTCTCAGTACTACCGTATTTTGAGTAGGTGTGGCAAAGGTTTTTAGCTGGGTCTTTGCGTTGACATCGCTATTGAGTTTGTTAGCTTGTTAATTGCTCAACAATAGTATTTATATCTGTTTTTCTTTTATCTGAAGGGTCTTCAATGTCCGCTAATGGTTTCCTTGAATGGGGGCTAGGGTCTTTGATGTAGTTTGAGAGCTCTTGATGGCAGTTGTTATCCAGTACTCGTTTTTGTTTTAGCCTTGTGGCAAGGTAGGACAACTGGTTTCTCTGACGATGCCATGTCCACATATGCTTAAACCCCCCAGAGATACAATTGGCATTAGTTAGTAATTCGTGTAACTTAATTGCCACATCCTCTTTAAGGGTTCTTTTATTAAGTCTCTTATCTTGTTTAGTAAAAAAACCATTTTTTTCCGCCATTGTTACTAAATTTAATCCATTAATCCTACCATTAATTAAATGTGCACTATTCTGTAATGCATTAAACTCAGAAGTTTTTAAAAAAATATTCTTAAGTCCAGTGTTGAGCTGCGATGACTGTTCATGGTTATTTAGGTCAATTTTTGCAAATGGTGATAATGTTAGGGCGACAGTATTCAGTCCCAGAAGCAAGAATAAGGCGTCATTAAACGTTAGTAATTTGTCAGCCTCTAGTAAGGAATTACAAGTTTCAACGGCATACTTTGAATTCTCTGGAATTAATACCTCCCAATTGTCACCATAACCATTTTCATCAAGCCATGTTCTTAATCTATAAACGATAGTTGCAGTTCTTTGAATTTTTACAAGTCTATGCTTGTTGACTATACCTACTTCATCTAATCTACTCTTCCAATCATCTTGTCTGGGTTGTGGAAATTCATGTAAATTGATATTGTCAAAAACAATCGTGCCGAATTTTGATTCTCTGTCTACAATATATTCAAACGCCACTTATTTTCTCCAAAATATAATCATTGATTTGCTGCATTGGCTTTCTTAAGGTTTCAATTGATGGCTGATAATAATGCTTAAGAGTGACGTCGGTAGGGGAATGGTTTGTTAGGAATTGAACAACATGAAGCTGTATTTCAAGGCTACTGGCTATTGTTGTAAACGTTCTTCTTAGGTCATGCATAGTGAATTTCACACCGCTTTCCTCATTAACTTTTTTAATTTGTTTATACGGATTGTCTAGTTGTTGGACACCATCTTTGCCAGTGAAAACGTACTGACTTTCTGTAATTATTTTTCTTTTTAATAATAAATCGGTAGTGAAAGTTGTTAGAGGCAGGTTTAGGTCAGAATTATTTTTTGTGTCTCTTACCGTGAAATGGGTATTTTCAAAATCAACATCCTCCCACAACAATCCCAGTGCTTCAGATTTTCTTAAACCAGTAAATAAGATAAACATGAGCAGGTCGCAAACTGTTGCGGATACATTGTTCCTTATTAAGTTGTTGTTATGACTTGATAGATTGATTGTTGCATCAAACCATTTTTTTAAATCGTTTGGTTGAATGATGTTGGTTCTCGGCTTTTCTTTGTACCAGTTATTGAATTTGCTTATCTGTCTTACAGGGTTGGGAAGGGCGATTAGCTCTCCATTTAAGTCTTCATAATAGCAATCTGCAAAGTTATATAGCGCCCTGAGTAATCTCATAGTTGCATTTGCTCTGTATGGTGACTTCTCCCCAATTTTTAAATGCCTTTCTTGTACCATTTTCTGTGAAATTTTTGTCAACTCTAGATGCTCCCAATCTAATAGAAAGAGATTAAACAAGCCTTGATAGTCACTAATTGTTTTAGGCTTAAGTTTGTGTTTAACTTTAATGTAGTCAAACATAACATCACCCAACGTAGTAAATTTGGTTTGCTTATTCTTTTTAACTTGGTTTGGGTTAACACCAGCACTACAGCTATTAAATGCTTCAATCGCTTTATTGCGTGCCTGCTCAATTGTTGTATTGGGGTAGATACCATGAGTAACCATAATGGGCTTTCCATCTAGACTCGGTCTACTTATAAAAGTTTTTCGCCCTGAATTGGAAACTCTGAGCTGAAGCCCTTGTATTTTTGCATCATGATAAACGTCTCTTGCAGTCCCATTATTGGTGAGACTGTCCAATCTTTTTTTTGTAAATGTAAATGTCTTAGCCATAATGTATAATGCACGCTTTTTTTAGCCATTAATTATTACTGGTACAATCTTGGTACAGTCTTGGTACAGTCTTGGTACAAGAAGTGCAAGGAAAATTAATTAAAATACGTTATAAAGTTTTTGGTAAAATGCCTATACAATCATTATAATAGATAGTATTAGGTAATTTGAGTGAATTGAAAGTAAAGTGAAATATAGAACTTTTAATCCGCTGGTCGAGCGTTCAAGTCGCTCACGCCCCACCATATATATAAAGGCCTATATTGATTGTAGGTCTTTTTTTCGTCTGCTAAAAAATACAGGGGTCATACAGGGGTCATGTTTCGCTAGAATTTATTAACCCCTCCCTCACACATCAAACGAAATTTGGACTTTAGTTGTAAACGGGTCTTTTTTTTGAAAAATTATCACAATTATTAAAAAAAAGTATAAACTTCAGTTAATCCTCATTTAAATATGAAGGGTTTTTAATTTTTTATTATTTAGGAGAAAGATATGAACTTTTTGCCAAAATCGTTGGCTGTGGGTTTTGTATTGGCGTCATTTGCTTCAGCATCCGTGCTAGCTGCAACTCACCCAGTAACAGGCGAAACTTTAGCTGATGATCAAACATTTACATATAGTATGTTAGATGAATTTACTACTGCAGATCCTCAAATGGTCGAAGATGTAGAAGGATCTTATTTTGTTCGTGACCTTTTTGAAGGTTTAATGAACCAGGACTCTGATGGTAATTTAATACCAGGTGTAGCTACCGGTTATACAACCAATGAAGCTAAAGATGTTTACACATTTACACTTCGAGATAATGCAATGTGGTCTGATGGTAATCCAGTTACTGCTCATGACTTTGTTTACGCATGGAGACGTCTAGCAGATCCTGCTACCGCTTCACCATACTCATGGTTTGCTGATATTATGGCACTCGAGAATGTTGGTGCAGTTATGTCGGGTGATTCACCAACAAGTGCTTTAGGTGTTACTGCTCTGGATAATCACACTTTAGAGGTTCGTTTGACAGCATCATTACCATATTTTGCGGCAATGACTACCCATGCCTCTACTTTTCCATCTCCTCAATGGAGAGTTAGAACATTTGGTGATGATTGGACTAAGCCAGGAAACATTGTAGGTAATGGAGCTTATGTTCTGACTGAACATATTCCAAACGAAACTGCGACTCGCGAACGTAACTCATTGTATTGGAATAATGATGCAACAATCATTGATAAAGTTGTAACACTAATTATGAATGATGAGAATACTGACTTTACTCGTTGGGAAGCTGGAGAGACAGATAAGGGTGCACTTCCATCAGGTCAGTACCCACGTTTAAAGGTTAAATATCCTGATGAGGCTATTTCATTCCCTAGATTGTGTACATACTACATGACATTTAACTTGTCACCTAGTGGACCAGAAGCATTTAAAGATGTTCGTGTTCGCCAGGCCTTGTCTTATGCACTTGACCGCTCAGTAGTTACTGATAAGATTCTTCAAGGTGGACAGATTCAAGCATTCACCTTTACACCTGGTACTACTGCAGGATTCGAAGTACCGTCAGTTGCATTTGGAGAGATGTCTCAGGATCAGCGCAATGTTAATGCTAAATTGTTACTGGCTGCTGCTGGTTATGGACCTGATAATCCACTGAAGTTTGAGTATTTGTATAACACTTCAGAAGGTCATAAAAAGATAGCAATTGCAGCACAACAAATGTGGAAAGAGACTTTGGGTGCTGAAGCTACACTTGCTAATCAAGAGTGGAAAACATTCCTCAAAACTCGTGGCGGTCAAAACTTTGATGTCGCTCGAGGTGGCTGGTGTGGTGACTATAACGAAGCATCTACTTTCCTTGACCTGATGACAACACCTTCAGGTTACAATGATGGCAAATTCAGCAACGCTGAAGTTGATGAATTAATGATATCTGCTAGGACTATGTCTGATGCAACAAGCAACTACACACGTGTTGAAGAGATTATGGCAAACGAAATGCCTATAATCCCTGTATATCATTATACGGGTGTGTTTATGCTTAGAAATAATCTTAAAGGCTGGCCTTTCAACAACGTTGAGCAGAATGTTTACTCACGTGATTTATATAAAGTTGCAGACTAGCATTTTGTAGTTAATGAAAACACCGCACTTAATGTGCGGTGTTTTTTTTTGTGCGGTACAATACTCGCAGATATTTTTTTACTATCGATTGAGGATATGCTTAACTATATCATTAAAAGAATTGGGATTGCTATTCCGACACTACTAATTCTGATAGCAGTAACCTTTTATTTAATGCATGCTGCTCCAGGTGGTCCATTCACTTCAGAAAAGCCTCTACCTGCACAAGTCCTTGCCAATATTGAAGCTAAATATGGACTAGATCAACCAATCTGGCGTCAAATGACAACCTATCTTTGGGGTATATTGACAGAGTTCGATTTTGGACCTTCATATAAATATCATAGCCGCACTGTTAATGAAATTATCGGTCAAGGCTTTCCAATCACCTTGAAGTATGGTTTTTGGTCATTTATTGTAGCTATAGGGGTAGGGATACCTTTAGGAGCAATAGCAGCAATTAGAAAAAATACCTTGGTTGACTATTTTGCTGTGGGGATTTCAATTGGTGCACAAGTGTTGCCAAATTTTGTTATGGCACCGCTACTGATTATTGTTTTTACCTTGTGGCTTGGATGGTTGCCTGGCGGGGGTTGGCATGGTGGTGATTGGCAATACTTAGTCATGCCAGTTATTGCTCTATCAACTAGCTATATGGCCTCAATTGCGAGAATAACCCGTTCTTCGATGTTGGAAGTTTTGAATGCAAACTATATACGTACAGCTAGGGCAAAAGGATTACCCACTAAAACAATTTTTTTCCGTCATATATTTAAACCTTCATTGCTACCAGTTATTTCATATCTAGGTCCAGCATTTGTTGGCCTTATTACAGGCTCAGTCCTTATTGATATCTTTTTTTCAACTGGTGGAATGGGTTATTTTTTCGTAAATGCAGCCTTTAATCGTGATTATGCAGTAATGATGGGGATTACTATTTTGGTAGGTTCTCTGACAATCTTGTTTAGTCTAATTGTAGATCTTCTTTATGCTTGGATAGATCCAAAAATAAGGTACTGAGATTCTTAATATGATTGTAGCAAACAAAAATAAAATAGTTAAATTAGCCGAAAATTTAAATGCTGATGAACAAATTTTAGGTCGCTCTTTATGGGCTGATGCTAGAACAAGATTTATGCGCAACAAAGCTGCAATAACGAGTCTTATTATTTTAATATTAATTGTCTTATTCTCTTTTATAGGACCCTATTTTGCAGTTTGGTCTTATGAACAAATTGACTGGAATACTATGGGTTCAGCAGCAACTCTAGGTATGCCATCTATTGAAACTGGTCACTACTTTGGAACTGACGATCTGGGTCGTGATCTCTATTCACGTGTTATTCAGGGTACTCAGATTTCTCTTATGGTTGGTATTGTAGGTGCAACTATTGCTGTTGTTGTAGGTACACTTTATGGTGCAACCTCGGGTTATATTGGTGGAAGAACTGATCAAATCATGATGCGTATAGTTGACATACTAATGGCAATCCCATTTATGTTTGTTTTAATTCTCCTATTAGTTGTTTTTGGTCGATCAATTGTAATGCTATTTGTGGGTATTGGTCTTTTATCTTGGCTAGATATGAGCCGTATAGTTCGTGGTCAAACTCTGAATCTTAAGAATAAGGAGTTCATTGAAGCTGCTCAGGCAACTGGCGTAAGTGATTATAAAATTATAATGAGACATATTGTTCCGAACCTTTTAGGTATTGTTGCGGTATATGCAACGCTTCTAGTGCCAGGAATTATTATTGCAGAAAGTTTTATCTCTTTTTTAGGTCTAGGTGTTCAGGAACCAAAAACTAGTTGGGGGGCTTTGATTTCAGAAGGTGCTGGCACAATCAATTATGACACTGAATGGCAATTACTTGTCCCGTTATCATTCTTTATTGTTACTCTATTTTGTATCTACTTTATTGGCGATGGTCTCCGTGATGCGCTCGACCCAAAGGAAGGTAACTACTAATGAGTTTTCTTGAGGTTAAAAACTTAAACGTCGAATTTAATACAACTGACGGAATCGTTCGTGCAGTTAATAATGTTAGTTTCTCTCTTGAACAGGGAAAAATTTTAGCAATTGTTGGTGAGTCTGGAAGTGGAAAAAGTCAGACGGTTTTTTCGATGATGGGTTTGTTGGATAATAATGGTCATGCCACTGGAAGTGTAAAGTTTGAAGATCAAGAAATCCTGAATCTTCCTAATGAAGAGTTAAATCGAATTCGTGCTGAAAAGATAGCCATGATTTTTCAGGACCCAATGACTAGCCTTAACCCTTATGTAAGAGTTTCAGAGCAGATGGCTGAGGTATTAGTGCACCATAAAGGTATATCAAAATCTGATGCTATTCAGCAATCAATTATTATGCTTGATGCTGTCAAAATTCCTGAAGCTAAAAATCGTATAAGAATGTACCCACACGAGTTCTCAGGTGGAATGAGGCAACGCGTAATGATTGCTATGTCACTACTATGTCATCCAAAGTTATTAATCGCAGATGAACCAACGACTGCTCTTGATGTTACCGTCCAAGCTCAAATAATGCATTTAATGGCTGAAATTCAAAAAGAATTTGGAATGTCAATTATTCTAATCACTCATGACCTCGGTGTAGTTGCAGGTAATAGTGATGAAATGTTAGTTATGTATGGTGGTGAAGTTATGGAAATAGGGAAAACAGAACGA
>Ga0209660_1002122_pt1 | contig 9961 bp, 9 predicted proteins | sample SaaInlV_100m_DNA_2_FD_184659 | JGI IMG/M metagenome (GOLD analysis project Ga0209660, IMG submission 184659) | Marine microbial communities from expanding oxygen minimum zones in the Saanich Inlet - SI072_LV_100m_DNA (SPAdes) (version 2) | ecosystem: Environmental > Aquatic > Marine > Intertidal... | reverse complement strand
CCGATTGAATTTTTTCTATAATACCCCCCGGTATAGATATTCTAGCCAATGTATCAGGGGGCGTCGGACTAAAAAAACGATTTTGTGAGGATGTCTCCTTTGCAGCCTCCATCTCATTTGCCGTAAATTTCTGTTTTTCTGTTAAAGCATTATGGTTTGCAAGTCTATCATTTTCTCCACATTTAATTTCTTTTGCATAATCAGGTGTTGTAAACTTCGGTAATACATTTTCCTGTGCTGCTATCGAAGAAGATATTCTATTGTTCGCAAAATCATCTATCGACAAAAATAAATAACTCACACTCTTTTCTTTCAAACCACTACCTCCCCTATATCCATATCCACCCGTATATTTTGATTTCGTATATCCTAACATCGTGCCCAAATTAAAATCCAATTTGGCACCTTTGTCCCCACAAATTCCCTTCGACCAACTATCGTCATAAAATATTAAATCTATAGCATTATAAGAACTATCATATATCGTTACATACTTCGTACGCGAATTCATTTTTATTTTCCATGCCTTGTGAATTTCCTCCAATGATGCCGCTAAATTAGCAATTATATCCGTCCCCGTAAAATCCCCCTGATTGTCATCTGGATTTGCTGTTCCATCCGGATTCGATGCATCCGGATTCAATGTCGGCGAAATTATCTTTATTTCTATCTCCCACTTCCCTGTTTCTTCATTCTTTATAAAACCAGCCCCATTGTTACTCACATCCGCCAAATCACCCGTAATACGGTCTTCAGGAACCGCTATTTTAAACATATTTGTACCATAATCACTACTAAATTCATACCATGTCTTGGGTATTTCTATTGCTGCCAATCTCAAACTTATCACATTTGACAAGGGGGGGACAATATTTAGTGTAAAATCCGTCGAGGATCCAACCAACCCAGGTGATATTTCTATACCTGCCTCACAACTTACACCCCCTATCGTATCAAATTGATATCTGGTTGTATCCGGCACTTCCTGTTTCCATTCACGATACTGACTATCTATCGAAAGAGTCGTTGTATGCTTAGATCTAAAAATGGGATTCAATTGCCCTTGGACAGTATCTACTGGATATTGCTGGGTAACAGGTAATTTACGCCGTGTCATAATAGGGCGACTCGTACCAGACTCACCCGTTCCTGTAATTTGTACATAATTGCCCCGATTAATATCTTTATTTTGCTCCGCCAAAAAAAAATAACCGGGGTCCGATTGATACGTAATACCACCGTCCATACCCTTCGATCTCTCTTGTTGATCCGGATTATACATATTAGAAGTAGTATCCGCAAAAGACATGTGTTTTTGACTTTCCAATATTCCCTCATCAATGTATTTGTATAACTTCGCTTGGGCTGCCGTGAAAAAATTCTGAAACACTTTAGCATTTGGTGAATTTCTGTATTTATGGAAAAAACCCTCTGTTACACGCTTAATATCCGCCTTCGTTGCGTTTTCAGTTAAACCTAATCTCCCCAATAATTCTATTATAGAATAATTTTCCACCGTTAAATCTACCCCTGTTGTAGGCATTCTATATTATACTATGAAATTATAAATTGAAATGAAAATATACTTTAATCTATATATAAAATGTCTTGTTGTGAAATTTGCACAGATCCCTTTAATAAAAGTACCCTAGCTCCCGTCATATGTCAGAAATGCCCCCTCAAGGCGTGCAGAAAGTGTACCCGGAGATACTTACTTGAACAAGCCAGTGACCCCCACTGCATGGGGTGCAAGCATAAGTGGGATAGAGAATGTATTAATAATGCCCTTACCAAATCCTTCGTCCAAAAACAATATAGAAAACATCGGAAAGATGTTCTCTACAATATTGAAAAAGGAAAATTACATAGTACAATGCCCGCCACTGAAAGATATATGCAAGCCTGCGATCTCAAAACACAAGCCGCTCAATTATGCCTTATACGTAAAGACCTCATACAAAAACTTCGTATCATCAATCAGCAAATTAATAATGTACATCATAAAAAATGGGTACTTCAAAATCCACATAAAAAATCCATCCAAATAAAAAGAGACTTCGTTCAACCGTGTCCCTGCGAAGGATGTAGAGGATACCTCTCCACCGCTTGGAGATGCCAAATTTGCAAAATGTTCGTCTGTCCCACTTGTCGCTCACTAAAAGGAGCACAAAAAGATATTCCACATACCTGCGATCCTAATAAAGTTGCCAATATCGAGCATATCAAAAAACATAGCAAACCATGTCCAAAATGTGCAGCACCCATACACAAAATCAACGGCTGTGACCAAATGTGGTGCACACAGTGCAAAACAGCCTTCAGCTGGCGCTCCGGTCGCATTATCAATCACATCATCCACAATCCTCACTTTTTCGAATGGCAGCGCCAGCAAAATAACGGTGTCGCACCACGCGTGCCTGACGATGGAGGTCCTATGCAGTGTGGGATGTTGCCGCAATATTATATGTTTAATAACAAACTTGGAGACCGCGGGGCGCGGTCCCCCGACGCCCTCATCGACGGCAGAGTGTGGAATACGCGATATAATTCTGTCAGTAACGTGTTTCGAAATATTCGTCATCTACGTGGGGTTGAAATTAGATCTATTCAAGAAAAGATTAATTACAATACCAACCATGAAACCCTTCGCGTACGATATATTTTGAAAAAAATAGACGAAGAAAAAATGAAAACAACCCTTATTAAGAGAGATTCACAGCGAGCTAAACTTACAGAAATACTACACGTTTATGAATTAATAAATACCATTTGCACTGAACAACTAATTTGGCTCTATAATAATCCATCTTTTGATAATATGGGCAGTTGTTTGGATAAATGCAACAAAATCCGCGAATATGCAAATCAACAGCTTAAAAAAATATCCGTTACCTATTCCCAAGTGGTTGGAATAATCAATGCACGTTTCAATACCATACCCACCAAATTCAAGAAAGCTCAGCTAGTCGAACAATGATTTAATATACGTCGAAATTCTCTCCCAATCCTTTTTTACTTTCTTCGCCCGTAATCTCGTTATCCCCTGCCCACGCTTCATATGTGCCTTCCCCTTAAACAACAGCTTTTCCAATATCTCCACACACTCCTTATCCAACATCCCCCCTTTGTCCACTCTCTTCTTACCACGATAAATATAACGGTTGTAATTCGGATCACTATACAATCGACAACGTTCCCTGCAATGATTATTTTTAACACGACCTATCCCCATGATCTCATTTCTCTCATTATTCATCTCAATTACATAAATAACATCTGTCTTTCGAACATTTTCTGGCAATTTACCCGGAACACCATATATACAACCTTCCCAGTTATTGGTTTTTCTCCATGTCTCATTCTCTCCCCACGTCTTATTGTCGAATCGTGTAGTTCCAATATGCATCCTTTTTCTCTCTTTCTCTCTTCCCATTATTAATCAATTTTAGGTGCAGTGCTTTTTCCTTAGTGCTTTTAACTTAGTGCCTTATTTTATACATCTATGATATTCTTTTTGGTATGCGTCGAACCGCAAGGACACGGGAAAGACGTTATTTTAGAAACATATAGTTTAACACTAACTATTTGGTTGAAAAATAAAATCTTTTTATTATGTAAATGACCACTATCGCTGAAAGACTTACCAAACAGTACGCATTGACACACCCGGGAGCAATCAAGGCTTCCAACGCCAAAGAACTCCTACTACGGTGCCGCAACCTACTGGTAAAGCACGGGATCGTCAAGCGTAAGAATGCCAAGGGGCGCGGAAAGCGTGGGCGCCGCCGCCGCACCCGTAGAAAAAAACGCCGCCGCCGCACCCGTAGAAAAAAACGGCGCACCAAAGGTCGCCGTCGTCGTTAAGGCAATTTCAGCATATAATCCCAAATCATCACCATACTCTTTTGTGCACATTATATCCTATTCGATTTTCTTTCCTTAGTGCCTTATTTTATACATCTATGATATTCTCCCTCCAATTCCACCACTTCTCTCTCCTTCTCATCCAATCCAAAATATTCACACACGGACTTATTTGTTATATTGTTCAAAGGAAAATTCTCCAATTTCATTATATCCGGAATATATTGAAATGCCTCCCTCTCCAAATACATCATCCTATAACGCGTCGATCTAAATATATATCTTGCCAATTTCGTAGAGAGAAAATCTACCCATTTCTCCATACCCTCCACATTTTGTATCACATAATTATCCCGATTTGATATACCAAATTCACCTTCCTCATCATAATAAGGAAACCCATACATCTTATGTGCCAATACCACCTTCCTTATCCCATAGTGATATAACGGAAATTCACTATAACTATATTTCAACTCCGGTTGCTTTTTAGATGCGAATATACACGTCTTGATATTTTTGTATGGAAAATCCATTGAAAAAACAGGCGAAAGCTTTATGTTTTTCCGAGGCATGTTGGTTTTTTTAACTGTTAGATACCCCACCTTTTCCACATAGGAAAGTAACTTCTTCATGATCGACGAACCATACACCGGAAGATTCCCCACCCTCGGAAACTCCACCATTTTCTCCATTTGTTTGTCATAGAGAGAAATCGTCGATTGATCCGATTCCTCCTTCGTTAACAAAAAATAACACGTTGGCGTCTGTGCCTTCCCATGAAACAACCTATTCGTCTCCGTATTCGTAAAACAATGAATATTCTCCAACCTATATTGCTTCAAATAATCATGCATCCCATCACGATCACACCTCATCCAGAGAGAAGGAACAATCATGTTCAATCGACCACCATCTTTTAAGAGAGAAATCGAGTGCCGCACAAAGTCTCTCCATATCGTCTTCCCATCCTTCTTCTTATCCAATTTCGTATTCGTCGGCACCTTCTTTAAACCGTTACTATTAAATGGCGGATTCCCAATCACCATATCAAAAAGAAAAGGCGGTTGCCAAGATAGAAAATCCGCTTCAATGATATTTGCTTCTTCTCCAAAACTCTCGCGTAATAGGAGAATATTCTCCGGGTTGCACTCAATCATGTAGATCATATTCTTTATAATATGATTGGAAGGAGAGAAAGAGAGAAGCTTCTCATACAATACTTGCGAAAATATACCATTTCCTGCTCCCGGATCTAACCACCTTAGATTCGGATTTCTAAAGATTTCTTCAGGAATAAGAGACATTATTTCTAAAACCAATGATCTATCTGTCGATACATCGCCATACTTCGCTTTGTTCATATATGAAAATTGAAATATAAATATACCTTTGAACAAACTCATAAAAATGGAGACATCAAACAAAAACCCCAATTACCTTCAGCAACTCTCCAATTGCTGGGATAATCGTCTCGATAATGTCCTGCAATATCTAGGACCGACCGATCTCATCGCCATGGCTGAAGTCCAAAAAAGCTGTCTCAAGAATGTTCAATTCTTTTTCAAATACATCAAAAAGAATTGTACTGCTAAAGTTCTTATTACACTTAAAAACTATTCCAACGACTTCCCTTTCTATTCCATACCCGATTCCGCCATCAATCGGTGCCTACTACTACTCACTAAAGTTACACATTACCCCTTCCAATCACAAACTGTTTTCAAACCCATTAAAAAGTATAATAAATGCCACGGCTTTGTACTTTATGGGTGGATCATTGGAGGACGCGATATGCTCCGCACAGGAGAGAAACGACGACCATACCCCGATAGGATCTCATTAACAACCGATCATTACGAAGGTTATTTTAATTCTCCCATTATCCGTATAATTCCTTATAAAGTATTTTAATCACAGCCCTATAAAAAGGTCGAATGGATCGATACCTCTTCTCGTTCTTGAATTTTTTTAATGCAATCCATTTTACCCTATCCTTTTCAAAAAATCCATTCTTTTCTTTTATCAACGATTTTCTCTCTCTCTTTACACATTTATATACACTTTCAAACCTATTAGGCAACGTTTTATCATATGGCACTTCCAATACATAACTCGTATAATTTTCCAAATTTATTTTCATAATTCTATATTCCTTAATATGCAATAATAACTTCCCTTGATTACCAAACATCCCCATAGTTTCTTCGTAACCTTCTCTCGCTGCACATTCCTCGTCCGATTCAAAAAATTCAGCCCCTCCACCAAAATCACTCCATTTTTTCGAATCTTTCAATTTCACATCCGCCGTCTCTCTCCCCAACATTATATAAATTTCACCTTTATGATCCGCTATTGGTAATATTCCTGCACCCATTTATTTTATCCCAATATTATTTTATTCGAGTTACTAAAGTATTGCAAATAATTATCTGATGTCGTATTCCCTGATAAATCCACCCCTGATACCGTAACATGTTCTAACAAATTCATCGGCGGATACTGCGTATTATATAATTTATTATTCGGATCCACTTCCATCCTTATCGTATCAAGAACCGGCACGACACGAGCACCCGATAAATCCACATAAGTTTCTGCACCAACACCTATATCTAATTCTGTTCTTTGTATTTTCCATGGTGTAACACCATCTATTTTATCTGGCGTATTCGCCGCTGAAGCTTCTATACTTTTTATTTTTGCATCTGTAATACGTCCCAATTTCGAATTAAACCACCATTGTGCCTCTAGACCATCGTCAAAAAAAAACAAATAACTCTCCGTTGAACTCTTTAATTTATATGAAAATCTATTATCATTTAAACCAATCGGCTCATATACACCCAAATAATTTCTCACTGCATACCCACCACTCGTATCTACCTGATCTATTTTAAATTCATAATTAGTCGCCTTCATCTCCCCCACCGTTATACCAGTCATGTCCATCTTTGTTGATATTGAGTTCGCCATTGACTTCGGAGCACTTTCCCTCGTCTGAACACCCGAACAATCATTGCACAAATAGTACCCTTTATTCATATCTGCCAACTTTTCATAATTTCTTGCCTGTTTTACCATATTGTTTTCATACAGGATCGTTCCATCATGATTGCTCGTTTTCGCATTCTTATTTTGATCCACATTATGCTTATAAATAGTCCTTGCCCTTTTATTTGCTATTACCTCATTTGCTGACAAATTCGGCTTACCACTATTGAAACACTTCATTATATATATATAATATAATGAAATTAAACTTCATACACACAGGTAAATTTAAGCACAAAGGAATAATCCATATTGTTCATAGGAACCGTCCTCCCAAATTCATCCCTCAATCTTATCCTTACCTTGCTTATATTCACCGGCCCAAAGTAATCTCTCTTTAATCTGTGAATACTCCCTGATGGACGGTATCCAAAACCAGGCGTCGACGCCAATGATATCCTCGCTAAAATATTATTGTTCAACATCGAACTATTAAAAGCACCCACATAATTATTGCTAATATTTCTGTTATTATCATCCACTTCAATAAAAACATACTCCGGTATTCTATGATTATATACACCCTCCGACACATACATATTCGAACCCGTATATTCCCCAAAGCGGAAACCCAATATCCATCCTAAACCTTCCTGAACTGATCTCGTATTATCCTTCACACCACTCGCATTTCTATTAAAATATATATCAAAATTACTACCATCCACCCTCGAAATTGTCGTCTTCTGAGACCTATCATCTATCGAAAATATATAATTTTGACCCACCCCCGTCATATCTGCCCCCGATTGATCTACTAGATTCAACTCTTGTTCCATCTGATCGGGTGTATAGTTCCCATCCTGAATCAGTATTTTCTTCATCGCCGCGCCTATATGAAAATAATTGTTCTTTAAACTACGATGCACTGCATAAATAAAATTCTGCATCGCCAATTCCTGAATTTGCAAGGACACAGCATTCTTCACTGACATGGGCAATTGTACCGAAAAATCCGAACTTTGCGTTTGATAATAATTGTCTCTAAATCTTGTATCAATATTTATCGTCTTAGTAATATGTTTCTGTTTCAAAGGATTGATCATACTTTCTCTCTTTTTTGCCTTCGGTGATGTCGGCAATGTCAAAAAAGCCTTGATTTCCCCTATAAAAAATGATACCTTCTTCCGTTCCTCTTGAGGTAACTTATTGTCTCGATGTACATTTTTGACCATATTATCAGCTTGCTGCTCGATTTCAATGTTGCTATAAGGATAATTTAAGGAAAGTATGTCCTCCATCTCTTTCTTGGAATACTTGGAGATCTCCAAATTACTTATCATATTTATATAATCTTGGCATTATAAAAATATTATTTTTACTAAATTTTTATGATAATTATATATATCGATGATTTATATTATTATAATCATTCTTTTAGTTATTATATGGGGGGAAAAAACCAAGTGGAGAATTATTACAAAAATTAGAGAAAATTTCGATAATATTCAAAATGCTTTTAAAAATGTATTGAGTAAACAAGAAGAAAAAGATTTTATTAAATTATTAAAAATATTAGATAAAATATGTGTGGAAAATAATATTAATTATGTTCTCGTGCGTGGTACACTATTAGGATGGGCGAGATATAAAAAAAGGATACCTTGGGATGATGATGTCGATGTCGCTATCCCAAAAAAAGATTTTAAAAAATTCGCATCATTATCTAAAAAATTTGAGGAATATGGTATTGGAATAACTAGCATACCTTCACCGGGTGATACTGCTGATTTCAATAAAATATTTTTTATTAATAATAAACCTATTCCTCATTGGAAAAAACGCAATAAAAATGTCACTTTTCCTTTTATAGATATTTTTACTTATTCCGATAATCAAAATGTTAATAAACCTAAATTAGTTGGAGGCGAAGAACATTTTAAAGGACCTGTTAAAATTTTAAGATCCAACTTTGAAGGTATCAAAGTTAATATACCTTCAAATTGGAAATGGTATTTAGATACACTGTATAATAATTGGGAAGTTGAATGTTGTAGCTCTCCTTATAATCATCGTAAGGAAAAATGGCAAAAATCGGTTTGTCATGATTGTAATAAATTACAAATTTAAATCATTTTTTTTATGATGATAATATAATATGACATTTTGTATTATATTAGTTATAATCTTATTTTTCATTATTTTATGGGGAGGAATGACACGATGGAAGTTTGTTAAAGAAAGGGTGAAAGAGAGCTTTGAAGATAAAGGTATCTTGCCAGTTACTTTACTGGTGCGTTCCTACGATCGCCCGCATTATCTTTCACAGACTATCAATTCCATGCTACAAAGTGATATTGGTCGCTGCAAAGATCGAATTATTTACGACGACGGCTCTAAAAACCAGGAAACGCTTGCTATACTACAAAATATCGCTCGAGAAGGAGGAGAGAAGAAATTTAAAGTGCAGTATAATACTACAAATGTTGGTTGTTACCAAAGCTACCCAGCTGCCCTCGATTTTATACAAAGTTTACAGTCTTATGACGCAAATGGCTACACGTGCATTATTGATAACGATGTGGTCGTTAAATCAACATTTATATCGCAGTTATTTGATGTGTTCCAAGATGCCGCACGTAAACTCAATAGTAGAAACATAGTTTTGTCTGGTTTTAATCCAGATAACGCACATAATAAAAGCGCGGTTATACAGCAATTTAAAACGTTTCATGTGAAACGTTCCGTTGGTGCTGTGTGTTATTTATTTAGTAACCATATGATTGAGCTAATTCGAAGTGCATGGCGCAAGAAAGAAGATTGGGGAGTGAACGACATCTTGTTCAAATTGCCAAATCATTTTTTATGCTGCGTGAATTCAAGTCTAGTCAATCACGTCGGTGAGATAGGCTTACACTCAAGCAGAGGGAGGTTTGACAGCGACAGCAAATTTAAACAACATATGTCTGTCACCAAAACTGCGTTACACAAGCCGCTATATCAGAATCGGGTACACAACTCCCTAGACGACCTGACGAACGAGCATGGAGTTTTGAAAGCGGTTTTCGTCTGCTGGTTTGGAGTAGGGCGTGAGAATCCACCG
>Ga0209660_1002107_pt1 | contig 10007 bp, 5 predicted proteins | sample SaaInlV_100m_DNA_2_FD_184659 | JGI IMG/M metagenome (GOLD analysis project Ga0209660, IMG submission 184659) | Marine microbial communities from expanding oxygen minimum zones in the Saanich Inlet - SI072_LV_100m_DNA (SPAdes) (version 2) | ecosystem: Environmental > Aquatic > Marine > Intertidal... | reverse complement strand
TGCAATATGCTTACAGAGACCGTAGAACTAAAAAAAGAGAATTCAAATCTTTATGGATACAAAGGATTAATGCAGGTGTTAGATCTGAAGGATTAACTTATTCAAAATTTATTAATGGCTTAACTAAGTGTGGAATTAAGTTAGATAGAAAAATACTAGCTGAAATAGCATACGACAGCCCAGAAGCCTTTAAAACGATCGTTCAAAAAGCTCAATCGGCACTAAATTAATCTTCACTATTGTTTTTCTTCGGTGAAGAAATAATCTCTCAATATGTCTGATATTAAAAAAATAAAAGATAACTTTCTTTTAAAGTTAAAAGAAAATTTAGATTTAAATCAAGTTAATCAAATTAAAACAGAACTATTTGGCAAAACTGGGTTAATCAGCTCACAATTTAAACAGCTTGGAAAATTAGCAGAAGATGAAAGAAAAAAATTTGCATCAGATTTAAACTTAGTCAAAAATGAACTTGAAGATTTAATTACTACAAAAATTAACGATATTGAAACAAAAGAAATTAACAAAAAGCTAGAAAAAGAAAAAATAGATATAACTTTACCAGAGAGACCTTTTATTCAGGGAAAAATTCACCCTGTATCTCAAGTTATAGATGAAATTTCCTCAATTTTTTCAGAAATAGGTTTTAGTGTAGAAGAAGGACCGGATGTTGAAAATGAATATAATAATTTTACAGCATTAAATACACCTGATAACCATCCTGCAAGAGATATGCATGATACTTTTTATCTAGATGATGCAAAAGAACTATTGTTAAGAACCCATACTTCTCCAGTTCAAATTAGAACAATGCTTAATGATAAACCACCTTTTAAAATAATAGCACCTGGAAGAACATATAGATCTGACAGTGATCAAACTCATACACCAATGTTTCATCAAGTTGAAGGGCTACATATTGATAAAAATATTAATATGGGACATTTAAAGGGATGCTTAAATTATTTTATTAAAGAGTTTTTTGAGGTTGATAAAATTAAGATGAGATTTAGACCTAGTCATTTCCCATTTACAGAGCCATCTGCAGAAGTTGATATAGGTTATGAAATAAAAGATGGAAAAATAGTAATTGGGGAAGGTGATAAATGGCTAGAAGTTTTAGGCTGTGGAATGGTTCATCCCAATGTTTTAAAAAATGTTAACGTAAATCCTGATGAATTCCAAGGTTATGCATTTGGAATAGGAATAGATAGGCTCGCAATGTTAAAATATGGCATTAATGATTTAAGAGCCTTTTTTGATTGTGACTATAGATGGTTAAATCATTTTGGATTTGATCCAATAGATGTCCCAACAAACTATAGAGGCTTAAGCCGATGAAGATTACCACTGCATGGCTTAAAGACCATTTAGATACCAAGCTTAATGAAAATCAGATTATTGATAAACTTACAGATATTGGTTTAGAAGTAGAGGGTGTTGATAGTCAATCAGGAGAGCTAGATGAATTTGTAATTGCCAAAATTTTGAAGGCCGAAAAGCATCCTGATGCAGATAGGCTTAGAGTATGTGATGTTGATATTGGTTCAGGCGAACCAGTAAAAGTTGTTTGTGGAGCTCCAAATGCTAAAGAGGGTTTATTAACAATTTATGCTCCCCCTGGTGCTGTAGTACCAAAAAGCCAAATGAAATTGGTGGTAAGTAAAATAAGAGGTGTAACCTCATATGGAATGCTTTGTTCAGAATCTGAACTTAACCTATCAAACGAAAGTGATGGCATAACAGAACTTTTACCAAAAAATTATAATAAAAGAATAGGAGAAAATTATTTTCCTAAAAAAAATTTAAATGTAATTGATATCTCCATTACACCAAACAGAGCAGATTGCTTAGGTGTAAGAGGGATAGCAAGAGATTTAGCTGCTGCAGGAGCGGGAATATTAAAAAATCAAAAAGAAAAAAAACTTGATAAAAAAAATAAACAAACAATTAGTGTAAAAATTGAAAATGAAAAAAATCAAGCATGTATATCCTTTGGTAGTTGTTTAATTAAAGGGGTAAAAAACACTGAAAGTCCAGAGTGGCTAAAAGACAAAATAATTTCTCTAGGCCAAAAACCTATTTCGGCAATAGTTGATATTACAAATTATGTAATGTTTGATTTGAATAGACCACTTCATGCATATGATGTTGATAAAATAGATAAAGGAATAGTTGTAAGAAATTCTAAAAAAGGTGAAACATTCGAAGCATTAGATAATAAGGAGTATAAATTAGAGGATGAGATGTGTGTCATATCAGATGCGTCAGGTGTATTAGGTCTTGGTGGCATAATAGGAGGCACAAGAACTGGAACTGAGCTGGATACAAAAAACGTATTAATTGAGTCTGCTTACTTTAACCCACGATCAATCAGAAAATCATCTAAAATCTTGAATATAGATACAGATGCAAAATTTAGATTTGAAAGAGGTATTGACCCATTATCAATTGATCAAGGACTTGAAAGAGCAGCTAACTTAATACAAGAAATATGCGGTGGTGAAGTTAGTAAATTTGATATTCAAAAAATTGAAGATGTTAAAAAAAAATCATTAAAATTTGATCCTTCTTTGTTTGAAAAAATTACTGGATTTAATATCGACACAAAAGAAATGATCACGATCTTGGATAATCTAGGATTTGAAATAAAAGAAAACAAAGGATTACTTGATATCGTTATACCATCTTGGAGACCGGATATTTCACAAGAAGTTGATGTGGTAGAAGAACTTGTAAGAATTAAGGGTTATGATCAAATTAAAATTATTGAACCTGAAAAAGTTAGAAAAAAACAAACATTAAATTTAAAACAAAAGTTATTTCATTTTTTACAAAGATCTATTGCTTCTAAGGGCTATTTTGAGGCTATTACATGGTCTTTTACTGATAGTAAAATTAATCAATTATTTATTGAAGACAATAAAGAAATTAAAATAATTAATCCTATAAGTTCTGATTTGAACGTTTTGCGAAGTTCAATTTTTTCTAATTTGATTATCCATTTGAATAAGAATTTAGGAAGAGGATTTAAAGATTTGTCATTTTTTGAAATAGGACCAACTTTTTTAGGATCTGAGCCAGGTGAGCAACAGACAGTAGCTACTGGATTAAGATCAGGAAAATTGGCTAGGCAAAGTTGGTTGGAAAAAGAAAGACCAGTTGATGTATTTGATGTTAAAAGTGATGTTATCAAAAGTTTAGTTGAGGCAGGTTATAATAAAGACAAGCTCTATATTGATGATGAAACACCAAGCTATTATCACCCTGGAAAATCAGGAAGAATATTTCTTAACAAAGGCAAAGAAAAAGTGGTTGCCTTTTTTGGCGACATTCACCCAGGTATATTAAAAAAATTAGATATTAAAGTTGAAGCATTAGTGGGATTTGAAATATTTTTAGATAATTTAAAACAGCCAAAAAAATCATTAAAGGATCAAAAAACCCAGTATAAATATTCAGATTTTCAAAAATCAGAAAGAGATTTTGCTTTTGTTTTAGATAAAAATTTTAAAGTTCAAGAATTAATCGAAACGATCTCTAATGTAGACAAAGAATTAATAAAATCTGTCAAAGTATTCGATGTTTATGAAGGAACCAATATTCCTGAAGGTAAAAAATCAATAGCATTAAATGTAATTATTCAATCTCTAGAAAAAACATTGACTGAAGAAGATTTAAACAAAATTAATCAACTTATTATTTCTGCTGTTGAATCTAAAACTGGTGCGAAGATTAGATCATAATCATGACAAAAATTGATCACATCAGAAACTTTGCAATCATTGCGCATATTGATCACGGTAAATCAACAATCGCAGATAGGATAATTCATAGATGTGGTGGTCTAACCGAAAGAGAAATGAAGGCACAAGTTCTAGACTCAATGGATATTGAGAGAGAAAGAGGAATAACTATTAAAGCTCAAACAGTTAAACTTAATTATAAAGCAAAAGATGGCAAAGAGTACATTCTAAATATTATTGATACTCCAGGACACGTAGATTTCAGTTATGAAGTTAGTAGATCTCTGTATGCATGTGAAGGATCTATTTTAATTGTTGATAGCACCCAAGGAGTAGAGGCTCAAACATTGGCTAATGTTTATCAAGCTTTAGACACCAAACATGAAATAGTACCTGTACTAAATAAAGTTGATTTACCAGCATCAGACTTAGAAAAAACAAAACAAGAAATAGAAGAAGTTATAGGTATTGATACTGAAAATGCCATACCTTGCTCTGGAAAAACAGGCGAGGGCATAGAAGATATTCTAGAACAAATTATTGTGTCACTACCAGCTCCAGAAGGAGAAAAAGATGCTGATTTAAAATGTTTATTAGTTGATAGTTGGTATGACACTTATTTAGGAGTGGTTATTTTAGTTAGAGTTATTAACGGAAAAATTTCTAAAAATATGAAGATCAAAATGATGTCTACCAACCAAGAATATATAATTGAAAAAGTAGGTGTATTTACTCCAAAAGCAACTGATATTAATGAATTAAATGCAGGAGAGATTGGTTTTATAACGACAGGAATAAAAATTTTATCAGAAACAAAAGTTGGAGATACTATTTGCGATGCAACCAAACCACTTCAAGAGGCACTTCCTGGGTTTAAACCCAGTAAGCCAGTTGTATTTTGTGGATTGTTCCCTGTAGATAGCTCTGAATACCAAAAATTAAAAGATGGTTTGGGCAAACTTCAATTAAATGATGCTAGCTTTTCATATGAGGCAGAATCTTCATCTGCGTTAGGTCTTGGTTTTAGATGTGGTTTTTTGGGTCTCTTACATTTAGAAATTATAACCGAAAGATTAGAAAGAGAATTTGATATAAATTTATTAACTACAACACCTGGAGTAGTTTATAAAGTTCATATGAACAAAGGGGAAATAATAGAGTTACAAAATCCTTCAAGTTTACCAGAACCTACTTTAATCAAATTTATTGAAGAGCCTTGGATTAAAGCAACAATTATTACACCAGATCAATATCTAGGACCAATTATAAAGGTTTGTCAGGATAAAAGAGGAGTACAAACAAACTTAAGTTATTCAGGTAATAGAGCAGTTTTAAATTATGAAATTCCTCTAAACGAAGTTGTTTTTGATTTTAATGATAGACTTAAATCAATGACTAGTGGTTATGCAAGTTTTGATTATGAGATCATAGGCCATAGAGAGGGAGATTTAGTAAAATTAGGAATACTTGTTAATGCTGAGCCAGTAGATGCTCTATCAATGATGGTTCATAAAGATTTTGCTCAAACAGTTGGAAGAGAAGTTTGTGAAAAATTAAGAGATTTAATCCCACGACACAATTTTATGATTCCAATTCAGGCAGCAATTGGAGGAAAGATTATAGCAAGAGAAACTATTAAGGGTTTTAAAAAAGATGTTTTAACAAAAATTCATGGTGGTGGTGCTAGAGACAGAAAAAGAAAACTATTAGATAAGCAGAAAAAAGGAAAAGCTAGGGGAAAACAATTTGGAAAAGTTGAAATACCACAAGAAGCATTTATAGGAGTGCTCAAAATTAATAAAGACCAGTAGCTGGAGAGATGGCTGAGCGGTTTAAAGCGCACGCTTGGAAAGTGTGTGTACTGTTAAAGGTACCCAGGGTTCGAATCCCTGTCTCTCCGCCAAAAATTAAAAACCATTTAAAAAAGCGACTTATTCATCCATTTTTTGTGGATTAATCTAATTAATTTCCCTCTTTTTTTTATAAAAATGTTATAATTATTTAATTTTCCATTACAAAAATATGAAAAACAACTCAACATATCAAGCAGACTCCATCAAAGTTTTAAAAGGTCTTGAAGCTGTTAGAAAAAGACCTGGAATGTATATCGGTGATACAGATGATGGAACAGGTTTGCATCATATGGTCTATGAGGTTGTTGATAACTCAATAGATGAAGCTTTAGCAGGACACTGTAAAAATATAGATGTTAAAATAAATTCTGATGGAACCATTACGGTTAGAGATGATGGTAGAGGAATACCCGTTGATATGCATAAGGGTGAAAAAATGTCTGCTGCAGAAGTTATCATGACACAGCTTCATGCTGGAGGAAAATTTGATCACGATTCATACAAAGTATCAGGTGGCTTACATGGTGTTGGAGTTTCAGTTGTAAATGCATTATCAGAAAAATTAAAGTTAGAAATAGATAGAGATGGAAATAGATATTTTATAGAATTTAAAGATGGGGCCTCAAAAGCACCTCTTAAAGTTATAGGAAAATCAAAAGAAACTGGAACACAAATAACATTTTTACCATCAAAAGAAATATTCTCCTCAATAAAATTTACTCCAAATATAATTATCAAAAGAATGCGTGAATTAGCATTTTTGAACAAGGGAATAACAATAACAGTTAATGATTTAAATCAAAAAAAAGAAAAAATAATTGTATTTAAATTTGATGGGGGAGTTTTAGAATTTGTTGATTTTTTAGATGAAAAAAGAGAAAAACTTACAAATAAAACAGGCAATGACTTATTTAAGAAGCCAATTTATATTGAAGGAAAAAAAGACAATATAGAAATTGAATGTTCTTTGAAATGGAATGCAAGTTATGGAGAAGATATTTATCCATATACAAATAATATTTATCAAAAAGATGGTGGTACTCATTTACTAGGATTCAGGAGTGCCCTTACTAGAGTAATTAATAAATATGCTACAGAACATAATTTATTAAAAAAAAACAAATTAACTATCTCAGGTGATGATATTAAAGAAGGTCTTACATGTGTAATTTCAGCAAAGATACCTGATCCTAAATTTTCTTCTCAAACAAAAGATAAGCTTGTTTCATCAGAAGTTAGAATGATTGTGGAAAGTATTGTTAGCGAAAAACTTTCAATATGGTTTGATCAAAACCCAACTTTATCAAAAATTATTTTAGCTAAAGTAATGCAAGCAGCTCTAGCAAGAGATGTTGCTAGAAAAGCTAGAGAAAATGTTAGACGTAAAGGTGCTTTAGAATTAAGTGGATTACCTGGAAAATTAGCAGATTGTCAAATAGGCAAACAAGAAGGAACAGAATTATTTATTGTTGAGGGAGATTCTGCTGGTGGTTCTGCTAAACAAGGAAGAAATAGGTCAAATCAAGCTGTTTTACCACTAAGAGGTAAAATTCTTAATACTTATGTGGAAGAGATTGTTCTTAAAAAAAATAGCAATAGAGATAATAGCGAACATAGAACAAAATCTTTAGCAAAAATGATGTCATCTAATGAGGTTGTGACCTTAATTAATGCACTTGGCCTTGATCCAAAAGTTGAAGATATTGATTTGAAAGATTTAAGATATGGAAAAATTATTATCATGACTGATGCCGACGTTGATGGTTCTCATATACGAGCATTGTTACTAACATTCTTTAACAATAAACCATTTAATAAACTAATTGAAAATGGACACGTTTATCTTGCACAGCCACCTTTATTCAAGATCAATAAGGGAACAAAGGGTATTTATATAAAAGATGAAAAAGAGTTAGAAGATTATATTTTAAAAAATAACAAGGAATTACAAAAAACTAAAAAAGGTACAAAGGAATTTACTAGGGCTTATGAAGATGAAAAATCTAGAATGAGCATTCAAAGGTTTAAGGGATTAGGAGAAATGAACCCAGAAGAGCTATGGAATACCACATTAGACCCTGAAACAAGAAATTTATTACAAGTTCAATACTCAAAAGATATAAAAAAAGATCAAGATTTAATACACACATTAATGGGTAATGATGTTGCATTAAGAAAAGATTTTATCGTTTCAAATGCAATTAACGTTCAAAATCTAGATATCTAATAATGAAGTTTTTCGAAACTTCTAAGTATTTTTCATTAAAAAAATCGACTTATATCAATCTAAAGTGGATTGCTATTATTGGTCAACTAATAACAGTTAATCTTGTTTATTTTATTTTTGATTTTAAATTTAATTTAATTTTAGAAAATTCAATAATTTTGATTGGAGTGCTAAGTAATCTTTATTTAATTTACATTAATCAGAACACTCAACTATCAGATAAAATAGCATTTCTTTTTTTATCTATTGATATTTTACAACTAAGTTGTTTAATTTATCTAACAGGTGGAATTATAAACCCCTTTTCAATTTTTTTAATTATTCCAGCTATATTTTCATCATCCAATTTAGGTTTTAAAAGCAATTTTTTGTTAGTTTGCTTCACAGTTTTAATAATTATTTTTCTTACCTTTTTTAAACAACCTTTACCCTATCCAATTAATGATCATTTCCATGTAGATGGTTATTATTATTATTCAATTCCAATATCATTAATCATTGCTTTAATTTTTTTAAATTATTTTGCTTTAACCTTTGGATCAGAATCTAGAATTAGGAAAGAGGCGCTAAATAAAATGGAAGAAATTATGTCGAAAGAACATGAGTTATTATCATTAGGTGGACAAGCCGCTGCTGCTGCACATTCATTAGGTACACCGTTTTCAACAATGAAGATTATTTCCACTGATTTACTGAAGCGATTTAAAGATAATGAAGATGTTAAAAAAGATATTGAGTTATTGTCTAGTCAACTAGAGAGATGTAGTGAAATTTTAAAAAAATTAACATTAAACCCAATAATTGAAGATAATTTTATTGATCGTGATTTAACAATGGCAGACTACGTGGATGAAATAGTCAAGTCATTCCAAGAAACAAGTAGAAAAGATTTTATTGTAAATTATGATCAAAATTCAAATTCACTAAATATAACCAAATCAACAGAAATTATTTATGGTCTAAGAAATTTTATTGGTAATGCAAATAAGTTTTCTAAAAATAAAATTTTTATTAATATAAAAAGTGATAGTGACTTAACAGAAATTATAATTGAAGATGATGGTGAAGGATATCAAAAAGATATCTTGAGTAAAATTGGTGAGCCTTATATCAAATCTGTTAAGTCTTCAATAAAATCAAAATCTGGACTAGGTCTTGGAATTTTTATAGGAAAAACTTTACTTGAAAAAAATTATGCAAATATTTTATGTAAAAATTCTGAAACAAGAGGTGGAGCTGAAGTTAGTATTAAATGGAAAAATGAAGACCTGTTAAAGCTTTAGTGTAGTTTCTTTTTATTTTCAAATAAGCCACTCAATTGAGTAACCATCACATCCCCAAGCTCATGTACATCTGTTATTTTAATAGCTTTATCGTAATATCTAGAAACATCATGCCCAATACCGATAGCTAAAATTTCAACGTCACTCTTATTTTCTATAAATTTAACCATTTTCTTTAAATGTTTTTCTAAAAAATCCCCTGAATTAACTGATAATGTTGAGTCGTCAACTGGGGCACCATCTGAAATAACCATGAGTATTTTTCTTTCTTCTTTTCTTTTTTTAATTCTATTATAAGCCCACGAAATAGCTTCCCCATCAATATTTTCTTTCAATAATCCTTCTTTAAGCATTAAACCTATATTATTTTTAGCCTGCCTCCACTGCGTGTCTGCACCTTTATAAATTATATGTCTTAAGTCATTTAATCTTCCAGGATTTTTTGGCTTATCATTTTTAGTCCAAGCTTCTCTGCTCTTACCACCTTTCCAATTTTTTGTTGTAAAGCCTAAAACCTCTACTTTTACTGAGCATCTTTCTAAAGTTCTAGACAGTATATCCGCACAAAGCGCTGCAATTGTTATCGGTCGACCTCTCATGGAACCAGAATTGTCTATTAATAGAGTTACGATTGTGTCTTTAAAATCAAGATCTTTTTCTTTCATAAAAGATAAAGAATTATAAGGATCTATAATTATTCTAGTTAATTTTGAGCTATCTAATAAACCCTCTTCTAAATCAAACTCCCAGGCTCTATTTTGTTTTGCAAGTAGCTGCCTTTGTAGTTTGTTAGCAAGCTTAGTAATTAAATCTTGAAACCCGACAAGTTGTTGGTCTAAATTTTTTCTTAATTTTTGTGTTTCTTTTATATCTTCTAATATTTCAGCTTTTGCAATTT
>Ga0209660_1002105_pt1 | contig 10011 bp, 7 predicted proteins | sample SaaInlV_100m_DNA_2_FD_184659 | JGI IMG/M metagenome (GOLD analysis project Ga0209660, IMG submission 184659) | Marine microbial communities from expanding oxygen minimum zones in the Saanich Inlet - SI072_LV_100m_DNA (SPAdes) (version 2) | ecosystem: Environmental > Aquatic > Marine > Intertidal... | reverse complement strand
TTCCTCCTCCATCTGAAGTCGATTCTCCACTTTTCGAAGAAACAGGTAGGCCTTGCGAAGGCTTATATTTTGGTCTGGGTGGATGATTTCGTATTTCGCAAGCTTATCTATTGCATCGAGGGTAGAGCGGACCTGCAGGAATGGTTGCTCGCCAGCATGGAGCAACTGCAATCCTTGCACAAAAAATTCAATTTCACGGATGCCTCCTCGGCCTGTCTTGATATTACGCGGGTCCTCAGGGTCCTGCTTATCCCCGCCAAAACGGGCTCTTGTTGTGGCTAGTTCTTTTATAAGGCTTGGCGGTGGATGTCTTGGATGTGCGAAGGAGTGAACTTCTTCCAGAAATTCTCCACCCAAGGCAAAATCTCCTGCAACTGGCCGGGCGCGTGCTAAAACCAGGCGTTCCCAGGTTTGGCCAACAGTGTAGTAGTAGTTTACAGTAGATTGAAAATTCTTGAGAAGAGGGCCTGATTCGCCTTCGGGTCGAAGGCGGAGGTCGACGTTATATAGGACACCATCTACCGTGCTTTCTTGAAGGAGGGTGACCATTCCCCGGACAAGCATTGCATGGAATTCTCGTGCAGATAGACTGGTGGATTTTCCATTCTTTCTACAATTGCTTTCACCATCGTAGATAAAAATCATGTCCACATCTGAGCAGAAGTTTAATTCTAAGCCGCCCATCTTACCCATCCCTAGAACACAGCAGCGTCCCGGTTTATCCCGGGATTTATCCCATGGGACACCAAGCCTTTTTTTTAAATCTGCATAAACCGCCGAAAAAATAGTTTTAAGACAAAATTCTGCTAACTGTGTTATTTCCAGCAGGGATTGTTCTGTTGTAGTCAGCTCACCGACTTCCCTGAAGGCGATGCGAAGACTCATCAGGGAACGAAATCGACGTAGAGCATCAGCTACTGAATTGGGGTCTGCAATTGAAGGCAGTTTCCCCTCGTATTCCTGTTTCCAGCATTCCAGGAATTTCGTCGCAGAAAAAGGTTTATAGCCATTATCCTGAAGCCACTTCAGACAGTCTGGTTGACGTCTTAACAGGTTGCGTGATGACCGTGACCAGCCAACCAACTGGTCAACTTGATCCAAAAAGGAATCAGTAAAATCGTTTGCTTTTTCAGCAAGCGTTTCACGGGAAAAACTCATCTTTCCCCGATAGCCATAAGTCCCACTTGTGCTATAGGAGAAGCAATCAACGTCGCAGGATATCCTTCGCTTGGTCTAGCGTCTGCTTTTCCTTTGGTGTGAGCGAGCCAAAGCCTTTTGCATTTATTTTATCGAGGATTCGATCAACTTCACGCTGTAGGGCATCGTTATCTCCATGGTTTACTGTGTATTGGGTTGGTCGCACCGTTTTTTTTCGGCTAGTTGGCCGAGTAACCCTGTTTTGTCGAAGAAACTCAGGCACGCGCAATTCCATTCCCATTCCAAATTTATAAAACAACACTGCGGCAAGCATACCACCAAGGTGCGCTGAATGTGCTGTTCCTGTGGTTCCTGGAATCTCATGGCTAAGGAAATTATACATCTCAAAAGCAAATACACCCCAGGCAATCCACTTTGGCTTCAATGTTACTGGAATGACAAAAAATAGGAGAAAAGTAACAGGTTCATTAGGACGGTTCAGACAAAAATAGACGAGAAATCCAGTTACGCCTGCCGAGGCCCCCATGAGTTGTGGGCCAGCTTGTCCCCAGTTGACAGCCAACCAGACGATGCATCCAGCTAGTATACAGCCCAAGAAGAGAGTTCCCAGTTGCCGTGGATTGAGGATTTGCTCCAAGTTTTTACCCATGAAATACAGCATGAGCATATTTACTACAATATGGAATAGTTGCCCTGTGCTGTGAAGAAAGCTGTAAGTGACCAGGGTCCAAGGCTTGAAAAGAAAGCCACTACTGCTTAGTGCGAGTAGGTCTGTCGGGAAAGCACCTTGGAGCAAAAGTTGCAACACGAATACCGTGACATTGGCCACTATCAGTATTTTGATCAGGCTGTGGCCGGGCCGTTGTGCCTCGCGCATATATGGTCGGTCATAAATCATTTTTCAGGGAGGTGCCCTACACGAGTACCAAGCTATTGGCCATCGATACTGTTAGGTTAAAAGTTTAAAGCGTCTTCGCGACTTGACTCAATGAGAAATTCTAACTTTTTCCATACGCTCTTAAACCCTTATGGCGCACCTTGATGATAAATGGCCGGACAACATGCCCGGCAGTTTCTATGTCGATGAACAATGTATCGACTGTGACCTATGTCGTGAGCTGGCCCCAAGCTTCTTTTGCCGGAATGATGACCGGGGGTATTCCTTCGTCTGCAGCCAACCATTGGAGGATGATGATGTCGACGAGTGTTTGGAGGCCATGGAGAGTTGTCCGGTGGAGGCAATTGGGAACGACGGTTCCCGGTAGATTTTGCCTAGCCGGCGTCATTTGGTTTTTTCAAGTCCTTGATGGCGCCCATGATCCGGTTAATTGCGACTTGATAGCGTTCATCCGTCCCTTTCCCTGGATCAAATTCATCAGGCTGAAGGCATTTCCCATAAACTATTTTAATTCTGCCTCGAGCATTCGGAATCTTGTGTTTCCGACTATATACGTTGTGAGCGCCGAAGACTCGTACCGGAAGAACCTGTGCCCTTGAGCGACAGGCAAGAAGACCGATTCCTGCCTTGGCCTGCTGGAGTTCCCCATCAGTACTTCGGGTTCCCTCCGGAAAGATAACCATGGCCTTGCCTTCATTCAGTGATTTTAGGACATGGCGTACGGCTTTGGTATCCTTGCCGCCTTCCCGGTCAACGCCAATCACATTAAGACGGGGAAGTAACCAGGCAGAGAAAGGGTTGCCCATCAGTGTTTCGCGGGCCAGATAGTGGAAATCTCTTGGAGCGGAACACCCGATAAGCGGAGGGTCAAAAAAACTCACATGGTTCGAGGCAACAATTAACGGTCCTTGCATCGGGATATTCTCTAGCCCATGCCATGTAGTTCTATACATCACAGTAAACAGGCTTCTCGTCAGCCAGGAACATGTATGATAAATGACATTCATTGGACTACATTGGAATCCTGTAACACTTTAATCCTGGTTTCGGATGATTTGAAGCAGTGTGGCAATTACTTGTTCCAGTGTGTTTTCTGAAGTATCGATGACGATTGCACCTTCCGGGCATTTTAGTGGGGCATCCTTGCGACCGGTGTCAATTGCATCACGTTGCTTGATGGCATCCTCCTGTCCCTGTTTTTTTCGCCGAAGGGAACGGGTCTCGGCATCTGCGTGGAGGTAGAACCTGAATTGTGCATCGGGAAAAATGACAGAGCCAATGTCTCGCCCCTCCATCACCAATCCCTTGAACCCCTTTTTTTGTGCCACCTTCACTTGTTCTCGCTGATATTCAAAAAGAAATTTCCGAACGGATGGGATGGCGGCAAAATGGGCAACCAGACTATTTACACTTGTACTGCGAATTTCAGAATCATTCGGTTTGTAGCCATTTACAGAAAGGAATGCCTGTTGGCCTTTTACTGATGTTCCAAGATTAAGAGTGGCCAAGCCCTCTGTAACCGCATCCAAGTCTTTTGGAGGTATACCTGCTTGATTTAGTGCAAACGTCACTGTTCTGTAGTGTGCTCCAGTGTCGACATGAAGAAACTCCAGGCTCTTTGCTATGGCGCAAGATGTGGATGATTTACCGGTGGCTGCCCCACCATCGATGGCAATTATGGTAGTGGGATGTTTACTCATTCTATTACGGAAGCTTGCCTCAAGTTTTCCAGTTTTTCAAAGAAATCCGGGAAGGTCTTTGAGCAACAATCCGGATTGAGCACCGTTAGCCAGGGGGAGCCGTCACCTCGTAAATCGAGGCTTCCAAGAATCCCAAAGCTCATCGCGACACGATGGTCGTCATAAGTTTCTATGTGAACCCCTTCAATTGCTTTGGCATGGAGTGCTCGTCTATTTGGAAAAATATGAATTGAGTCATCGGTCTCTTCCACCCGTTGACCAAGCCTTCGGAGTTCCGTTGCCATGGCATTTATACGATCTGTTTCTTGTTTACGGGTGTGAGCGATGCCAGTGATTCGAGTTTCCCCTTTCAATAAAGGTGCGATTGCCGCCAAGGTTAGGAATGTATCAGAAATTGCATTGAAGTCAAATTCACCTCCACGTAAATCATCTGGCTGAGCAGTGCTGCCAATTCCTTTATGGATAAAATGTGTCTTGTAGCCTACTTGCTTCAGGATGGCGTCGAAGCGGATATCTCCCTGCAACATTTCCCGTTGCAAACCAGGTAGGAATGCCTCTCCACCGACAACCCCAGGTAATGCGAGAAAATAACTTGCAGCAGTGGCATCGGGTTCAACCGGCCAACAATTCCCAACTGATTTGTACCTAGCGGTATTTGAAATCCTGGTTTCAGCAAGCCCTTCACTTTCTATTTCTGCTCCAAATTGTTGCATCATCTTGAGGGTCATCGAGACGAAGGGTTTGGAAACGGTTTCCCCTTTCAAATGAAGTTTCACTTCACTCTTTGCCAAAGGAGCAACCATTAATAGTGCAGATAGAATCTGGCTGCTTTGGCTGGCATCGACTTCCCAGATCCCCCCGGGGAGCTCCGAAGTTTCCATGGTAAAAGGAAAATGTCCGTCTTTACTGTGACAGATAATTTTAGCTCCCAGTTTCCGTAATGCTTCAAGTAGACCCTGCATTGGCCTATTGCGCATGGCGATAGTGCCATCCAGTTGATAGCAACCTGAAGGATGGAGGCAGAGCATCGCTGTAAGAAAACGAGCAGTAGTACCGGCATTTCCGACAAATAGTTCAGCTTCCGCTTGTGACCAGACTCCCCCGTTTCCTTGTACGCAGATTGTACCAAGGTTAATATCGCGTTTTACCGGGATGGCGAGAGCGTCAAGAGCGTTGCACATGATCTCGGTATCCTCACTGAAGAGACAACCCTTGAGCTTAGTCTCCCCTTGTGTGAGTGCAGATAAGATCAGGGCACGGTTGGTGATGCTCTTTGAGCCGGGAATCCGTACTTCTCCCTGCATCTCATTCAGAAAGGGTTCAATGGGAAGACCTGATTTCATTCTTAAAGGCTGTCGCGGAATATTTTCCCGTCGCGGAGAATTTGCTGCACGCATTGAAGGTCTCCTTTTTTCAAGGCTTCTGAAAATTGGGTTAAGTCGTTGCTGAATTGCTTCAGTACTTCCAGAATAGCTGGAGAATTGTCGTCAAGAATCTGTCGCCAAAGTTCGGCGTCTCCTGCTGCGACCCGTGTGGTGTCTCGTAACCCTTTTCCAGAAAATGCTTTCCATGCAGGGTCTTTTTTCAGCAGGTTTTCGCACAAGACAGATGCCAGAATGTGAGGAAGGTGACTCACTGCGGCCACGATTCGGTCATGATCTGCCGGTGAAGTTTCACCTACTTGCATGCCCAATGTCTCCCAGAAATTTCGAATTATTTTCAGGCCCTCAGCATTTGACTGAATCGTTGGAGTAAGGATGCATGCCTGCCCTTTAAAGAGGCCGCTGTGTGCATTTTCTAGGCCTGTCTTCTCGGATCCAGCCATCGGGTGGGAACCAACAAAAGAAATATCTTTCTGCAAATATTTCTCTGCCGCATTGCAGATTGATGTCTTTGTACTTCCGACATCTGTCAGTACGGAGCCTGGCTTCAAATGATCGGAGATTTTAACCAGAAGCTCGGGAATTACCTGTACCGGTGCGCAGATTACTGTGATGTCAGCATCTTCAACGGCTTCTTCTGCAGTTTCCCAGACAGCATCACACCACGGCTGAGCCCGGCATTTCTTTCTTGTTTCATCGCGGCGGGACCAAGCATGGACGGTATCAAATAGGCCATGCTCACGCACGGCCATGCCGAGAGATGCCCCCAGCAGCCCGGGACCCAGTATTGTGATCTTATCACCCATTCCCTTCTTTCAATGAACCTCCATGGCCGAAGTCCAGACGGAAAGCCCTACCTTGGCGATAAACTCTTTACCAATTGCCCGGTCGTCGTGAAACTATTTGTGAGCCTTAAAACATGGAATCCTTTTGATAATGCGGAAAGAACCCAATTTACACGGCAACGCCAATAAGGTTGTTGTTATCTTTTTATTTTTGTTTGCCTTTTTTTTTATTGGTGGGGCATGGTTGCTTACTGAACAAGGTCCGGGTTCAGCCGGTCGTTCCATTCGTAATACAGGCAAGGCTTCTCCTGATCTGCAAAAGAAGGTTTCTGCGCTTATTTCATCCGCGTCTCGGGTCGAGAAATTGGCGAACGAATTGATTCTGGAGGTTTCGCAGGAGGCAGATCTTCGTTCCATTCTACTGCTTGTTGAGAAAGTCCAGATGGAGAAAAGCCACCTTTCCGCAATTGAAATGGAGCGAATTGATAAATTGGGTGAATTGGTTGAAAAAATTCTTTCTAGTCATCTTCGTAACAAAAGTTTAAATAAAGAGTCTGAAGCTCGTGTTTTACTAAATTCCCCTGAGGTGGCCAATGGATTGGCATTACTTGAGAGAGCCTTTGAGCTCCAATCAGAAGTTAATGATTCATTTCCCCAAAGCACAGGAGTTGATCGGAAGCGTATTTTTATTCTCGAGAGGGAGATTCGGGAGCAGCAGGCTGAGCCCCTTTATATTGATAGCATAAACCAGGAAAAATCCGGCGAGGAAGCACTGTCATCAAGTCGGATCAAGGAAGCTCACGCCTATTTTCAGGCTGCGATCGTATCTCAGACCGAAATTAATGAACAGCATCCCAATTCCAGACGCCATGATCCATTACGTCTCAAGCATCTTCAGGCTCGCGCTACTTTTTGTGAAGCCAACCAATTAATAAATCAGCATGAAGGATTAATCACTCAAGCGCAGAAGCATATAGGGGAGGGGAGATTACTGGAAGGGGTTCGGCTTCTCCAGAAGGCCTCAGCAGGTTTCGCTTCACTAAAAAAGGACAAGCCCTTGCTGGCATCCATCCTGGAACCCAGGATTGTATCGGCCGAGGAGTCAGCTACTGCTACGGCAGTCCAGTATTTTCGGGATTATTTCTCGGGGCAGTTGATTCAGTTGGATAAGCACTTGGCGTCTGGACAGTTGGCACCTGCCTTTGCTCTGGAGGGGACCTTGAGAAGGCATTTTATCCAAATGGAAAAGGAATTTCCTGGAACATCTGGTCAATTTAGCAAACTTTCCGAACGAATCAACTTTCTGGAAAGCCACAAGGAACAGGCTGCTGGTCTTCAAGGCTATTTGCGCAAGCAGTTTATTCCTATTACTGGACACCAAGGATGGTGGATGCTACGTACAGAGGTTAGCCAAGATCTCTATATTGCCATTATGGATATTCCCAACCCAAGTCGGCAAAAAGGAGGGACCTTCCCCGTGGAGTCCGTAAGCCATATTGATGCATCAACTTTTGCCACCCGAGTCGGTTGGTTGCTTGGTGTCCATACGCAGTTGCCCAGCTTGTCCCAATTCGCAGCAGTTTCCGGCAAACCTACATCTCCAGCACAAATTATAATTCAATCTGCGACCCGCATTGTTCCAGTTGACCAAGGTGCTACAAACGCGAGTGGTTTTCTTCACCTTTGGGGGAACGTGTCTGAATGGCTGGCTCCAGTTGAGGGTGCAGATGCCAGTATGGTTACTCATGCCGGAGGCCACTTCCTTGACACTGCTGTTGCATTATTTAATAAACCGGTTGCATCAGCCTCTGTTAATGAACGCAGCCGACTCATTGGATTTAGATTGGTTATTCATATTCCGCAGTAATGAATTCCCAAAGAGATAAGCCCAACAGTCAGAAGACTCGCCGATTAATTTTTCTGGTATACTTTGTGACGGCAATAGGGATTCTTTTGCCGGGTATACTTTTTTGGTTTTTTGGAATGGATCGGTGAGCAGAATCAATTTGGGGTAAGCTGTTTCCCAGCTTCAGTTTTTCCAGTGCTTGGCTTAATTTCATGGAGATCTTTCTTTGTTTTACTCGAGGAGTTCCATTTAGGCTTATCGATGGTACCACCGAGGTTCATTTCCAGAAACTTGGCAAGAGGCAATCCGAGGGGCAGAAGTCGCACCTTAAAATTTAATTCACGTGTTTTAATATTTAGATGACCAGTCGCATCAACCTTAGAGGTTGGGCCAAGAATCTTTAAGGGTTCTGGACCGAAAACCATGAATTCCTTCTGTAATCTGAAATCTGATTCCATTCGGTCAAAGCGATAGGAGATCAAGGGAATGGGTAAATTCTTTAGCTCCTTAAACAGCATGCCGAGTATATTGACTTTGGCCAGGGAAGGGTCCTGAAGAGCAAAAGAGCCGTTGCCATCAAAACTCGCTATATCGCCATGGTTCCCCTTGGCGTGAAGACTAAAGCTTTTTAGTTTCGATTTTTCCTCGGTTGGTTTTGGGGGCTTAAGATTGAGCTTTGGGTTTCGGGCCAAATTCCGGAGGGCGAGATCCTTGTCTGCATCCTTTAGCTGTATTGATAATTCCATTGGCGGTCCGGCTGAATGGGGATTGATTTTAAGCCACCCATCCCCTTCCCCTTCAGCAAAACCAAACTTGACCGGATCAATTGTGATTGCCCCCGCATGGCTCTTGAGATCGATATCGAGGTGATCCATGGGTACCGAAAGAAAGGTTGATTTACCCCCTTGGCCACGAACAAAAAATTGGCTCACTGGTTGTTGTTCAAGGAAGTCAAATTGTCCATGGCCAAAGATCACGCCATCAGCTTTAATTTCAGGTGGCTCTTCTATCGTAAAGTCGGCAAGAACCTTCTTCACCCTATCACCAAAGAGCTTTGAGGCGTTATTAAGACTGAGTTTGCCTTCAAGATTAAACCGACGTGAAGTAATCCGGCCTCGATCCCTGGGGTGTAGAATCCATGCCAGTTTCCCTTTTGCATACCCATCCGGGAACTTGGCTTTCAAGTCAAAGAATTCCGTGTATTTCGGAATGCAGCGGAGGATTCCTTGTGCTTCCTCAAATGGCGTCCCTCGGTAGGATGCAGAAATTATTTTGCCAGCCCCGTAGATGTCTCTACGGATGAGATCATTCCATCTGCCACTGATATCCATATTGGCGTACATGGGAAGTCCGGTGAAATTAAAACGAGCCCAGAGGTCATCCCACCAAGTTCCAAACCAAGGATTAAGTTGCTCGGGAAACATCCTTCCATCCAGGAGGAATCTGTAGTCTCCGGTTTTAAGATCCTGATGAAAAGATCCAGAGACATTGCCGGGCTTAAATTGAGCAAAAACTTCAGGAACTTCCAGCAACCCCGGAGTGTACGTTCCGCGCGCCCGTAGTCCAGCCAATGGTACCTCAAGGATTTCAATTTGGCGGGCGTCCAGGGAAAATTCGGCGCTGCTTAATTTCCAATCTTCTTCAAACCTTGCATTAAGATTACCTTCAATTGGCTCCCGGAGTTTTACTTGTTCCAAGTGTTTTCGAGGAATAAAAGCCTGCAGTTTTGAAATGTCCCCAGGATGAATATGGAAGCGAGTTTCTATTTTTGCTGTCTTTTTTTCAAGATTTGCACTTGCGGAGACTGCCGTAAAGCTGTGATGAAAACCTGCCACTCCCTTCATTTTCAAATGACTTGGGTCTTCCATTCTCGCTTTCCCAATAAAGCGGCCGGCGAGTTCTGCATCGATTTGGATTGGTCCTGTTGACAGTTGGACCTCAAGGGGGAAGAGACTTGGAGTTAACTCAGTGGAAGGGGCGGGAAGCTGAAACTGTAGATTGGTGACACGCAGTTTCTTCTTTATATGGGCATTTTCTAGTCGGCCCTTAATGGGGGCAGTGAAAAGGAGGTGCCCGGGTTCGCGTTGGAGTTTGGTTTCCAGGATCAGTCTTTTGCTGATAAGAAGATCTGGAACCTGTAGCCCTCTTGCTTGAAGTTGAGCGTAAACCTGATTGTCTTGAATTGATTTCAGAGTGATAACTGGTGCGTTCAGCGCGGCGAGTTGGGGACGGACCCGGACTA
>Ga0209660_1002103_pt1 | contig 10022 bp, 13 predicted proteins | sample SaaInlV_100m_DNA_2_FD_184659 | JGI IMG/M metagenome (GOLD analysis project Ga0209660, IMG submission 184659) | Marine microbial communities from expanding oxygen minimum zones in the Saanich Inlet - SI072_LV_100m_DNA (SPAdes) (version 2) | ecosystem: Environmental > Aquatic > Marine > Intertidal... | reverse complement strand
TTGTGGTGAGCACGTTGAAGGTTATGATGAACATAACGTTGGGTTTGTGTTTAAGATGGGTAAGGTGAATAATGTATAAAGAATATACACCTGAAGAGCGTAGAGCGTGGGCTAAGAAGAACTTTACTAAGTCACATCGCAAAGCATGGGCTAAAAAGAATTTCACAAAGAAACAACGTGATGCATGGCTTGCGAAGAAAGTTTTGGAAAACCATAAGGCGCAATTTAAAAATGAACACCATAAAGAAGAGCGAATAGCATGGGCAGAAAATAATTTTTCAAAAGAAGAACGTATTGCTTGGGCTAAAGAAAGGTTTACCGATGAAGATAGATACAAATATGTTTACGACATGAGAATGCTTAATAATTTGTATGCTAAGTCTGACCATTTGAAGAGCAATTATAAAACTCTTCACTTGACTCTTAAGCAGGTTAAATATGATAACAGTATATGTGGTCGCCATATTGGACTTTATGGAAACTATAAGTGGCTATGCTGGGTTTCTGATAGTGAATATGCTTGGTTACTGGATAAAGGGATTAACAAGTACGGGTATATTTCTAGCACCTGGTGGGGGTAATTTTTTTTAAAAACTAATACCCACGTTTCAACATTAATACTGCATCATTGAATCCAAGTTTTGCCGACTTCTTGAACAGAGCGAGTATCTTCAGATAACTCCATCTCATGTTGCACTAGGTCTTCAACAGTTTTCTTAGTCTCTGCATGACTAGTTGGTGCATTCCCTTGCTCAATCATCTTGAACGTGTCACTGCCAGTGGAAATACCAATCAGAATTCTAATCCTATCGGTGTCTTCTAATGATGGGTAGACCGCATAAAATCCACTCGAGTAAAAGTACCCAACTAGGCAGTCGAATAACTCAGTTCCTTTGACTAATTTACTAAACCTATCTTTAAGTTGGAACCCAGGTTCATTGGTAAAAAATGACGTATCTGTACTCATTGAAATAACACTACAAAAATAAATACAATTCTAACTTATTCCAGAAAGGAAAATTAATTATGTTAGATTATGCACCATGTTTAGCGCATAATTAATTAACTATTTTCAGTAGAGGTAAATATGTATTTTTGGAAAACACAGCAGTTGGCTGATGATATTAAAAATAACAAAATTAGTGAGAGAAGTAAAATGTACTACTATCTTATTATGATGGTGTTATTTAATATGGCTACTTACGCGTTTCTTCTTGAGGGTGAAGATACGGCTAATATTAGGCTTTTAATTGGTGAAATATCATCAATCATAATAGTAACTATTGTTGGGATTTTAATAACATTCAAGACAAATAAAGGTCAAGATGGGGTTGACTATATGGCTAGAATGACAATGCTAGGACTTCCTATTGGCATTAAGATTATCGTATTTATAACGATATTTGATGTTGTATTATTTGAGGCTGTTTATTATTACTCGGATTCCGATACATGGATAGATTTATTTATTTCTTTACAGACAGTTTTAGTTTCAGTATTGCTATATTGGCGTATCAATATTTACTTGAAATATATAAATCAATCTTAAATGTAGGATTATAAATTTATTATTATTTGTAGTGATATATGCTAATTATGAAATACACATTCCTACTACTAACACTATTTTTATTAAATATAGCGAGTTATGCCAATGAAGATGCGTGGGAATCATTCTTTGATGGCTCGAAAACAATTCACCTAAAATTCACAGATGTTATTGATGACAAATACACTGTTAATGTTTTGTGGAATCCAAATGACGGAAATGTTCCAAGATTAGTTGGTCCAGCAACAATTCGTTTTGTTAAAGACAGTGGCAGTACATTCTCCGTATCAGTAGATGCTTTCCATTTGCCACTTGATGTTTTAAACAAATTGGGACTCTTAAAGTTCGATGATAGTGGCGATTATCACACGCTCCCAGTTGATTTAACTAAGGTTTACCCTGTTGAGTACAATACTATTGGGAAGGATTCATTATTTGATAGTTTTCATGGCAACAATGTGCCATTCTTCTTTGAAGATATTGATTTTGATGGCAAAGATGAACTCATTGTTGTTGATTTTGGCAATGGACAAAGACGGGTCGATGATTATAAAGTGTACAAACCTACTTATAAAAATGGCAATATGTATAATTTGGCAATTGACAAGCCCTTTGATATGCTCGACCAAAAGACCGCTTTTAACAAGGAAAATAGAACGATAGATGTGTTTTTATCTGGCGGCGCTTGTGGCAGTACGAATGAGAAGTTTAAATTGATTGGTAACAAGTATGTTGCTATTGAATTTACTGACTGGGATTACTATATTCGTGATGGTGGGAGTGTTTGTGTAGAATCAAATTATGTTGTTATTGATGGTGTGCGAGTGCTTAAATCTAAGTCTGAGAGTTATACGGAGTTTGGCTCAGGAAAAACAATTGAACTAGGGACTAAGTATTATTAAGCAAATGAGATACATACTTTTACTAACACTATTTTTATTAAATATAGCGAGTTATGCCAACGAGGATGACAATCCAAATGTTTTCTTTGATGGTACTAAAACTGTACATTTCAAATTGACTGATGTTGTTGATGGTAAGTACAATTACACTGTTGATGTTATTTGGACACCAGATAACAATGCCCCGTTAGGCGTAGGTCCAGCGATATTAAGATTCTCAGAGAAGAAGCGGTTTAATTCATTTTCCGTTACAACAAGTGCTTTTTACCTATCTGGAGATGTTTTAAAAAAAGCAGGTTATTACACCTCCGATTGGGATTATCACAAGGATATTTTAAATACCGTCTTTACAATTGATTATAAATCTCTAAGCAAAACTTCACTGCTTGATAATAAGCACGAAGGCGATGCTCCGTTCTTCTTTGAGGATGTTGATTTTGATAATATAAATGACCTAGTAATTCGTGAGAAAGGTATTGGACAAAGAAGTGTAGATGCGTACAAAGTTTACAACCTTAGAAGTGGTGGAGGTAGAGTGTCAGACTTGTATAGTGTAGTAAATAAAGAGCCTTATACTTGGTTTGACGCTTTAACAACTCTTAATAAAGAAGACAAAACTATCGCTTTTTATAGTTCTGGTGGTTCTTGTCAAAACTCTGAGCGTATCTACAAAAGAGTAAATGGTCAATTAAAGTATGTTCAATATAAAAAGTGGCGCGAAAGTACTAGCAAGAAGTTAGGCTTTGTTTGTACTGAGTCTACTTATGATATAGTTAACGGCAAGCAAGTGCTTGAATCTGAAACTGATAGTTTTTATGATAATTATAAGCATAAATGGATTGAGGTGTGCGATGAAGCAGCAGCAGTCCATAGTAAGACTTGGCTCGCCTTTATTATGCGCAATGATATTTGCCTTGCGGGAGGCTTGTCGAGATGAAGCACATCTTCCTAGTACTCACGCTAACCCTAACATCGCTACATCCTAAACCAGCCTAAGCACACTCAAAGATTAACTAATATGATTTTAAAGACACTAAGAGTTGTATCCATTGCCATAACAATTCTCTTTGTTCTTTTTATGTGGAACTTTGATTATGATAAGATTGATTGCTATTTACACGCAGATAATCAATCAGATTGCACTACACAGAATAGTTACAAATATAAAGGTAAACAATGAACAAAATTAAAATTACGTTACTAGCAATATCAATATCATTTATCCAGTTACTCCACGCTGAAGAACTGGATATGTCTGATTTAGGCAACAGATTTGCAGAGTGCTCTACCAAATCTTTATTGCTGGGGGTGGTTCTCAAGAGTGACGAGGAATACTCAAAAGGGCTTTTAGAAAGAGCGAGTGAATGGAGAGTGATATCAGTGATGAGTTTTATGGCAGAAGGAATGACACAAGATAATGCAGTAGATGCTTATAAAAAAATGTCAGGTATTACTGCTACAAATTCTGGAATTAAAGAGGTTGCTAACGATAAACCTGAACTAATCAAACGTTCAGAAAAATTGATTTATGATATTAATGAAAACTGCATGCCTTATGATGAGCATGTAGAGCAGATGAAGAACCAAACTTATTAATATGGAGTCACTAACATTTGGATTGCTCGGATTAGGTGTATATGCATTGTGGGTATTTACAGATACTTTGGATAAGCGCCCTAGATATAAATCTACAGAAGAAAAATTCGATGCAAAGATTCAAGGTTTTGGATGGGATGAGCCTATCGAACAAACTAAAGTAATTAAGAAACAAGTAAAGCAAGTAAACAAATCAAAAGTATCACTTGAGAATGAAAGTCTATTGAGTTTCCTGGATAAGCACTTCGATTTATTCAGTATTGATTCTGAGTTATATACGCTCAATCTAAATCAGATAAAGAATGAACAGCACGTGTCAATAAATCAGAGACTAAGAAATATATTAGAATGCAAAGGTTTATACGACTTTGAGATTGACTCATATGTAATCAACGGGTCTGACGCAACAAGAATGCATATGGCCGACAATATTAGATAAAAAAGAGGAATGAATAATGATTAAAAAACTACTACTAACAACGTTACTTGTAACATCCATAAATGTAGGTGCTGAGACGCCCAAATATGCCTATATAACCGATAATATCGATATTCCAATGCGATACACTAGGGGTTTTTTAGATAATATCGTGCAGAAATTAACTACTGGCGATAAGGTTGAAGTTGTAAGGTCATTTGATGGTTGGACACAAGTTCGTTATGGCAATAAAACGGGATGGGTAGTGTCACGATACTTGTCAGAAAAATCAAACACTAAATATAAAATCAAGAAATTGATGATTAGAAACAAAAAACTTGCTTCTGAGATTTTGCGTCATAAGAAGAAAGTACTAGAAGGTAAAAAACAACTAGCACGAATGGAAATAAATATTATTAAACGTAAAATTCTACTTGAAGAAATTAAAAAATTAAAACTCATAAAGAAAGTCTTGCTCAATGAACTAAGAGTTGTTTATTTAAACCAAATTGCTAGCAAAGTCAAAAAACAATGGAGATATTTAGGAGCAAAAGACAATTGGGGTTGTGATGTGCATATCCTGCAAGATGTCAATGGCAAAGTTCAAAGTGTTAATCTTCAATCTTGCAACGTGGATGATAGCAAAAAAGCAATATCATTTAAAAATGCTGTTAAACGTGCTGTTTATAAAGCATCGCCATTACCAACTGCACCAGATGCAAGTGTATTCGATAGAGAAATATTGTTTCATTTTAGGGTTAATTGATAATAGGTGTAGATTATGAGCAATGACAAGGAGAAATTTACTAAAGATGTACTACACTACCTAAACCAAATCAGCGGAGGCTTGTTACTAATATGGCTGACTATAGTTGTGTATGTAATTTTTCACTGGTAGTTAACTGTGAATTTTATCAAGTGGTTAAGAGATTGGATGCGTGCTATTGTAGGCGGTTATAAAATTTGGAGAAAAGAGCGTAAGCGTATTTTTAGGGAGCGAGTTTGGACATTGTACCAACGGATTGAAGAAGGGCTATTATTTGTTTTTTATATGGGGATATTGTTTATTATTGGGTATGTGGTGTATAAATTAGCACTACTTATAATTAGAATTTAAATAATATGACATGTCTATTCTGTAACGTCTCAAGTGCAAGAGTCATCTCTGAAAATGAACTTGCCTATGCTGTTCGTGATGGTTTTCCTGTTACTGAATTACACACACTAATTATTCCTAAACGTCATGTTGAGGATTACTTTGGATTAACCAAAGAAGAATTGCTTGCTTGTGATTCGTTGCTTCATTCCATAAAGGATGAAATTGTTAGTGCTGACAGTACTGTAGAAGGTTTTAACATCGGAATGAACTCAGGTGCTGTTGCTGGACAAACTATATTTCATTGTCATATTCATCTGATTCCAAGAAGAAGTGGTGATGTGTCTAACCCTAGAGGCGGTGTAAGACATTTGATTCCTGGTAAAGGAGACTATTAATTCATGTCTGAATCTTTTATAAATAAAGAACCAACATTGGAGGATTACTGGAGAGGGATAATACTCATAGGCAAGAATAGTGCTAGTTATAAATTTGCATTGGCTAAATCACTTTTAGAGTTGAAACCACAATCTGGACAGTTAGTTAAATTAGGCGACCTTGCTCCAGTTTTTGCTAGAAACATTACCGAACATCTTCAAAATTCAGATAAACAAGGGACATCAAAAAGCAGCAAGTTCCTTGATGCTTGTAGAGAATACAATGCTAGTAGGATTACACATAATGAACTTATTAAGGAAACAGAAAGGCTGGGATTTGTTAATGTTATAGATGCTTTTCATATAGTTGGCTCTGGTGAGATTCCTAAAAAATTCTATATAGATGAAAGGAAGGTTAATGATGGAATTAGAATTACAGACGAGTTCAGTAAACTGCTTGAAGGCAGTCAATTAGACAATTTACCTTTAGAAGTGGAGTCTAGATGGAGATTAATTGAAACTTCCTGGAGGCTGAATATTGCTAGTGGCTTGATAGGTGTAGAACACGATTCAAATACAGAATCATTCTTTGTAAATGATTTAAACAAAAGAAAAACGGTGACAAGTTGCAGGGATAGTTTGAACGGGTATCAAAAAGGTAAATGTTTTTATTGTTTTTCAGATATTAACATTGATGCTAATGTTAATGATAGCCTTCCAGACGTTGACCACTTCTTCCCCCATGCATTAAAGAAACAAGGGTTTAAGGGAATTGATAAAGTTTGGAACCTTGTGTTATCTTGTCAAGAATGCAATAGAGGTGTTAGTGGTAAATTTGACAGTATTCCAACAATAAAACTATTAGAAAGACTACATAAAAGAAATGAATATTTAATATCAAGTCATCGACCTCTTAGAGAAGAACTTATAAAACAGACAGGCGTAAGCGAACAAGGAAGAAAATCATTCTTAAATGAGTTTTATATTAAAGCGAAGAAGTCGCGACCAGGGTCGCCTTGGGAGGCAGAAGACCCAGAAGAGCCTGTTTTTAATTGTAGGTAAGGCCTACTACGAGACTGGTGGTGTGTTTGAGGAAGTAGATTACCAGTATGGCACACCAAGATTTATGCGTGTGTATCGAGAAGATGGTACACTGGCTGATGAGAAAGGTTTTTTTGATAAGGAAGTAATTAAAAGGATTGTGGGATGATTAAGAAAATACCGTTAATATTGTTAATATCACTGCTTATGGTCGGTTGTAGTACACCGGGTAATATCAAGCAACTAGGCGGGTCTGATACTAATAAGGGTAGTCAGTCTGTAGACGGGGCTTTAGACAGCCGTGATTACGGCTTTATGAGTGATGAAGGCGACCATTTTAAAGAACTGGTTGAACAAGGTAAGTTCTTGAGTGCGTCTAAACTATTCAACAAGTACGAAGACAGTTACTTTACGGAAACATCGGCATTTGGCGGTGAGACAAGAACCGTTAAGTATGAGAATGAAATCAATAAAGTTGCAAAATATCTGCTAGATGCTAATCAAGATGAATTTTCTAATGTTATTTCTAAAGTCGATACTACTATTGAATTGATTCGCTCTTCAAACGATTCGCTTGCTAGTAAGTGGGGTGCATTCTCAGACATAATAAAATCTGTTGAAAAAAGTAAGGAATATTATGCCAACCATAGGGTGTTTGCGTATGAGCAAGTAAGCAAAATGAATGACCGCTGGAATCTATCAAGCCCAATTAACGCCCTCAACCTACAAAGTAGTGAATTCAATTCAGCCCTTAAAGATGTCGTATCACGAGAATTTGACAGATACGACTTTAGTAATGACAAGGATTTTTTCAAAGAGTATCCGATAAAACTCAACAAAGCAAAAGTTGTTCAGGCATCCAGCAAAACAGTCCTCAAATGGCTAAACTCATCTTCATTAGATGAAGCCATTGCTCTAATAGATAAGTACAAATTAAATAGGTCTAGTAGTGTTAGATACAAACTTGCTGGTATTTTGCTGGATAAAGCGTCAAGAAAAACCTACGGAGATAAGCAACCGAAACTGATGGATGTTATGGTAACGCTAAAACAGATTGAAGACCTTGGTGTAGAAGTTAGTGATGCTGAAATACCTGATAGGTACAAGGCTTCTTTTTTCCAGTTTGGAAGTACTGCTGATTTTAACAGTGTTAATAGTATCTCTAAAAACAACGAGCCATACTTGGTTGTCATAGATAAAAGAAGAGTCAACATAAAAACGAGTGATGAAAAACTAGATAAGGTTTATTCTAAGTATGTCTCTGGGTCGGAAAGCATTGTAAATCCAGATTATGCTGTATTTTATAATGAATACAATAATGCACTTCAAGAATACAATAATGCAGTTCAGAAATATCAAAATGCTCTAGCACAACAAGAAGAAAGTAAGCGTCAATACCAAAGAGAGCAAGAAAATCGCCGCTTAAATGCTAGCAGTAGTACTAATTGTTATGGCTTTGGTAATAACATGAACTGTACAACTACTCGCAATACACCTTTTTTCGTGCCAGATTACTCAGAGACTTTTGGTGGCATTGCCCCGGCAATTGCTAAAAGAGATATTCCACACTATAGAGAGCAACTTGACCTTGAAAAAAGAAGATTGAATAGCACACCAAGAGAGGTTGAAAAACTAAGCCATACTGAGTATGCGTTTACTACAAGGACTTACGACACTGTTAAGACTTATGAGTATGTGATTCATTTAATCAATAAAGTTGAACAAGATTATCTTGCAGTAAAAATTCCACTAGCAATAGAGAGAACTTTTGTAGTAGCAAACAACTTAAAATCAAAAGATGTTAGTCATAAATCTCTTGATTTTCAAACCATAGATGATATGAAGATTTTTGCTTCAGACCCAAATGATGATATCTCAATTAGTGAATTGATGAATAAACTTCCTGCTGAATACTCATTAAAGAAGTATTCAAATTTAGCAAACCTGTTGTCAAAAGTTAAGTCATCATACAAGGGGTCTAGCGTTAGTTTAATCAATCAAATACTGCCTAATGACAACACTGGTCAAGCCGTTCAGGAGAGCCGCACAGATTCTGATTACATTAAAGACCTTGGTAGGATTAAAAAGTTATTAGATAGTGGTGCTATTAATCAAGATGATTACGAAACATTGAAGCAAAAGATAATGAATAAATTATGAACAAACTACTATTACTGACATTGGTTTTTATACAAAGCATTTCTTATGCTGACAGTTCAATGTCTGATTTGTTTAATAAGTACTCTAGTATCGAGCCATCCACAGAAGTTACTGGACAAGTAAATAAAAATCTAGATACTCCTAATATTCCCCCCTCAAGAATGTCCTCAGGTATTCATATTAAAGTTCCTAAGTATGTTGAGAACCCTGATGTTGTCCCTATAACCGTAGATTTTGATGACTCAATAAAAGATGGTGATGTATTGAAGATGTATGACCCAAAAGGTATTATGATATTTAAACTAGAACCATCTTTAGGTGCAACTATTACCAGTATATCACTGAGATTTCGTTTAATGGGTGGTGGGAATTGTAAGTTTGTAATAGAAAGAGGAAGTAGGTACTCTGAATATAAGTATGTTGACCAGATAAGTAGTGATGATTACGCATCAATCCCAAATATGTCGTCTGGAGATAGTGATATTGATACTTATAAAGAAAAAGATGGAGGAAACTCAATAAAAATGTTATTTCGTAACATTATGGCAAGGGAAGAATATATATCCTATATAGTTGTTGAAAGTGATAGTGGGTTATCCAAGTTAACTACGACACCATTATTGACAAAACATCCATACTTTAAGTTAACGGGCAATATTCCTAATCCAAAAGTTAAAAATATAGAATTATCAAGTGAGAGATATAATAAGTATTAAATTTTTGAAATCGGGTGATACTGATGGCAGGTAAGCAGTCAGTATTAAACTCAATTATTACAAACAAACCAATAAACTGTTCCCCATCGGAACACTTTATCAACTCAATAATCAATCCTATCTGAGGTGCATGTAGACGTTATCTTAGATAGTGTATCTTCAATCAA
>Ga0209660_1002097_pt1 | contig 10031 bp, 8 predicted proteins | sample SaaInlV_100m_DNA_2_FD_184659 | JGI IMG/M metagenome (GOLD analysis project Ga0209660, IMG submission 184659) | Marine microbial communities from expanding oxygen minimum zones in the Saanich Inlet - SI072_LV_100m_DNA (SPAdes) (version 2) | ecosystem: Environmental > Aquatic > Marine > Intertidal... | reverse complement strand
CGACGACTGGGGCTACAAGGCGGTGGATAAGCCATTACAGATACACGATCTCCACGCCACCATATTGCACCAACTCGGGATCGACCACGAGGAGTTGACCTACCGCTTTAGCGGCCGTGACATTCGACTAACCGACGTACACGGGAAGATCATCAAGGATATCCTCCTGTGAAGACGGTTGACCACCCACTCGCCTATAGTAAAGCCAAACCATGATGGAATTTCCATGAGCAAAAGTTGTTTTCCCATGTCCCATCGCCTTGGTGGTTTCGGATTGCACGATCTCGACCAAGGCTACCGCGGGGCAGGTAATGAAAACAGGTACTAGCAGAGCGGCTGGATAGAACCTGTGATCGATTTTTTGTAAAGAGGGTGTAACAAAACAAAATTCCAAAAACATGAAGGCTTCCGAAAAGATCTACCCTGCAAGCTGGCCCCTACGAGCAGGACTAGCTGTGGCCATCACCTTTTTCATCTCCACGAGCGATTGCCTCGGAGAAGATGCCCATGCTTTCCTCCAATCCAAAGATCCAACCGAACTGGATCGCTTCATCCTCGACGGCATGAAGGAAGCGAAGGTACCCGGCCTGGCCGCTGCGGTGGTGAGGAACGGGAAGGTGATCTGGACGGGAGCCTATGGTTGGGCCAACCGCGAACAAAAGATACCCGTCATCAACGACACCCTCTTTCAGATCGCCTCTGTCTCTAAGCCCGTGACTGCCTGCGCCGTGATGCAGTTGGTGGAGCAAGGGAAACTATCCCTCGACGCGGACGTCAATGAGGCGCTCCCCTTCCCCGTCCGGAATCCCAAACACCCGAAGGTACCGATCACCCTAAAACACCTCCTCACCCACACTTCTGGCATACGCGACAACTGGAACCTGTTGGAGGACACATGGGTCAAAAATGGCGACTTCCCAAAACCGTTGGGTGAATCCCTTGCGGCCTATCTCCAGCCCAAGGGAGAATACTACAGCGCCAAGAAAAGCTTTTATCAATGGGCTCCCGGCACAAAAAGCCAATACAGCAACGTCGGTGTGGCCTTGGCTGCCTACTTGGCCGAGACCAAGGTCAAGACCCCGTTCGAAACGCTATGCCAAAAAGGCATCTTTGAACCGCTCGGAATGCAAGGAAGCTCCTTCCGCTTGAAGGGTATGGACCAAGCCAAGATCGCCATGCCCTACGGCTTCAAGAAGAAGACCGGCACCTTCAAGCCATTGGGACACCATGGATACCTTGATTTCCCATCCGGCACCTTGCGGGTCACAGCCCCACACCTTGCGCGTTTCCTGTTGTCCTTCATCGGGGACGGACAACTCGACGGCACGCGCATATTGAAAGCCGAGACGGTTCGTGAAATGCGCAAGATTCCGTTTCCCAAAGCTGACTCGAAGCAGGGGTTGGTCTGGTATTTTGATAAACTGGGTGGAGACAAGACCATGGGGCACGATGGTGGAGACCCCGGGGTCTCCACGGTCATGCAATATCGCCTAAAGGACGGCATCGGTTATATCATCTTAATGAACGGGGAACCCAAGGGAATGAAATTTGAACAAGCTCTCGGCCAGCGACTCCTAAATTTTCCTGAAAAAGCCGAATAACCAATTGGGTTTTTAGTTCCCTACGGCAAATTACATCCTTGTCGACCGGATATAGTTTGGATTTAACCGACCCATGAAAATAATCCCCCTTCCGTTCTTGTTCTGCCTGAGCCTGGTTTCTTTCATTTTTGAAAACGGAGTTTCAGCACAAGCTGAAATCATAGATGACCTTGCCCTGAAATCGAGATTTCTGAAGGGGCTGGAAGGACTGCATAATGCAAAAAAAGGAACGCCCCTAAAGGAATTGAACCTACAGCTCGACCGGGCAATCACCAATGTGCAGGTCCCAACAACCAAGAGAGGGACACTGGATTCCTCCAAATTCTATGAGAACTGCAAACCGTCCGTGCTCATGATAGGGCGGCTTTACAAGTGCAACAAGTGTACCAAGTGGCATGTTTCATCTGCTTCAGGCTTTGCAATAAACAACAGCGGCGTGGTTGCGACCAATTATCATGTTGTGGACAACAAAGATGGCGTGATTCTAGGGGCCATGGACCATGCAGGCAAAACCTATGCAGTGACCGAGATCCTCGCCGCAAGCAAGGCCGACGATGTCGCGCTTATACAGCTAGAGGATGCAAGACTCAAGGCCCTTCCCCTTGCAAGGAAGGCTTCGGTTGGCACTCCTGTCAGCGTAATCAGTCACCCTGACGGACGTTACTTCTCGATGACGAAGGGAGACATCTCCAGATACTACGTGGATCGATCCAAGAGCGGTAAAGCCCCGCGCATGGCCATCACCGCAGACTATGCCAAGGGCTCCAGTGGTGGCCCCGTCCTCGACAATACAGGCGCAGTTGTCGGCATGGTCTCGGCAACCAATTCGATCTACTACAACCTGGTCAAGGGACGAAAGGAAAACCTGCAGATGGTTATCAAGTCCTGCGTGCCTGTTGAGGCCATCTGGAAATTACTCCATTAGCGCTGGGCCAGTAAATTATACCGGGATATTCACTGCTGTATCACCTGATTTCCCATGGAATACCTTCTTTCCAAATTGAATCATTATTCAGATATGCGCGCATTGGCACTCATTGTTTTCTCAATTATCCTGGCAGGGCATTCCACTCATGGAGCCAAGTCCAAGCAGAAATCAACAACCCCCTTTAGTTGGATCTCCCCCCTGTCCAAGGATCGATCAAAAAACCTCCAAAAAAACGTGGTGCATGCCACCTTCAAGAGCCAGTCGATGGATATCGATGTAGGCTACTACATATACCTGCCACCGGGCTATAAGGCTTCAACCAACAAGAAAAAGAAATACCCCGTTGTCCACCACCTGCATGGTGGACGCCCCGGTTCAGAGAGCAAGACCGTCCATCTGTGTCATTTTATTCACGAGGCCCAAAAGACAGGAAAAATCCAGCCCACGATCTACGTTTTTCCCAACGGTGGTCCCATGAGCTGGTACAACTACCCCGAAGTAAAGAATGGTCTTGGAGAGGATGTCTTCATCAAGGAACTCATCCCACACATCGATTCCACCTACCGGACCTTCGGCACTCGTTCCAAGCGTGGAATCCAGGGGTTCTCGCAGGGTGGACGCGGCACCACCCGCATCATGTTCAAGTATCCTGAACTTTTCGGTTCCACGGCACCCGGCGGTTCCGGATACGAACCCGAGGAACATATCCGGGATAATAATGGTGCAGAGTCTGAAAGAATTCGCTTTGCACCCGGCTACGATGCATGGACACTGGCCAAGGACTACTCGGGACGAAAGAACGCCCCTCCCCTCAAGCCATTGATATGGGTCGGAAACAGGGGGTTCAACTACGAGTACAACCTGAAGTTTATGAAGTACCTGGAAAAATTAAAGATTCCTCATGAAAAACTGATCGTGCCTGATGCCCCTCACAGCACAAGGATCATCTATGAGAAAAACGGCATGGAAATCATGAAATTCCATGACCGGAATTTCGGGAAATAAATTTTATTCATCAACACATCTATCAGCAAATATGCTGACCGACCCATAGATTGCACTCAACAATTGGTCGGTAAAGGTTTGGATGATTTAGTTGCTTGAGGAAGTGAAATCTTCATTGTAATATTAACCAATGTAATTCATTAACTTTTTAGGTCCAGACCATTGTGTTGGGCATAAAGAATTCCAAATGATCCATATACTGAAATTAATCAGGAATCGGAAATGGGTCATGAGACTCTACTGGATCTACTGGGTGCTCGGTTCCATTGGGATTTTCTGGTGTATTGGGTCTGATATAATGCCGATGATTCCGGGGATAGAAATACCCATACCGGTCATCCTGTATTTCCCCTATATTTTTCTCCCATTTATCGTTGATTACATATGGCAAAAAAGAGGATTAAAAAAAGGCAAAAGGCCTCGCAAAAAGTTCGACCTATCGAAGGCAAGGCACATGAAATTCACATTCATTGTGTGGATCGCAATCACTTTGGGAATTCTTATCTATGGGTCGGTGAACTCACCAAGACAAAGAGGAATTATAATACTGGAACCGGAATTCAAAATTTTGTCACTTACCTCGTTTTTCGGGGGTTTTATTCTAATTTGTGTCACCTGGCTTTTGATTATGAGAACAAAGGTCAAAAAAGCCCTCAATGCAGGGAGTGGCAGATCATGGGTTTATGAATTCAAGACTTCCTTGATTGAAGAGCAATACGTTGGAGACAGGGCCAAGATACTGAATGAGAGGTTGAAGCAAAAGTCCGACTGGAAACTGGACCGCACACGCCGAAAGAAACTGCTCAAGCTTGGGCTTTACCTTGAATTACCCAACGAACTGAAGCAACCTCTGGAACAACGTATCATGGTGTTTCTCGAGTCCTTCAAATTTACCAGCGTAGACATTGGGAAAATCACGGAAGACATGCAGTTGCTTATTGCTGCTCAGGCCTGTCTACTGATCGTCAACAGGCCCATGTGTGACTACAGGCAACTGCGTGAAATCAAGCTATGGAAAAACAGGATCAAGGACAGGCCTGGGACAGCCGGGACGGCTAATCAGCGAGTGGTGAATTTGGTTTGGAAATATATTAAGAGTGAAGTGGAAATAGAATTTGATAAACACAAAAAAGGTCGTCGTAGGAGCACCGGTTCACGGGACGGATATAATATTACCCTGCATGAATTCGCCCATGTCCTCGACTTCGTTGATGACGGAGTGGCCCAAAATATTCCCATGGCAAAAAATGCCAAGGACTACAAGGGATGGAAGGCAATGCTGGATGAGGCATACCCAAAACTTGAAAAAGCTTACAAGCAATATCGAGAATCGGCTTTGCGTCTAGGGTCAAAACCAGAGATAAGTGATTATGCATTCAAAATTTACCCGGGTGGTCGTCAGTCGGAATTCTTTACCTGCGCTACAGAGGCTTTTTTCGAACGAGGCTACCACCTTAGCAGGGAATGGCCCAAGGTTTACAACCTGCTGAAGGACTTCTATCGCATCGATCCTGCATCGTGGCAGTAAAAAATTAAAGTCGGGAATAAGAATCCCGGTTTGACACAAGTCCATGAACCATAATTCGATGAATTAATATTCATGAAAAATAATGTATTAATCTTTTCTCTGTTTCTGGCAGTAACAATCGGTGGAGGCATTGCCATTGAAACCACCAACGCCGAGGGTGAACTTAAATTGTCTGATTTAATGGGACCTCTGTTGTTATGGGCAATAGTGCTTTTCCCACTGCTCTACTTTCCAATGATCAGGATATTTAAAATGATAAAGTCATCCTCATCCACCCCGAGAAAAAAGCTGAACGATGGACGGGGGCAGCAACTGGATGAACGCTTAAAAGAGATGGAGGGTGAACGATTGTCAGCCGGGCAGCGAAAAATAATCGCCGACAACGTTGGCCTGTACCACTGGTTACCGGAAAAACTGATTAACCCATGGGAGGAACGCATACTGGTCTTTCTGGAGAATTTTCATTTCACAGACATGGCACATGGTCCGGTTACGGAGGAGATGCGTCTCCTTGTGGCTGCTGAAGCTTGCCTGTTGATTGTCCGAAGACCTCTTTCAGATTATAGACATCTTCAAAGAATTCACTTGTGGAAGGATGTAATCGAGGGGGCCGAAGGTGCAGCGGGAACCGCAACTCGACATGATGTAAATTTAAGCTGGAAGAACTTGATGGACACGATCTCCTGCGCCAGGGGTGGCTACAACCTGACCCTCCACGAATTTGCCCATGTCATCGATTTTGCTGATGATGGGATTGCACAAAGCATACCCGTGGGTCGGGACTCGGCGAATTACGATGAATGGGAGAAACTGGTGGATGAAGAACATGCAAAACTGGTGGATACCTATGATTCAAACAGCAGTTATCCCATCCGGGCCTACGCAACCCTCGTGGCCAGGGATGGTACTCGACCGGAGTTCTTCAGTTGTGCAACCTCAGCCTTTTTCGAGCGCGGTTCCAGGGTCAAAAGGCAATGCCCAAATGTATATGAACTATTCAAGAAATTTTACGGCGTTGACCCGGCAAGCTGGCGCAAACAAAAAAGGGTATGAAGAACTTTGTGCTCCTGATTCCATTTATCCTCCTGCTTACAAATGCAGTTTACGCCAACATTGCCGTGAAACTATCAGAACCGGAGAAAAACTTTGAGACCTTATGGAAGACCTTTCATGAGAGATACGCCTTCTTCAAGTTGCGGGGCGTGGACTGGCAGGCACAATACGAGACCCATCGACCAAAGGTAACAAAGAACACCACGGATGAGGAACTGTTTCAGGTCATGTGTGAAATGCTCAAACCACTCAGGGACGGGCACGTGAACCTCAAGGCCAAGGGAGTGAAGAAAAAAACCTTTAATGCGGAGGACACACCGCGGTTCCTGAAGGAGTTCGACTCACGCAAGCTTGAAAAGGAATACCAGACCATGGTGAACAAGACCCTGGTCGATAACGGGTTCGGGGAACAGCAGGAGGCCACCGAACTCTTGGTTTATTCGCGCAACAAGGATTATGGATACCTCCTGATCACGGAGTTTGAAGGAGTGAAGGCCAGGAAGGTTGAGGTCGGACTGGACAAGGCATTAAGCAGCATGAAAGGCATCAGGGGCCTTATTGTGGACATTCGCCTTAACCCGGGCGGCACCGACCAGTGTGTGTACCAGATCATGAGCCGTTTTGTGGACAAGAAACGTATCGGGCATCATCGAAAGACCAAGCAGGGCCCCGGCGATGATGACTTTAGCGAGGTGAAGACGCGACACATGCTGCCCGCGACAACGGCGGGCACGAATGGCACCTTTACCGGTCCCATTGCCCTGCTCACCCACGATGCATCTTTTAGCGGTGCCGACGTATTTGCCATGTTGATGGCCGACCTCCCACACGCGACCCTCATAGGGGAACCCACCAACGGTATCTTCTCCAACATGCTGGAGCGCAAGCTGCCCAACGGATGGAAGTACACACTCTCGCACCAGGTCTACTACTCCGCCGACATGACCTGCTACGAGGGCAGGGGCATCCCCGTTGACATTGAATTGAAAAACATGCGCTCAGACCTGCAAAAAGGGGTCGACCCCTTGATCATCAAGGCACTGGAGGTACTCTCAGGCAAGGTTGAAAATTAAAGTCCCTTGTAAACAAACATGAACCAATATCTCATTTTCTTCATTTGTCTTGCTTCCGTTACTCTCTGTCAGGCAGTCTCCCAAAAACCAAACATCCTGCTTATCCTGGCTGATGACATCGGTATCGAGGGCTTTGGTTGCTACGGTGGCCAGTCCTATGACACGCCAAACATCGACAAACTGGCCGCAGGAGGCATTCGTTTCACACATGCCTACTCACAGCCTCTCTGCACACCAACCCGCGTGCAGATAATGACAGGCAAGTACAATCATCGCAATTGGACCTACTTTGGTATTCTGGACCCAAAGGAAAAAACGTTCGGACACCTGATGAAGGATGCAGGCTACCGGACCTGTATTTCCGGCAAGTGGCAACTTCAATCCTATGACCCACCGGACTTCCCGAATGCCGAACGCCGACGAGGCATGGGAATGAAAGTCACCAACGCCGGCTTTGAGGAGCACTGCCTGTTCCACTCCTGGCACACCGAGGACAAAGGCTCACGATACGCCAACCCCACCTACTACAGGAACGGCAAGCTCATCAAGGAGGAGAAAAACCGGTATGGACCGGACGTGTCCGTCGACTTCATCCTCGACTTCCTACAGCGCCACAAGGATGAACCCTCCTTCGTCTACTATCCCATGGCCCTACCCCACTGGCCCATGGTGCCAACCCCTGACTCCCCGGAATGGAAGAATCCCTCGAGACGGCTGGAGGAGGACACCCGATACTTCGGGGACATGGTCCAGTACATGGACAAGTTGGTAGGACGTCTCGTATCCGGACTCAAAACACTCGGTCTGCGCGAGAACACGCTGGTCCTTTTTTATAGTGACAACGGCACACACCTCAAGATCACCTCCAGGATGAATGGAAAGTCCATTCCCGGAGGCAAGGCCACGCCACTACAAACCGGCATACGTGTCCCACTCATCGCCAACCACCCCGGTATAATAGAGCCGGGGCAGATCAACGGCGACCTGATCGATGCATCCGACTTTCTCCCCACCCTGGCCGACCTTTCCGGGACGAAAATACCAGAAGACTGGCATTATGACGGGATGAGTTTTGCCCCCCAACTTCTCGGGAAACCGGGTCCCACCCGGGACTGGAGTTTCTTCTGGTACGATCCAAGGCCCGGATGGGACAAGGAACGATTCTCCCGCCACATCTTCGCCCTCGACCACAACTACAAGCTTTTCACGGACGGTCGCCTCTACGATATCCGGGGAACGGGATTGAGGGAGGTGCGTGTCGATAAAGGACGTCTAAACCCCATCGCCCGCGCCGCCCGCAAAAAGCTTCGCAGGGCCATCGACCAAATGATGCAGCCCCCCATATCCAATGCAGCCGCCATCCTGGTCGACGGTCACGGGAACCCCATCGTTAAATAGTTTCAATCAAGACTTCCCTCAATGGAACTCAATTTGAATTGTCTGGCACCGGAACGAGACCAATCACAGTAATTCCTTACGGACAGACCCGGGTATAAAATGATTGAGGCGATCTTAAAATGGGTGCCACTCATCCGTAGCTACCGTTAATATAGGTTCGGAGCATTTCTGCCTCGGTCCTGTGGACCCTGACCATCCAGCGGGTGACGTCCCCGGAGGAAATGATGCCGATGAGACGGCCCTTTTGAAGAATCGGCAGGTGGCGACAGCGCTTGTCGGTGATCAGAGACATGGTCTCCTCAACCGTTGAATTCGGGGACAAGGTGACAACATCACGGGTCATCACAGCTGAGATTGAAGTGGAGTGCGGGTTTTTTTCGGCGGCTACAACACGGTAAAGAACATCGCGCTCGGTGAAGATACCCGCAAGCGAACCCTCATTGAGGACAAGTACACTGCCAACGTGATTTTCGTTCATGACGGTCACGGCCTCGGAGACGGAAGCCGTGATGTCGACAGTATGGAGGCGGGAGGTCTTGGCTACGAGAAGGCTACTGACTGGTGTTTGCATGGGAGAATTATAATTTGGAGATTGATGACATCTCAATATAACCCCAGATGCTCTGTCTTGCAAGGGACGCCAGGAATTTCCTGTATCAGGCTCCCCATAGATTTTGAAGATTTTCTGTCGAAAAATTGGCTTAAGAACCCATTAATTAGTGTTGCTTTGGTTTAATGAGAGATTGGCGGTAGAATGTTGAGCTTGGATCATACACGGCGCGAATTCCTTAAATCAAGTGTAGGTCTGGCAGGCCTGACACTCCCGACATTCCTTAAGGCACGGGCAGGTTCCTCCCTGGTGCCCAACAAGGCGAAGTCGTGCATCATCATATATACATGGGGCGGCGAGGTGAAGTATTCCGGGATGCGAAAAAGGTCCTCGACGCAAATGGCTGCTGCATCATTGAATATCCCATCATGAAGAAACGTATTATTGAAACAATTGCCCTGCTGTCCCTGATATTCATCAATATAAACATTCTCCAAGCCAAGAGTGAAGGGCAAACCAACATCGTACTGTTCCTTATCGATGACCTTGGATGGAAGGATGTCGGCTGCTATGGAAGCAAATTCTATCAAACGCCGAATATAGACAGACTGGCTACCGAGGGAGTTCGCTTCACCGACGGCTATGCCGCCTGCGCCGTCTGCTCCCCCACCCGCGCTGCCATCCTGACCGGCAAGTACCCGGCACGACTCATGCTTACGGAGTGGCTTCCATCCGGTCGCTGGAGCCCAAAAGCAAAACTTAGGAGCGGCCGGTTCCTGCGAGCCCTTCCCCTGGAGGAGAAAACGCTTGCCGAGGCCCTGCGAGGCACAGGCTACCGCACCTGCATTGTCGGGAAATGGCACCTGGGCGGAGAACCTTTCAATACCGCACAGCA
>Ga0209660_1002084_pt1 | contig 10052 bp, 20 predicted proteins | sample SaaInlV_100m_DNA_2_FD_184659 | JGI IMG/M metagenome (GOLD analysis project Ga0209660, IMG submission 184659) | Marine microbial communities from expanding oxygen minimum zones in the Saanich Inlet - SI072_LV_100m_DNA (SPAdes) (version 2) | ecosystem: Environmental > Aquatic > Marine > Intertidal... | reverse complement strand
TGGTGACCCCACGGGGAATCGAACCCCGGTTTCCGGCGTGAGAGGGCATTGGACAAATTTCGCTGTAATTTTAAGAATAGCAATTACAAAAGGTTGGCCAGATTTTACGATCTGGTCGGCCTTTTTTTTTCTGCCAAAACCACGGCAAATTTAACATAGGCTGAAATGAAAATCAAACGAGTGCCATTGGATTTTTCTATGGATGAGGTTGGTGACTTGGTATTGGAGCTCCGAAATTTATGGGAGTCTAGGTCAAACGATTTCCCATTTTTCACTTTGGGGAAGTCTGCTTATCTGGACGGTAATACTAACGAATATTTTAAAGGCGCTGACAGGTTGAACTCTGTACTAATGAAAACCTTTCAGCCTTTGTATAAACGAGTAGCGAATGTTCTTGGCCGTGAGTTAAGAGAAGAAATATTATTGGAGGATGATTTAGCTCTTCCCGGGTTTCATATATTTCCATCAGATAAAAAGTTGTTATTGGTTTCTGGTAATTGGCATAGCGACACGCCTCACATGACTTTGGGTTTAGGTGGTAAAGATGCAAATTCTTTTACTGTCCCAGTCATGCTCCCAACGGGTGGGGGAGGAGTGGAGTTCGAAGATGGGTACAAGCCTTATGCAGTTGGTGAAATGGTAATGCATAACGGCCAGCATTTACACCGGATAGCCAGCTATAAAAAATATAAACCGAATGAGTACAGGATAACTTTGCAGGGTCACATAGTCAGGAGCGATGCTAACTTAATAATGTTTTGGTAATGGGAGGTTTTTGAAATGGATCAAATAGAAAAACATTTTAAGGTCGAAGATATACCGCTGGTAAATAAAAATGGTGACCCAAATTTATTGCGTGAGTTGGGGGATATGTTTGGGATAGATGTTGTTTTATTTCTTTGCCACCGGGCTGGTGGTGACAGGCACTACATCATGGACGTTGATACATTATTACGCCCGGCAAGAAAAAGATTTTATGGAGAGGAAAAATAAAATGTGGTTATTAGTTTTGATTATATTAAATGGTCAGCCCGCTGTTCAAGGAATGGAAATTTTAGGGAAGTTCAAAACCTACGATGGTTGCCATCAGCGCCGTCTCGATGGAGTAAAAATAACAAAACCTAATTATAATTTTGGTTGTATTTTCGTCAAATCCCCCTGTATAGAGCTGTAACCCCTTGTAAATAAAGCCTGTTATTGATTGTGACTTTTTTTCACTTTTCTGCACTTTTCCCTTGCACTATGTATGGATAATGATATAGTGGGGGTATGAAAGCAACGAAACAAAATTCAAACGGGAGAAGAGAAAAATGGACAAAGATATAAAGGCTATACAAATAAAAAAAGCATTTACCTATGCGATGGGGCAATACATTTTTAACAATTATGAACATTTACCTTATCAAGAGAGGCAAATACGTTTTGATTTTGCTGGTAATTGGAAATATAAAAAAACCACTATAAAAAAGAATGGCAATGAAGTTTATACATTTGAAAATAAGTCTTTAATAAATTGCAAAAATCTTTGCCTTACAGTTGAAAATTATACGGGTATGCAAATTGCCGAAGAACTAAATCAATAAAGGTAATATGTAGGTATGAAAACAACGAAACAAAATTCAAACGGGAGAGATGAGATGAGGCAACCAAGAACAAAAGAGGGAATGATTCGATACATTGCAAAAATGCATTGTGCAAATAAAAATGAATCTCGCTCTGCTATAGGTGAAAAGGGATTGCCTTATTACAGAACTGCAAAAGAATATTCAAGATGCCCACAATGGAAAGCGGCAATTTCAATTGAAGCAAAAAAAATAAGAAAAGATGTTCGAGAAAATAAAGGTTTGGCTTGGATCAACCAATTAAAAAAATAACAAGGAGGTCACCAATGACAAACATGGAAGCACAAGTTATCGCAGCTACAATAAAAGACGGGCATATTGAATTGAGCGGATGGAGTAATAAAACAGAACAAAAGACAATTGAAAAATTAGTCAAACAGGGTTGGTTGGTTGGTATTGACGATGGATCTTTTACAAATACATTTGGCAATAAAGTCTACAAAAGATTTAAGTTTGATTTAGACAAAGCCTATTACAATTTTACTCACTAAAACTAACAGGGGGCTTTGCCCCCTAACTGGGAGAGATGAGATGAATTATTGCAAACTTTGTAGGAACGGTGAGCATGGAGATTATGGAAACGGTCAATATACAAAGGTAAAACATCTTGAATACAACGGGATTATTCAGATTTGTAAAGATCACCTTGACAACGATGGTCCGTTAATTGAACGAGAATATAAAACAGTAACAAAAAAAATACCGTTTCATGCAGAACCTAATCAATGGAGATAATTTTAAACAGGGGGCTTTGCCCCCTCAACTGGGAGAGATGAGATGTTAGGCAAAACACTTCAAAAACTTTCAGCGAAAAACAAAAAAAATATTAAAGAACTGGAGTGGGATGGAACTGAAGAAAAATATTGGATGGTTTTACGCAATAAATGTGATCCGCATGGTTCCCATACAATTACAGGAATCACCGTAAACGACTTGCTTGATAAGTGGAGAAGATGCGAACCATGCAATTGTGGGGAATGTGAATAAAAATTTAACAGGGAGAGATGAGATGAAAAACTGGATAGAGGCAAGTTACAACGGCTCAAGAAAATACAACTCTGATTACGCTTACAACGATGAGTGGGTGGATTGCGATTGGAGTTGGAGAATTTTATCTGACCATAAAGTCGAAACACCAGAGGATATTGTTGACCACGATTTTCGATCCAATACACTAAGAATTAAAACGGATGCAAAGGTAAGCAAAAAAATATTGTACAGAGTTTTGGGAGATTATTTTGAGCGAGGTTGTTCATGTGAGTTTGATTGTTGTGGTCATTTTTTCGGGGGCTTGCGTGACTTGAAAAAACCTACCAATAGGAAAAGCAATGAATACATAGCAACTGTTTCTTATTCACCAAACTATTAAGATGAAAATCAAACTAACAATTTTAACTTGCCAGCGTTGTGAGCACGAGTGGATTCCCCGGTCCACTCAACTCCCGAAGCGTTGCCCTCTGCCAAGAGGGTGCGGATCACCTTACTGGGATAAACCGGTAGAGCTGTTTAACGTAAGTGAAATTCAAAAAAGGAGAAAGAGAAAATAAAACCATTGTTTTTAAACACTAATGCCTAACTGTTAACAAACGGTTAGGGAACAGTTTCCTAACTGTTCTATACCTATACCTATACCTATACCTATTATATATATTAATATTATTAATATTATTAATAGATCTATATAGGGCAGTCCCATTGTACAGTGCCACTGTCTGTTCCACGTTTAACAGTTTGGTTATATTGTTTGCGTGGAAAAGCAACTGGGTAAAATAATTCACGTTAAGAGAATTGCTACCAGTGCCGGTGGTACGTTTGGCGTTGTGCTAGACGATGGAAAACCTTTCTGCGTTTCATGCGAGCTCCCCTACAAAGACAACGCCCCTAATATTTCAAGTATCCCCGCAGGTTTATACACCGGAGTCCGTATAAATTCCCCTAGGTTTGGTAACACTTACGAAGTGACGGGTAATCTGGGTAAACGAACCCATATACTTTTTCATCGTGGCAACTCAATCAAAGACAGTCGAGGTTGCATTTTATTGGCAGAGGGCTTTGGCGTGGATGAGCACATTGAAAACAGCCGGAATGCTTTCGCGGAGTTTCTTGACCGTACTAAAAAGCACAATACTTTTATTCTTCAAATTACGGAGACTTACTAAATGGATACGATAGCCGGGTTGATAGCAAAGGCCCCAGATTATTTAATAGCAATATCTACAGTGGTTACAGGATTGACGGCAATAACTATGATAACGCCAACCCAAATTGATAATAAATGGCTAGGGAAAGCAACGGGAGTTATTAATTTCTTGCTGAAGATTTGCAACATGGGCGCTGGGAATATTCTCAAAAACAAAAACAAAGATGAGAACAGGTAATGGTTTTAACTGGTTTGATTTTAGCTTTGCTTGGTGCGTTATGGTTTGCAGTCCATATAGGTCGCAAGGTTGCAAGGGCAGACCAGCTTGAAGCACAAGAAAAAACAACAAGTAACATAAACGAGTTCAATAGGCAGGAAGATGAAAAGCTGGCAAAAGATCTTAGTGATAATACTGTTCGTGGTCCTTGGTTACGGGGTAGGGTGTCAAAGCGCAAATAGTTATGGACCCATACCTTTACAAGCCTATCCACCCTTACCCATGGCAGTTAATGAGCCCGATAAGGTTTGGATACGGTGCGGAACTTTTGGGGGTCATCCCGATGCAGTTGAGTCTGAAATGTTTTGTGTGGATGAATCTCATGTACTTGCACTGAAACAGTATCTCCAGAAATTAGATTCGATGGTACGAAAGTATGAATATGCGATTGAACAAATTAATTCTAATTAGCCTCCTGACCTTATGGTCAGTGTTCCCCAAGGTTGTCTTGGCAGGTAGTGCTCCTCCTCACAACTTGTCAGGGCAACCTTCTCCCTCTTCACCTTTAGAGATAAGGGATTTTAAACCGCAACCCAATAAATTGATGGTCGTTACTTATGCTAATGACCGAGTTTTTATATATCAGATTGTAAAAATTATCCCGCGCCCTGAATGTAATCAAGTCAAATTCGACAAGGAACGCAGGATACGAATCACAACGCAGGCAATCAGTCAGGCTTATGAGTATGTATTAGCATCCAAGCCTGTAATGTTTAGCGAGTGGGTGGATTGGTATGAATAACCGTGAGACGGTTAAGGATCGTGCGAACTAAAAAAACAACAATGGAAATTGTTCATGATGCTAACGATGTTTTGAAGTCAGGGAATGTTCCGAGCTCTATGGGAGTTACAGTTGATGAATCACCTGACAGGTACATGGAATATAAAGGCGCGAACAGACCAAGCGATAACCTAAATTCAATTGCGCGATATAGGATTGACGATATGTACGAGGCAATAGATTACTAATGATTGATGATGGGAATAAAAGCGAGTTTGATAACTGGATGAAAAGGCCCTCGAGAACTGGCGAATGGTCACTGGATGCTCAAATAAATAGAGCTATAAAATTAAAAATTTCTAGAAGGAAAAAAGTTGATTGGGATCTCGAGCTAAAGAAATTACCGAGGACAAGTAAATGACTAACAAACAGAAAAAGTTCGCTAGGTTTTATGCATTGTCAGGTAATGGGAAGCAGTCAGCGATTAAGGCAGGTTACAGCGAGAGAAGTGCTAATTCTATTGGCTCTGAAAACCTAACTAAACCAGACGTATCCGAAGCTGTAGCCAAGTATAGAAGGCGCAATGAACAGAAGCTGGATGAGTTAGAGGATCTGGTTATTGCTAAGACTCACCAGATGATTGACTCCGATATTCTTGGTGCGTTTGATTGCAATGGATACCAAGCAACCTTGTTACCGATTGATAAATGGCCAAGGGCGTTAAGGGATTCAGTAACAGAGTTTAAGACGGTATCTCTCGATGATGGCAATGTTGGTGTTATGTGTAAGTTTACCGATAGAGCAAAACTAATGGCGCTTGCCAGTAAGATAACGCAAATGGATAAAGTTGATGCTCAGGTTAATTTAGAGCAAGGGCTAAGTGTAAACGTAAACTTTATAGGTGCAAATGCAAGCTGAAGCGATAGACATAGATATACCAAAAGCATTCAAAGAGCTGTTTGAGCCGGCAAGGTATAAGGCTTTCTTCTCTGGACGCGGTGCATCTAAATCCCATTCGATAGCAACTGCATTGCTTTTACTAGGAGCACAAAAACCTTTACGCATCTTATGTGCTCGGGAAGTACAAAAGTCTATTAAGGACTCGGTCAAGTTATTGCTTGACGATAAAATCGGAGTGTTAGGTGCTAGCGAGTTTTATGAATCTTTGAAGAATGAGATCAATGGTGCTAACGGCACTCAGTTTTTCTTTGCTGGCCTTGGGACAATGACGACTGACCAGATTAAGTCGATGGAAGGAATTGACATTGTTTGGGTTGAAGAAGCGCAAACGATTAGCGACAGGTCCTTAGAAATTCTTGTTCCGACAATACGCAGACCGGGCTCCGAGTTGTGGTTCAGTTGGAACCCGAGACATCCTACTGACCCGGTTGATAAGTTATTCCGTGGACAGGTTGTCCCGGAGAACTCTGTAATCAAGCGAGTGAGTTACGAAGATAATCCATACTTCCCATCTGAGCTAAAAACCGAGATGGAGTTTGACCGAAAGCATAAGCCGGATCGTTATGCACATATTTGGTTAGGCGAGTATGAGCCGACAGCGGTTGGTGCTATCTGGAACCGCCAGAACCTGCACCAGAACAGGAGATCAGAGCTCCCAGAACTAGAAAGAATTGTTGTGTCGGTTGACCCAGCGGTATCAAGTGGAGTGAATGCAGATGAACACGGGATTATTGTTCAGGGGGTTGGTTCGGATCAACGGGGTTATCTTCTGGATGATCAGAGTATTAAAGGCACGCCAAGGCAATGGGCTAATCGGGCTATTGCAACGTATGACCGCTACGATGCTGATGCAATCGTCATTGAGATTAATCAGGGTGGCGAGATGGTACGCCATACGCTCGAGTCTGTAAGACCGGGAATAAATATTATTGAGGTGAGGGCATCAAGAGGGAAGCATATAAGAGCAGAACCTATATCGGCGCTGTATGAGCAGGACATGATCAGCCATGTTGGTAGTTTCCCTGATCTAGAAGCTCAGATGTGTCAGATGACTTCGGGTGGTTATGAAGGTGATGGGTCGCCTGATCGTGTGGATGCAATGGTATGGGGATTCACCGAGTTATTCCCGCAGATGATTAGACCTCGAGACGTTGAAGAAGTTTATGTTGAACCAGCAGGAGTTGGAGGGTGGATGAGTTAATGGAAAACAAAACAGACTACAAGACGACAGCAGATCCAAAAAAGAGCGAAGGAATAATACAAGAGGCGCTTGAGCGGTTTGAAGAATCTCAAGACGGTTCTGATTTTAATCGGAATGAGTACGAGGAAGACATTAAGTTTGGACGGCTAGGGATTCAATGGCCGGAGAAGGTAAAGAAACAGCGCGAGGAAGAGGGTAGACCGTGCTTAACGGTTAATAAAATTCCATCGTTCATTAGGCAGGTTGTAAACGATTCAAGGCAGAACAAGCCGGGGATAGTGGTCAACCCGATAGACAATGGAGCAGACATAGCAACGGCAGAGGTAATCAATGGAATTATCAGATCGGTACAAAGGAACAGTAATGCTGATGTCGCTTTTGATACAGCTATTGATCATGCGGTGAGTGGGGGTTTCGGTTTCTTTAGGATAGGAATCGATTACGCTCACGATAGCACTTTTGATCTTGAAGCTAAGATTGAGCGCATCAGTAATCCGCTACAGGTTCACTGGGATGTCAACAGTACAGCGTTTGATGCATCCGACTGGGAGTATTGTTTCGTATCTGATTTTTTCAGTAGGGAACATTTCGAAAAGCGTTGGCCGGATGCAGAGCCCGTATCGTTTGAGGCTGATGAACGAAGTCAGACAAATCAGAACTGGCTACAAGATGACAAGGTACAGGTGTCCGACTACTACCTGAAAGAATCAGTCGAATATGAGTTATGGCAGATTGAAGGATGGAACCATGTTCGCCCTAGCGGTGAATTGGTAAACACGCAGGCATTTCGCAAAGACAAGATTGCCGGAATGGCGCAACAGTTTTTTCAAGCGGGGAGCATTGATCTTGGCAAGACCGAGGAAGATGAATTGATCAGTATGTTCTTTGAGGCTCGAGGGTTGAAGGCTACGCAGACCCGGAAGGTAATGGGCACTAAGGTGATGAAGCGTGTTATCAGCGGAGTTGAGGTCCTCGAGGAAGATGAATGGCCGGGCTCTTTAATTCCTGTTTGTCCTGTATGGGGTGAAGAGGTTGTTTCGGAAGGTAGGCGCTGGTTCCGGTCAATGATTAGAGATGCGAAAGATCCGCAGGCAATGTTTAACTTCTGGCGTTCAGCATCTACCGAGTTGGTAGCGTTAGCTCCTAAAGCTCCATTCATAGGTCAGGAGGGATTTATCCCTAAAGGCCAAAAGAGTAAATGGGAGTCTGCGAATACACGGTCCTATGCTTACCTTGAATATTCTAAAGGGGCAAGCCCTCCGCAAAGGCAGGCGTTTGCTGGTGTTCCGGCTGGTGCACTACAGGAAGCCTTGAATAACTCTGACGACATGAAAGCAATTATCGGCATCTACGATTCATCGTTAGGTGCACGAAGTAATGAGACTTCAGGCAGGGCAATTCTTGCAAGACAAAAAGAGGCTGATGTTTCCAACTTTCATTTCTTGGATAACTTGTCCCGGGCGATTAGGTACGCAGGTCAAGTGTTAGTGGATGTTATCCCTGCTATTTATTCAGCGAGAGACGCAGTGAGGATCCTCGGAGAAGATGATAAAGAGAAAGTTGCACGGTTGACTATGGATCCAAATCAAGCAATAGCAGTGGGCGATGATCAGGAAGATGAAGACAGGCTTTATGAGATTGGAACGGGGAAATATGATGTCACTGTTAAGGCAGGCCCATCTTATGCGTCCCAGCGTGAAGAGACTAGAGAAGCATTAATAGAAATCATGAGACAGGTTCCGGGTGCAGGAATGTACATCGGAGACATTGTCATGAAGTATATGGATTTCGAGGGATCGGAAGAGGTCGAGAAACGATTGAAGATGGCCCTGAAATTACAAGGTATCGATGTCGATGGGTTAGGTCAGCCGGGTATGCCAATGCAACCGGGACAGCCTCCTGTCGGCCAACAACAACCGGGAGCGGTTCCACCGGGCGCAGTACCGCCGGGTGTAGCAATCCCACCTAATGGAGTACCAACATTATGAGTGAAGCAATAGCCGATGAAGGAGTTGCGGAAGAAGAAGTTGAAGAGCAGACCGATGAAACGACTGATGAAGTTGTTGCCGATGAGGAAAATTCTGAGGAAGAGTCTGAATCGGAAGACAGCGAAGATCAAGAAGAAGAATCGGAAGAGGTAGTTGCCGAAGAGTTAGAGTTTGATTTTGGTGGCAACAAGATGACAGTCCCTAAAGACAAGATCCCGGAAGATCTTGCCCAGAAGGTTCAAGAGTTTGGCAAGGGACTAGAGTCAGCCCATACGAAAAGATCTCAAGCATTAGCTGATGCAAGCAAGGGGTTGGAAGCCAGAGAACAGGCCGTCCAAAAACTTCATGGATTGCATGGCGAGACATTGAGCGAATATTCTAAGGGTTTGCATTTACGTGAAGAGCTCGAAGAGCTTAAGGGAGTAGACATGTCAGCCCTCTGGAGAGAAAACCCGGATCAGGCTAGAAAGGTTTCAGATGTTATCTCTCAGAAGACAAGCGAGTTTAATACGACCGTGCAGAAGGTTACTCAACTCGAGCAGGAATCTTCCCGTGCTGGCCAGCAAGAAATTGCAAGGCGAGCTAACGAAGGGATTCATGCAGTTGAGAAGCGTGTACCGGGGTTTGCAAAAGACAAAGCTAAAGATGTCATTGAGTATGTTGTCGGTACTTATGGTGTAGCCCGGCAGGAAGCTGATAAATGGCCTTTGAATCCTGCGGGTGCAGAGATGGCATACAAGGCGATGCTTTACGACAAGATGCAGACAAAGGCAAACCCGAAAACAGTGAAAAAGAGAGCTGTTCCTGTTAAGCCTGTCAAGTCAACTAAAGGCGGTAAGGGTGGAGTTAGTAAATCTAATGTTCCATCTGATAAAGACTCGGTTGGTGATTGGCTAGCAAAACGAGAACGGCAAATTGCTAATAAAGAAAAACGTAGATAAGGAGTTAAAAAGTGGCAAATACATTACTTACCCCAACGGCGGTAACCCGCGAAGCATTGCGGATATTGCATCAAAAGCTGAACTTTGTTGGCAAGGTTAATCGCCAATATGATGATCGGTTTGCAAAAGCTGGAGCCAAGATTGGTGACAGTCTACAAATTAGAAAACCTAACCAGTACACGGTAAGGACCGGCGCAACTCT
>Ga0209660_1002082_pt1 | contig 10057 bp, 2 predicted proteins | sample SaaInlV_100m_DNA_2_FD_184659 | JGI IMG/M metagenome (GOLD analysis project Ga0209660, IMG submission 184659) | Marine microbial communities from expanding oxygen minimum zones in the Saanich Inlet - SI072_LV_100m_DNA (SPAdes) (version 2) | ecosystem: Environmental > Aquatic > Marine > Intertidal... | reverse complement strand
CTGGGAATTCAGTGACGGGATCAGCTTTGATTTTCCTGCGGGGACGACACTTGCCGCAGGGGAATATGCCTGTATTGCCCGTAATCCGGCTGAGTTTACCTCGGGTTTCCCGACGGCGCGGCTCCTGGGTGAGTTTGCCGGCAGCTTGTCGCGTTCCGGTGAGCGGATTGTGCTAAGCGATACGAACCGCAACCCGGCGGACGAGGTAAGGTATTACGATGGTGGTCGTTGGCCCCGGGCGGCTGATGGAGGTGGGGCATCACTGGAATTGAGGGATCTTGATGCAGACAATAATGTGGCCGAATCATGGGCAGCCAGTATTGAAACCCAAAAGACCAGTTGGAATCATTACAGCTACAGCGGTATTGCTGTAGCAAGTCGAGGGCCTGACAGCAAGTGGACCGAATTTAACATGGGTCTTATCAGTGCCGGCGAAATTCTTATTGATGATATCAGCGTGATGGAAAAAGGCGGTGCAGAAAAAATTGATAACGTTGATTTTTCAAGAGGTTCCAGCGATTGGCGCTTTCGTGGAACGCATCGTCATAGTGAGATCGTTGATGATCCTGATGATCCCGGGAACAAGGTGTTGCGTATTGTGGCAAGTGGCCCAACCGAACACATGCACAACCAGATTGAGACCACACTTTTGAGCTCAATCATAAACGGACGGGAATATACGATTTCTTATCGTGCTCGTGCGGTCAGTGGCTCAAATCAGCTCCTCACCCGACTTTATTTCAATCGACTACCAAAGGTTTCAATCATTGCTAGACCAACTTTTGTCGGTACGCCTTCATCTGCCAATTCTCAGGCATTGTCGAATATTGGTCCATCCATCCAGGGTATGATTCATTCGCCTGCAGTCCCGGACGCGAACAAGGTCACCGAAGTGTCAGCACGGATTACAGACCCCGACAATATTTCGTCCGTTGATTTGTTGTATTCTGTTAAAAGTGGTGTCTTCAAAAGTATTCCAATGATTCTTCAGCCTTCAGGAGCCTTCAGTGCATCTATTCCAGGCCAATCAGCAGGAACCCTCGTTCAATTTTACATAAAGGCAACAGACGGCTTGGCGGAGGTTTCCATGTTTCCTGTTTCCGGTCCGGATGGGCGCGCCATGTTCAAGGTGAATGACGGATTTGCTGCCACCAATGGTCAGCATAACTTTCGGATACTGATGCTTCCTGATGAAAGCAATTTCATGCATCAGGCAACCGAGGTTATGAGTAACGACCGATTGGGAACCACGGTCATTGATCGAGAAGATGATATTTACTATAATGTCAGGATGCGCCTCAAGAGTAGCCAGAGAGGTCGTAATAACAGTCGTAGGGTTGGCTTTAATCTGCGTTTTGGTGCAGACCAACCGTATCGTGATGTCCACCAGTCCGTGGCAATCGATCGATCGGATGCAAACTCGGCATATAATACGGAACTAATGTTTGATATCATGATCGCCAATTCAGGGGGCTTGATCAGTCGATATTACGATTTCATCAAGGTGCTTGCTCCTCAGGACCGACATACCAAATCGGCCATTCTACAGATGGCCCGGTATGGTGATGTATTTCTTGATGCCCAATTTGAGAACGGATCAGATGGCAATATGTATGAGTACGAACTAATCTATTCTCCCAATAGTGCTGATGGGGCAGGGAACAAGTTGCCCAGCCCCGATGGTGTCAACGGAGTTCGAATTACTGACCTTGGTGATAACAAGGAGAAATATCGCTGGTTTTTCCTAAAGAAAAACAATCGTGCCGGGGATGATTTTTCCGACATCATAGCCTACAACAAGAAATTTGCTCAAAGCGGAGCCGCTTTTGAAAACGGACTGGAGGCTGTGGTGGATGTTGATGCCTGGTTCCGTGGCATGGCTTATGCCGTTCTTTCCGGAGCTGGCGATAATGCTGCTGCAGGGAGCCAGCATAATGGCATGTACTTTGCCCGACCGGATAAGCGCATTATATATTTTCCTCATGATATGGATTTCAGCTTCAGTACCACCCGATCCATATTTGCAAACCCCGAGTGCTCAAAACTCGCAGCCGATGCCGGACGCCGTCGTATGTTTCTCGGTCATCTGCACGATATCATATCCACCACCTACAATACCACATATATGTCCATGTGGGCCGAGCACCTTAACTCGCTGGAATCCACTTCCGCCTGGGCCAGCAGGCTCAGTCATATAACATCCCGCTCCAATAATGTCTTGAGCCAGATTAAGAATGAAATTCCTCAGACAGCTTTCAATATTACCACCAGCAATGCCATGACCGTCAATGGTAGCACTGCGAGTATCTCGGGCGTTGGTTGGGTCGATGTGCGAAGGATTCGACTCGCCGGTGGAGGAGAACTGGATGTAACCTGGACAGACCGAAATAAATGGCAGCTCAACGTTCAGGTCCTGCCCGGCCTGAACACCATTACGCTGGAGGCACTTAACTTTTCCGGTGATGTCATTGGTGCTAAAACCATCATCGTAAACAACACCGGCACGATGGAACCGGCTTCGGGGGAGAACCTCGTGGTATCCAAGGTCATGTTTCACCCGTCTGCACCAAGCTCTGCTGAGATTGCTGCTGGGTTCACCAATGAATCCTTCTTCGAGTTTGTCGAGCTGATGAATATCGGAACCCTTGATGTGAACCTGGATGGCGCGAAGTTTACTGCAGGTATCAACTACACTCTTCCCTCCGTCACCCTTGCACCAGGTAAACGGGCGGTCCTTGCGCGTAATCGTGTTGCTTATCTAACTCGCCACCCGGCGACCAATGGAACCCTTCTTCCCGGCGGGTACGGGATCGATACCGCCAATAACTTCTCAAACAAGGGTGAGCAGGTTGTACTCACCACTTTTGACGGAGCCGACATCCACCGTTTCACCTATGGCAACCCATTATCCTGGCCGCAACAACTACCGTGGCCGGGATCAGTTGATGGGTCCGGTTTCAGCGTTGTCCTGGACGGAGCCGGCAATCAATCCAATCCAACCCTTATTCTGGATTGGGAGGGCAGTTCCCTCAAGGGTAAGCTACGTATCAGTGAGATTGCCTATGACCCTGCTGGTGGGAGCGACCATGAATTTATTGAGTTTGTGAACATTTCCGGTGAGGCCATTGATCTTGAAGGGGTAAGGCTTATGCCGGGAGCTCCTGCCGGTGAATTTATCTTTGGGGCCAAGATCCTTGGTCCGGGTGAACACACCATCGTGGTTTCCAACCGATCTGCATTTCTCGCTCATCATGGCAATTCGATCGGGTCGAAGGTGGCAGGTGAATGGGTTGTCGGCAAGCTCAGTAACGGAGGCGAGAACATCACCGTGGTTGACAAGGACGGGAACCTTGTCCTTCGCTTCAGCTACGATGACAGGAATGGTTGGCCCGGTCGTGCGGCGGGGAAGGGGAGTACCCTTGAGGTTGTTGATCCCTCCGTCAACTTGGCAAATCCTGACAATTGGCGTTCCAGTTCGGAATATGGAGGAACACCCGGGACTGCGGGATCTGTTCCTGTCCCGGGCATCCTGATCAATGAGATCCTTGCGCATACCGATGTGCCTGTCCTTGATACCATTGAACTATTCAACTCCACAAGCGGGAGCATCGACATCAGTCACTGGTGGATTAGCGACTCCAGTGACAACTGGAAAAAATTCCAGATTCCGGCAGGGACGACCCTGGCCGCAGGCGCCTACATCACCTACGATGAAAAGGACTTCAATCCAAACGGTCTCTGGAATCCCAATCCCGGGCCACGTGGTGCAAATGAATTCAGCCTCGGTTCCACTGGTGAGAATGCCTGGATCATTGAGGGGGATTCGTCCGGTAAACTGTTCCGTTTTATAGATAAGGCCGGCTTCGGTGCATCGCTCAACGGTATTTCCCTAGGGCGCCACACCAACAGCGTGAACGAAGTCTTTTTTACCGCACAGAATGCACTCACTCTTGGTACCGCCAACTCCGGCATCAGGGTCGGTCCCATTGTAATCAGCGAAATCATGTACCATCCCGAGCCGGATAAAATGGAGTGGATCGAACTCCAGAATATTTCGGATGATGATGTGCCACTTTTCGATCTCATTCACTCCGAAAACACCTGGCGCGTTTCAGGCATTGATTTTACATTTCCACAGAATGTCACCCTGGAAAAACGAGGCATGGTCATCCTTGTCAATGGAAGTCCCGATGCATTTCGTCTCAAGCACGGCATTGAGGAGGAGGTCCTCATTTATGGTCCATTTGCAGGTAATCTGCAGGACAGCGGTGAACGCATCATTCTTGAGCGACCGGATAATCCTAATCCGGGTGATGTCAATCCGCCTTACGTTGAAGCTGATGCAGTCCGCTACAATGACAAGGATCCCTGGCCGACTGAGGCAGACGGTTACGGTTTTACCATTGTGCGCAGGAATGTGGATCGTTTTGGCACGGATCCGGCCCATTGGAAGGTAAGCGAGGACAAGGGCGGTACACCGGGCATCAGTTTCCTTCCGCCTCCAGAACCGGTCATCAAGGTGACCGGTGGACGCACCATTGATGTATCCGTCGGTACAATTTACCAGGATCAGGGTGCAACTGCTGTCGATGACGTGGATGGTGATGTGACTGCTGGCATAACAGTGGATGAGTCTGCTGTGGATACCTCGACCACAGGAACTTTCAATATCTGGTACACTGTAACGGACAAGGACGGAAACGAGTCACGCAAGTCGCGGGCCGTCAATGTCATCCCGCTCGTTTCCCCTCCTTCTTTCCTCGCACATCGCTATAGTTTTGATGGAGATGGCAAAACCGTGGCGGACCTTGTGGGGTCAGCCGATGCCACAATCAATGGAGGAGCCAAGCTTACAGGCACCGGGTTTCTCGACCTGGATGGGGTCAATGATTATGTGGATTTGCCTGACGGCATCATCTCCGCCCTTGGCGATGCAACTTTTGAGACATGGATCAGCTGGAAGGGGCCTTCCACTTCGCAGTGGCAGCGCATCCTTGAGTTTGGAGATGACCAGTTCAACTACCTTTACCTGACACCCAAGTCGAGCAGCAGCACAAAACCGGTTCGTTTTGCCTTTGCCATCAATGGTGGTGAAAAGCGTGTCGATGTCCCGGTTGTGATTCCCTCCGATGGTTCTTCCCTCTCCCATTTTGCCGTGGCTTTCAATGATACCAATGACCGTGCCTATGTTTTTGTTGATGGCAAACAGGAGGGAAGTCGTTCCACCACTGTTGCTCTTTCAGGAATCAATGACATTAATAACTGGCTGGGGCGTTCCCAGTATGCGGGGAAAGTACCGTATCTCAAGGGCACATTCCATGAGTTCAGGATCTACAAGCGGGCCCTCAGTGAGGCCGAAGTCCTTTCCAGTTTCCAGGTCGGTGCAGATAAAGCGGATGGCCCCGTCATCAGTGCATTCACCTCGGCAACACCCAAGATCTTACCTGGTGCCGGGGTAATGCTTTCCTGGGACATTGCCGATGCCGCCAGCATCACCATCGACAACGGGGTCGGGGACGTCACCGGAAAAACCATAACTGCCGTGACCCCGGTGGAGACCACCACTTATCATCTGACCGCTGCAAACAGTGCGGGTTCGGTGACAATCCCGTTCACCGTTATTGTTGATGGCGGTGGCAATCCGTCTGAGGATTCAGATGGTGATGGTTGGACCAATGAGCAGGAGAACTTCCTCGGCACGGACCCCGGGGACCCGAAGGATGGCTTTACCGTCCGGGTCTCATCAACCACGGCATTCAATCCGCCCGGTGGTGATTTTGAGTATCAGTTGCGGTGGCTTTCAACCATTGGCCGAACGTATACAATCGAGTCAACAAGTGATTTGAAAACCTGGGCCGAGGCGGCTGTCGTTAATGGGGACGGGACAGAAAAAACCCACTCCGTCCAGTCCCGGGAAGCCGTGGGTTTCTTTCGCTTGAAAATTGAATAGTTTTACTGTTCCAAAGTATGGCCATCTATGTGGCCCGATCGAATCTGCCTCTATGACTTTTCAGGCCTTTCGGTATGCGGTCTTCTTATGGATCTTATTGATTTTGAACTCCGCCTATTATTGGGATTATCATTATTAAAGCGAAATTTTAGGGCTCGGTTTTAAAATCCAATTCAGGTTGGTAGACTACTTGGCCCGGGCTTTCAAGGTTCTGCAGTTGTCCGAGTGCCATGATTTCTTCCAGATGACCGGCCTCTTCAGGCAGTTTATCTTGACGCCACCTCTGGATTCGAGGGAACCTTAACCCCACGCCTGTTTTTCTGCGTCTAGAGCGCTGTACTCCTTCAAAGGCCACCTGAAAAACCATCATGGGTTTCACAGATCGAACTGGCCCAAATTTGCCGATTATAGTCTTACGTATTTGTTTATCAACCTTAAGAATTTCATTGTCGGTCAGGCCCGAATAGGCCTTGGCTACCACCACTAGCTCATCCTTATGCCAAACTGCTAGCGAGTAGTCTGAAAAGATATTTGCTCTCCTGCCATGGCCCATCTGTGCTCCAACCAGTACCATGTCTGCTTCTAGTGGTGCGATTTTCCATTTGTACCATCCTCCTTTCTTTCGGCCAGGGTTATATCTTGATTCAATGTGTTTGAGCATAAATCCCTCCACTCCCTTCTCGCGGGATTCATCCCGTAATATTTGATACTCCTCCCAATTGCCTGCCTCGACTGGTCTGGAAATCCCAATTGGATATTGGCTTGGCAGTGAAGTGACTAGTTGCTCCAGCAGATGCCGTCTTTTCACAAGGACTTTGTTGCGCAGGTCTTCTCCTGCAAAGCGTATAATATCATAAGCAATAAATCTTGTTGGAACAGTTCGTTGAATTTGGACTCCCGGGGATTTTCTGCCTAGACGTCTCTGTAAATCATGGAATGGCATCAGTCCATTTTGATTCCATGCCAAAATCTCTCCATCCAGGCATACCCCCTTTGGTAGCAGTTTTGCCGCCTCCAGTATTTCAGGGAATGCCCCTCCCACTGATTCTCCGCCTCGAGACCATATCAAGGTTCCCGAATGAGACTTGATCAATTGTGCCCTGATGCCATCCCATTTCCATTCGATCTGCCATTCAGCATTGTCACCCAAGGTATTTACCTTTGCCATGAGTGGGGATGCGAGGCAAAAGGGTACTGGTGCGTTTAGGTCCTCCTCAGTTGTTGCAGAAACAATTATGTTTTGGAGGGTCCTATCCCCTGGTTGCCATTTGCCCATCATTCTTTGCGCAATTATGGCAGGAGGAACATTATTAATGTCTCCAAGCGCCCGGCAGAGATTTCCATTCGAAATACCCATCCTAAACGCTCCCATCATTAATTTGTGATAGGGTAGCAGGTCTTCCGGTCTAAGCCTTGCCCATGCATCTTTTATCGTTCGGCATTTTTCTTCAACATTCATGCTGGAAAGAGGAAGGATAAATTTCTCAACAACCGTGGAGAGGGGGATTGGCTCTTTACCTTTCGCAAAGCTCTTCAACAGAAGTGAAAGGGTTTCAGCCAGGTCGCCAACAACTTCATGTGAATCCTCGACCAACCATAATGGTAAACTACATACATCCGCAACCAATATTTTGAGGTCCTTAAGTCGTATTAAATTCTTGACGCGATTTCCATCCAGAAACCAGCACGCCCAAATACTGTCCTCAGGTTTGGATTCCTCAAAATATTCCCTCAAATAGCGAATTCGTTGATTGGTTCCCGACACGGAATCAACTGATTGGAATAATTGTGTGAAGTGGTTCATTCACTTTTTTGCCCAAGTCGTCCACTTTCATACCCCATGCCATTGAGATAACGGACAAGGGCATCCGTATTGCCATGTGTCGCGAGTATTTTATTCGCCCCTGTTGATTGGATGGCCATAAGTATTCCATTCCAGTCTGCATGGTCTGAAAGTGCGAACCCCGACTCCACTTTGGATTGTTTTTTTGCACCCCGCGTAGTCATCCAACCAGAAACCATTGCTGTCCTTCCTTTACGCAGTGCCTTGTGCCATTTGGATTCATCTGCAGCAGGAGGAATAATCACAATTGCCTTTCGGAATTGTTCCTTGGGGATTTCGTTCCTACAGGTTTTGACCTCAGGAAGCACGACTCCGTATTCCCTATGCGCAGGCAGGTAGGGGATCACTGCCTCATGCGCCATTATCGGTCCAATTCCCGGATCCAGACCGGCGATTACTCTTTGGGCTTTTCCCAGTGAGTATGCAAGCATAACGGATGGCTTCCCCATTTCTGCATTTCTCTTCCACCATTCATTGATTTCCTTCATTAATTCAACCTGCGGTCGCCACCTATAAACTGGCAGTCCAAAAGTACACTCCGTGATGAAGCAATGACAGGTTACTGGCTCAAATGGTTCACATGTTATATCTTTCGCAGGATTATAATCCCCGCTGACTACCCAGACTTCACCTCCAACTTCAATGCGGACCTGTGCCGAGCCAAGTATATGGCCTGCTGGATGAAACGAAACTTGTGCATTCCCAATTTTGCTTTTCTTTCCATAATTCAATGATTGAATATACGTTTTCTTCCCGAGCCTGATCTTTAGAAGTTTTTCCGACGTGCTGGAACAAAGGTAATTCTCGCTACCCTGCCTCGCATGATCCATGTGGGCATGGGTTATAACCGCCCTCTTCACTCGCTTGATTGGATCCACGTAAAAATCACCAACTGGGCAATACAATCCTTTTGGAGTCTGTTTTAAGAGGTCTTCACTCACTTTTTCTAAGTTTCAATTAATATTATTCTAACAATTTTTACATTCAATCGGATCAAATTTTCCTTGAATACTCATGCCCTAGTTGTCTTGTGCATATTTTGAGGTTGGACCTGTGTAATTTCTCACCTGTCCTGTGCGTTAATTGCACTATGCATTGGTGCCTGTTCACTTATGCAAGCCGATTAATATCAACATTTATGCAGAAAAGCCCCTGTGCTGAAATTGGCACGCTGGATGCTTAATGGATTTTGATAATAATTTCATCAAATTTCATTCATTTATAATTCTTCTATAATAGGCACATGTGTGAACACAACCCCGGTAGTATGTTTCAAAATCGGAAGGCAGCGATACTGGGGAGCGGTGTGGATATGGGCGGAAGGCTGGTAACGGCGGAGGAGATCGACCGCCTTTGCGGTCTTCGGGTGGGCTGGACGGCCCGCAATGTAGGGGTCTTGACGCGTCGCTTTGTCGCCGAGGGCGAATCGGCAGCCTCGATGGGGGCGGAGGCCGTAAGGCGCGCACTCGAGGCTGCAGGATTGGGCTTGGCCGATATCGACGGGGTGATTTGCGCAAGCGGGATCATGCAACAGCCGATCCCTTCGACTTCGGCACTGATCCTCAACGAACTGGGGTCGGATACGGCAGGATTAACCAGTTTTGACATCAACAGTACTTGCCTGAGCTTCCTCGTCGCATGGGATATGGCGAGTTGCCTGATACACATGGGTCGATTCGACCGTTTGGTGATCGTCTCGAGCGAGGTCGCTTCCCCTGGTTTGAACTGGCGGGAACCCGAGAGTGCCGGACTGATCGCTGACGGCGCGGCTGCGGTGGTTGTCGGCAGGCCCTCGAGGGCGACCGAGGGTGCCGAGGTGCACGCCTCCCTCCTCAAAACCTATGCGGAGCGGGCCCATCTTGTCGAGATCCGTGGCGGGGGATCGAGTTTGCCCGCAACAGAGCATGACGGCACGAACACGTCCGACTTTCAGTTTTCGATGGGTGGTCGGGAGGTATTTCGCGAGACGATGGCTCATCTACCCGATTTCTTCGAGGAGCTGTTCGTTAACGCTCGTTTCAGTTGGGGCGATGTGGACCTGATGATTCCGCATCAGGCGAGCCCTTCGTCAATGCGTATCGTCCGCAGGCGACTCGGCATACCAAGGGACAAATTCTTCATGACTGTGGAACGGTCTGGGAACGCCGTCGCCGCGTCGATACCGCTGGCAATGCATGAAGCGATTGAATCGGGCCGGATGCGCCGAGGGATGAAGGTGCTCCTCTCCGGGACCTCGGCCGGTCTGTCGATCGGGGCGTTGTTAA
>Ga0209660_1002074_pt1 | contig 10064 bp, 7 predicted proteins | sample SaaInlV_100m_DNA_2_FD_184659 | JGI IMG/M metagenome (GOLD analysis project Ga0209660, IMG submission 184659) | Marine microbial communities from expanding oxygen minimum zones in the Saanich Inlet - SI072_LV_100m_DNA (SPAdes) (version 2) | ecosystem: Environmental > Aquatic > Marine > Intertidal... | reverse complement strand
CGGAGTTGTCGGAGCAGCTGGAGTCGCCGGAGCAAACGGGGAAGGTGCCGGAGTTGTCGGAGCAGCTGGAGTCGCCGGAGCAAACGGGGAAGGTGCCGGAGTTGTTGGAGCAGCTGGAGTCGCCGGAGCAAACGGGGAAGGTGTTGATGCAGTCGGTGCAACTGGAGGAGTAAATGGTGATGCAATGGGATTCGCAACTGATGTAGCAGGTGGACTGAATGGTGAGGTAGGTGGCGGTGGGGTTGGTGCCACAGCAGGAGCAGGTACTATTGTTGGAGAAACGGGCGGAGAAACGGGAGTAGGAAGCGTAATCGGTGCCGGTGAACGTGTTGGAGCTGGCGTAACCGGAACTGGCGGATTCACTTTAGGAATTGTTGTAGTGAATGGGACCGTGGATGGCTGTGGTTGCACTACAGGTGCTGGTGTTGGAAATGCTGGTGGTGGCAATGAGGGAGAAGTTGGACTCGGGACAGTTACTGGATTTGTAATTGGCTGTGGAGCAACAGGTATAGCAGAAGATGGGAGGACCGCAGTCGTGGAACTCGTTCCTCCGCCACCAATGAGTGTTATCTTGGGTGCGGTTGTATCTTTGACTCGCACGGTGCGAGTTACAGGGTCTGCCTGATTACCTGAACCATCACTCACAGTATATACCACCGTGTAGAGCCCGAGTTTGTTGACATTAATTGGTTCCCCGATTGCCTGAACATTGCTAGATATGTCTCCATCAAGGTTGTCGCTTGCCTTGGCGCCGGGATCGTTGAAGGCACTCCCTGCTTCAATTTCAATCGAAGCACCACCCTGTAGGGTGATTGTCGGTTTAAGTGAGTCTTGCACAACAACCGTACGAATAATTTGGGGAGAACGGTTTCCTGCGCTGTCCACTACATTATATGTGATCTTGTAGATGCCTGGTTTATACGGGTCAACCGTATCGCCACCAACAATTACGCGAGTCGAGAGATCTCCATCGACATTGTCAGCCGCCTGGACTCCCGGGTCAGTGAAAGGCATACCTGCCTGATGAATAATTTCAGTAGGATTGTTCACCACTGGTTCGGCAGTTGGTGAAAGGGTTGTCGATCCGCTTGGTAATAACGTTTCTAGGGCGATGTTAATGTTTTGCGGAAATACTCCTCCTGTTCTGGCAACATCTGAAATCTTGACTGGAAATCCCTGCTTTTCGGCCCGAACAACTAGGCTGTAGGGCCTGTTCTTGATTTTGTATAGTGTAGGCGACAAACCCACATATTCACCATTTACAGAAATAGAAGCACCTGCCGGATCCGTACTAATCGTTAGGCTTTTGGCTTCAGGTATGATCTTGGGGACCGATATACAACCTCCCAGAATCCAGAAAAGGATCAAAAAAATAATCGTGATCGGTTTGGCAAGATATGGATTGTAGGGTTTTCCCTTGTTCATGGCAGTTCAGAGTTCGTTTTTTTCAGAAAGGCTTATTTTGAGCTTGGGTAACTTAACTGTGGGTCTCAAGAGTTTGTAAGTCCCATTGAATGATGTAAAAACCATGATGACTGTCAAAATCATTTTTGCCCTTCAAATATTTGTCATTGTATGGTTTAAAAGCGTTCATGCCGGGATAATTCGCCGAAAGCATTCCACTCAATCAAACTGCGGGCATTTCCGTTCCAGTAAGTAGTTTCTCCTGCAATGTGACCGTTATCATGCCATTTAACATGCTTCCCAATCGGTTTGCCGCGAGTCCACCATGATCTGGATTCTTTTTTGCCGGAGAGGTGAAATGTTTCCATTTGCCCGTCCTTTTGCCCCTCAACGTGGAATACTCGACTTTGCATTTTGCCATTAGGATGCCAGTAGACGGCTATTCCATGAAGGCGACCCTGCGCAAACTGCATTTCCGCAGATCTCCTTCCTTTCGAACCAAAGTATGTGCAGACTCCATGGAATTGTCCATTATGGCATGATAATTTAGCTGTGATCTGACCCTTCTCGTCATGCACTAAAATCCTTCCGCTATATGGTTGTCCATTTTGAACATGATGGAAACGCTGATTCTTCAGGGCCAATTGGCTACTATCAACTAATTGGGCAGGTACAGGAGGAGCTTTTAATTTACGAGCCTCCTTTAGGATTTTATCTTTTACAGTTTTTGGGAAGTTCTCAATGGAGATCGTATATATTTGTCCAATTTTTGATTCGAGATGAACCCAGGATGATTCCCTTCCCAATATTCTGCCATCCACTTTCCAACCACGGAGGTCTGTGAAGCTTTTTACAGGTTTTTTGGATGGAAATGGTAATGATATTGAACGGCAACCACCAAATCCTATCACCACAATAATTACGTGAATGAAGGATAAGAATTTCATGACCCGATTATTATCCTGTATTTCTCAGTCTTTAATCAATGGATATCCAGCCTTTTTCCAAGCCAGGATACCACCATCTAGATGTAATACATTTTGAAAGCCTAATTTTTCAAAAACATCCAGAGAATCACTGCTTCTGCCTCCAGACCTGCAATGTACCATTATGAGCTTTGTCTTGTCTAGTTGGCCAAGTGCCCCTTTGAAGTCCTTGTCGTAATAGTTAACCAGTTTTGCGCCCTTGATTCTTCCTCCATCATATTCAAACGGCGTTCGTATGTCGAGAACCATTGGAGGATCTTTTTTTTTCAGGTATAAGAATGCCTCATCGACGTTAATATGATGAAGCCACTCTGGTATTTTCTTTTGTTCGGCACTGGTCTGAATTTGGGGATTATTGGCTGATATGGAGCCGGAACTACAAGAAAAACCGACTGCAAATGGAAGCAATGCAGATATTAATAATATGGATTTCATTGGGATTTGTAAATGGCTTATCTGGCCAGCCTTGACTGCAGTGATTTTAATGAAAAATGTTTTCCTGGACACACTGTGTGGTTCTTGTGTTTTAGTCGGTGAGTTGTTACTTCGGAGGAAGGGATATCACAGTGCTTAATCAAATGCCGAACCAGACCTTCAAGGCTATTGATTTGTCTCTGGCTTGGATGATGAATCTGGAAGTTTCCGATTAGGCAAATACCGATATTTTCTTTGTTCCATTTCTCTAGTTTTAAATGTCCGCCATCAAGTTGATTTTTCCATCGATTACCGATGTATATTTCACCATCTCGCATTCCCTTCCCATTCCCAATCACAAAATGATAGGCCAATCCATTTTGCATTTTCCGTTGTTCCTTGTGGTATCTATCAAGTCCCTTTGCGCTACCTACTGTTGTGGCGCTATGGTGAATAACAATTCCTTTCCATCTCGCATTCTTTACACGAATGTTCTTCAACTCTTTGAGAAGACTGGTCGAAAGTAAGGACTCTTCCCTTGGTTTGCTTGTTCCCGATGATCCCGTTAATGGAATTTTTAATTTTTGGCCGATACGGATGGAGTTGGCATCCCGTAAATTATTTAACTGGCTCAGTTTAGAGATCGTCGTCCTATAATGTGTTGCGATTTCACCAAGTGAATCTCCCTTTCTCACAACGTAATTTAGATAGTTGGAACCTTTCTCGGGGATAATCAATTTTTTTCCAATACGAATGAGATTAGGGTTTCTAATGTCGTTTGCCCGAATAATTGCTTCACGTGATACACCGTTCTTTATCGCAATGTAACTTAAATTTTCACCCTTGCGAACGATGTGATATCGGGTTCCCTGCAAGTCGTTCATGGGAAGTAATGCACAACCCAAGATAAGAATTACAATCACCGCTGGTCGGCTCATCATTGGTTTCATCAAGTAAAATTTCTCTGTCACAAGCTTATTTGATAATCAAGGAAAAATGAAGTGACGCCAACCTGTGGCGGCAGATTTGCATATAATTTTTTTTTTTGAACGTTTCATGGGAAAGGTGCGTCTTACCCGACTTAAACAACTTTATTTCATCGAGTTTGTTGTTTTTATTGTTCAATAAGAGCGTCACCACAAGGTGGCGCTCTTTTTTATTCAGTTGGCTTAAAATTAAATTTTTCAATTTACAGCAAGCCTGTCATTTCCAACATGGATAAATAAACCTCCATTCAAGCAACCTTTCTATAATTAATTTAAAACATGAGTGAAAATAAACTTTTAAAACTGCACAATGCAATGTGGCCTGGTCTCGTCGGTAAAGGGGACGAAGAAGGTCAGGAAGCACCAATTAGCCTTGAGCGTATGCTAGACTTAACGGCCGCATCTGAAGTTGATGGCCAAAAATTTGATGGAATTGATTACTTTCTATTCCTACCGCATACGAATCCTGAGGCTAGCGACGATGAAATTAAACGTATTGCCGACCTTATTGTCAGTAAGGGGTTTGACATCGGTTCACTCGTAGCGCCTGTCTGGCCAGGAACCGTAGGTGATTCTGCAATGGGTAATTCTGAGCAACGTGGAAAATTCTTGGATGCAGTCAGAATGGCTTGTCGAATTGCCAGGATTTTCAATGAACATGGTGCCCGTAAAGGAGGCGTTATACGTATTGACTCAGCGGAATTTGGGGTCGAAAAATGGAAGGAAGATTCTCAAGCAAACACCTCTATAATAGTCGATACCTTTAAGCAGGCTGCAAATATTGCTTCCGATCATGGAGAGCGTCTTGCTGCTGAAGGAGAGATTTGCTGGGCTGGCATGCACAGTTGGAAGGATATGTTGGATATTCTTGAAGGTGTAGGTATGCCTGAATCCCTTGGGTTTCAAGCCGATCTGGCACATACCTACCTCTACGTATTAGGTTACAATGCGCCAGAGCATGCATTGATCAACAAAGATTACTCTGAGGAGGAATTTTGGGCTGCTTATGAGCAGATGACCGATAAACTTCGCCCTTGGACAATCGATTTCCATGTAGCCCAAAATGACGGAGAGGTTCATGGTGCGGGAAGCCATGATAAGACAGGTAAGCATTGTCCTGCTGATGATCCCAATGGTAAACTTGATATCACTCGATGTGCCGGATACTGGCTGAAGGATGCAGCAGATCGGGGAATCCAACATATCTGCTGGGATGGCTGCATGTTTCCAAACGCTACACTTGAAAATCCGAATACTTGGAACACAATTCTCAAATCCATGATCGATGTGCGTGATGCACACGGTTCAATTTGAATTATATAGCTCTACCTTAAGAATTTCTAAACCCGGGGCTTTACCGCCCCGGGTTTTTTGCGGACTTTTTAGATTTTATACACACCAAACAGGCCAATTCTTAAACTTGAATATTTACCGCCAGGTCTTCGGGCTTAATTAAATATGTGAGTTATTTGGCCTTTATTCTTGTTTGGAATTACAATCTCAAACAATATAATTTTACTGGTTTTATGAAGCGAATATTAGTCACAGGCAGTACAGGGTGTATCGGTAGTGCTACCGTTAAATATCTTCTGGATAAAGGAACTGAAAGGGTTTACGGCTTGAGCCGATCTGGTTATAATGGAGTTTTGCCTGTAGGATATGAGCATATTCCCTGTGATATTTCAGATCAGCTTCGCATGCATGAAATACTTGATGAGGTTCAACCGGATGCTATTATTCATCTGGCTGGGTTTCAAACACCAGAATGCCAAGCCAACCCATTGTTGGGAATGGATGTCAATCTTGTTGCTACAGCCAATCTGTTTAAGGCAGTAGCAGAAAATTGCAAAGAGTTGGAGCGCTTTGTCTTTGCTAGTTCTGTCGCGGTTCATGGACCACGGTCAATACATCCTGATGGGCAGATTGGTCCTGATGCATTTTATTACCCTCCCAATCTATATGGATTTTGGAAGACAGCAGGGGAGGGTATGGCACAGGCATTCCATCTTGATACTGGTATATCCACTGTTTCACTTCGACTTGCTACCACTTATGGCCCCGGCCGGGATCGAGGACTCACATCTGCGCCAACCACAGCCATGAAAGCATGTGTAATGGGTCTTGATTATGAAATTCCCTACAGTGGGCGTGAGCATTATCACTTTGTAGATGATGTTGGAGCAGGATTTGCCCAATCAGCTATTTACCCTTTTGAAGGATATGGCGCATTTCACCTAACCGGTAAAACCATCGAAATCAGTGAATTTTGTAAAATGGTAAAACAAGCTGCAGATAGAATAGGTATTGAGAAACCAGGTAATCCAACCGTTAAATCATCTGCTCCTGCCATGCCATTTACGTCAGATCTTGATCACGGTCCCACTTTGATGAAATTTCCGGATATGCCTTTGACTTCACTTGCATCGGGAATCATTCAATCAATGAGCCTATTTAACTCTAAAGCATTAAATGGCAGTATTTTCAGCATAAATCTTGATTCCTAGATTATTTTTGCATCAAGCAAAAAACAAAACAAAACAAAACAAAAAAAAACAAAAAGATACGAAAATATCTCTATGCTAATTATAGAGCAAAAAATATATTACAAAACAAACAGACAAAATGAATAGGGTTTACGTAACAGGAATGGGTTTCGTTACAAGTATTGGTAACTCTTTCTCCGAAATCGTTAAATCATTGCTGGATATGAAAAGCGGTATCGCGATTCATCCAGAGCTTGAACGTGAAGATTGTCCAGTCAAGGTTGCTGGAACAATAAAAGGATTCGAAACATCGGAAATCGATTCTGAAGATTGGACTTATCCCCGGGAATACAAAATCCGCCGGGAAATTCTACGCAGTTTTTCTCCACATGTTCTTTACGCCTGGTGTGCCATGCAACAGGCCATAAAGTCTGCAGGTCTACAACCTGAAGATATTTCTAATCCTGATACCGGAATTTATACTGCTTCAGGTGGATCCATGGGACGTATTCATCACCATTTAGAAAAAATGCAAAATCATGGGGTTATGTCCTGTAACCCGATGGGTATTGTTGCTTCAATTGCAGGTACTCTTTCCTTTAATTTAGTCTCAGCCCTAAAAATTCGTGGTTTTTCCTGCGGTCAGGTATCTGCTTGTGCCTCTTCCGGACATTCACTGGGTTTTGCCTTCGATGAAATTCGCCGAAATCGCCAAAAACGTATGTTTGTTGTTGGAGCAGAAGATTGTGACTTTTCCAGTATTGCTCCCTTTTGTGGCATGCGTGCTTTATCCCTTAATACCAATCCAGCAGAAGCCTCCAAACCCTTCGATGTGAACCGTCAGGGTTTTGTAAGCACAGGTGGAGGTACTGTTCTTGTCCTGGAAAGCGAGGAAGAGGTTGAACGTCGTGGGGTTCAACCTTACGCTGAAATATCCGGATGGGGTCAAGGTTCAGATGGTCATAATGTTGCCATCTCGCATCCTGAAGGTGCAGGACTGATTGATTCCATCCGAAGAGCTATCCAAGATTCAGACACAAGGTTAGAAGATATTGGATATATTAATGCACATGCGACCGGAACCCCTATTGGTGATATATCAGAGATCAAAGCTATCCGTAGTGTATTTGGGAATCTTGTGCGGACGATTCCTGTCAGTAGTACCAAAGCCATAACTGGTCACGGATTATCGCTATCCAGTGTGATGGAAGCAGGATTTTGTTGTGCCAGCCTAAGGGAAGGAATTCTTCCAGGGTCAGCCAATATCGATAAGATTGATCCGGAGGCTGAAAACTTTAATATAATTCGAGAAACTGTTAAGAATTCTCCTGATTACATTTTATCAAATAGTAGTGGATTTGGCGGTGCAAACGTTTCTATTGTTTTGAAGCGAGCTAATTGACATATTCACTTTATTAATAATGGGTTCATTTCTTTTATTCCACAAAGTGTAGGTAGTTACTATCTACATTTGCCAAAATACCTGTCCGTATACCAGAATCTTAACATTCCAGAATGGGCTTCATTACCTCCTGAGTTTCCGCATCTTCAAAGGCTTGCAGACCGTTTTTTAAGTCGTAATATCGTACAAGCTGATCAATGGGGACGACGCTTTTTTCGAGAAGCCCCATTGCGCGCTCGTAGCTGGCAACTGCGGAACCATAGCTCGTCCGAATATCGATTTGCTTACGGACAAATTGGGTGACATCGAGGGTCACTTCCCGTCCGTAGAGGGCAACAACCGTGACGGTCCCATCCGTGTGTATCGCCTTCCACGAATCTGTCAGCGCAGGTCCAGCCCCTGATGCTTCCACCAAGGCATCTGCCTCGGTTCCAAAATGATGAGTTGCCTGTTCATGCAGAGGCGATAAATCCGGACCGACCGTAACCGTTTCAAATCCAATATTCCTGGCTGCAGATAGTCGCACTTTTTCATCTGCTTGAGTACCGGAGACGAGGACCCTTGCTCCCTGATGGCGTGCGACGATGGCGCATAGAATTCCGATGATGCCGGGACCTGAAACAATCACTTTATCATTCTCCCCAATTTCAGACCGGTTGACGATGCAGTGGTCCGCAACGGAAAGGGGTTCTGTAAGGGCAGCTGAACGAAGGTCCAGGGTTTCCGGGATGCGGATGAGAAACTGTTGTTCAATGATGATGTATTCGGCCATGCCACCATCGAGATGTAACCCTTGGACTCGCCGGGAAGGGGAGAGCTGGGGTCTACCTGACTGTACATAGGGGCAGTCGGAATCCGTGGGTTGAATGGCGATCAGGATGGCTCTTTCCCCGGGTTTCCAGTCCTGGACATCTGTTCCGGTTGATTCTATGACACCGGATACCTCGTGCCCAAATGTCACCTGCTCCAGAACCGTCTCGTATCCTGCGTGATTCAGGTAGGCGTGTAGGTCAGACCCACACACACCACAGTAGTGGACCTTGAGGAGAACCTGATTGAGACCCGGTTTCGGGACCGCTACATCTTCAATGCGTGCGGCTCGAGGTGCTTTATGGAAACGGCGTAAGGATTTCATTTGTTGAAAATTCTAAGCTGAATTACCTGACCGGTAGGTTAATTTGTGAATAACTTTTTGAAATAAAATGAACGAAGTGTCTTGGCAAAGTTCTATATGCCTATACCTAAAGGTCTTTCATCCTCCAATTGTCAATTGAATCCCATTTCCCCTTCTTGATGCGAAGAAATTTCTGTATTGTTACCCGACTCATCTTGTTTCTCCTTGGAGTTGCTTTGTTTGCGTGCCATTCAGGCTCTGCCCAGGATGAAAAAAAGAAAGACCCTGCTTTGGACCTATATTTTAGCGCCAATGGGCTTTATAATCGCCAACTCTACGAATTGGCAGTCGACCAATACCGCAAGTTCCTGGCCAAGTATTCAACCCACGGCAAGGCGACGGATGCACGCCTTGGACTTGCTCTTAGCTTGTTTAGTAGTAATCAGCGTAAGGAAGCTGAGCCTGAATTTCGCAAGCTTTCAACAAATAACCGCATCGCCAAGCTCGCGCCAATCCATAATTTTTGGGGGCATTGCCTACTGGACCAGAAAAACTTTCTGGAGGCGGAAAAAGCCTTTAATTGGTCCGTGCAGAACAGGCCTGAGGCCAGTGTCAAGGCAGATGCCCTTGCCGGACTTTCCGAGGCACTCTATCGTCAGCAAAAATGGGCGGATCTTGGTAAGGCAGCCACTCAGTTACGCCAGGTATCTCCCAAGTCACCCCATGTTGCCCGTGTTAGTTACCAGGGAGCATTGGGGCTGTTCGAGTCAAAGGACTATGATGCTGCACTTGTTTTGCTGAATCCACTTGCTTCCCAAGCATTAAAAATCCCTCTTGGTCAGCACATAATCTACTTATTGGCTGAGTGTAAACGTGGGAAGAAAGACTACACTGGGGCTGTTCAAGCCTACCAGACAGCTGCCAAGGGCAAGTTTACTGAATTGCCATCCAAGGAAGGACCTTACAGGGAAGAATCCAGTTACCGTCTGGGCTATGTCTATTTTCTTCAGGAAAATTATTCAAATTCCGCCAAGGAGTTGGCTGCCTTCCGCAAGAGCTTTAAGTCCAGTAAACTTGTTCCACAGGCAACCCTCTATCTGGGGCGATCATATTTTGAGATCAAGGATTACAATAATGCCCGCAAGGAACTCTCTGCAATTGTTCAGGATGCTACTGTGGGTGCCGAGTCGACACTCTGGCTAAGCCGCAGTTACCTTGCGGAGAAAAATTTCAAGGGTACGGAACAGGCACTTGCTGGAACCATCGCCCGTTTCG
>Ga0209660_1002064_pt1 | contig 10097 bp, 7 predicted proteins | sample SaaInlV_100m_DNA_2_FD_184659 | JGI IMG/M metagenome (GOLD analysis project Ga0209660, IMG submission 184659) | Marine microbial communities from expanding oxygen minimum zones in the Saanich Inlet - SI072_LV_100m_DNA (SPAdes) (version 2) | ecosystem: Environmental > Aquatic > Marine > Intertidal... | reverse complement strand
CGAGGTTGACCTGTACTCGATTTCGAGTTCGAGTCCCGTCTATCCCGCCATTCATAATCCCCGTCAGATTGCGTCAAAGAGCGTCCAAACCCCACTAATACAGGGTTTTTCTGGGATTCGCCGGAATCGTGAAGCCGAAGAAACAGTTTCGATGAACGCTATAATAATCTTTCCTGAAAAGACACACGCTCACATGCGAGCACATTCGTGAAATATCCGCTACGCCGATTGTAACGCGTTAATTTGGTCGTCAAAAAACGCCTAGAGTCCGAAAATATATTGAGGCTCGGTGAAGGAAGCTTCATATTCCTCCCAATTATGTACACAGACAGGCGCATGAGACTGCGATCCGGTACCCGGTGGGCACTGGTTTCCCGCCCGGAATATTCCTCCCCGATTCCTCCCAAATCGGTTGCATAAACTTGCACTTTATTGCCGTTATCTGCTATATTGAGTGCCAGTTAAGGTACTCCCCCACCCCTGTATGGGAGCCATTCACACGCAATAAGCGGAAATAACAAGCAACACACGGAAATAGGTTTCGACTCCAGCCACCTCCACCATTTTCGATCCCGACAGATAACGACAATTCTTGTCTATCCCAGACTGTCACTGAAGTTTCAGTGGTTGAATTAATTAGATCTATGGATCAATTTGCCCATCGCATCGGCAAAGGATTCGCCAAGTCCATTGATCTCTCATCATTCAATGCAATGAATGATGAGCCAGTCGCACTCTAAGAAGTCGTAAGATTTCAAGATTTCAGCAAATTGCACTTACCTTTATTTATAAAACGATCTCGCAGTTGGGCAGGGCTCGGCGTAAAACCCTCACATCAGCTGAAGACAATCCTGTGCAACCAGCGAGATTAAGGTATTGGAGTGCCTTGAGGCCCCTGAGATGCTGAAGTCCGTCTTTGCTGATAAGTTCACAGGCTGTCAACGTCAAGTCGGTCAAGTTCGACAAGGAGCTTAAGTTGGCCAAGCCTTTGTCTGTTATTTTGGCACAGCTGTCGAGGTAAAGCTCTTTTAGTTTTGCTTTGCCTTTGATATGCTTGAGGCCTTCGTCCGTCAGGCCAAAACAATCAGACAGCGTCAATACCTCAATGTCATTCATGTTCTTGAGTGATGACAAACCCGAACCATTGATGCCGATCAAGTGCCATAAGTTGAGCTCTTTCATTTGAGTCATGTGCCCGAGGCGGGCAAGGCCTGCATCAGTGATATCATCACTGTCACTGACACTAAGATGGGTGAGATTATCACAACCTGCCAAACCTTGTACGCCTCTGTCTGTGAGTGCTCTGGCACCTGTGACGTCCAGATGCTTGATGGTCTTCAAACCTTTGAGAGAGATCAATGTTTTGTCTGTGAGGCTATGACAATCGTATAGATTCAAACTGTTTAAATTACTTTTGTCCATCCTCACAAGACTGTCATCGAGCAAGTTCCATGACTCTCTCATATCCAATGACACGAGTCCGTTGGGTAAATTCAAATCGGTACCCTTGAGAGGCCAGTTGAAGCCAATTTCCAAATACTCAAGTTTTGTGAGTTTGCTAAATAGTTTGTTATAGTCTTCATCTTTGAGTGCAAAGATTCCATACAGAGCAAGTGACTTTAAGTTTGTCATGTGCTCAAGGTTTTTGATGCCCTTGTAAGACATCCCCTTGTTACCATGCCAATTACGACTTTGATTGGCATTAAGGTGGGTTAATTTATCGAGACCTTTCAGGTTGGCGAAGCCTGTATCACCGAACTTTCCCCTTTCACGAGAGATATCAAGGCGCCTGAGACTTCTGAGTAGTTCGGGACCCTTGCCATTAAAGTTTTCAGTGTTTTTGAGAATCAGTTCTTCCAGCGCGGGTAGGGCTTTGAGCTTTTCAAAAGTTGCGATGCTACCCAACTTCAAATTACTGAGGTTCAAACTCTTGAGCTTCTTGAGAGTAACAACGTGATCAAGGCAATCAACAGTGATTCGACTGTTACGAAAGATGGTAAGGTCGAGTGAAGTCAGCGATTTGTCCCGGCAGAAGATGGCCACGTGTTCATCATTGATCCGACCCCGGTTACCTTCCAACATCTTGAGTACATCGTCACGGCTCAGGCTGGGGTTGGCTGCCTCTGAATGCGTGATGATAGGCAAAAACAGAATTAACGCTGCGAAAATTCTCATGCCAGCAACTCATTCAAAGGCCCCATTTGATCTTCGAGTTTACCAAGGGCAAAATCAGGCTGTCCAAAATGATCTTGAGGTTTACCGGCCACATGGGTGATGGTTGTCAGCCAGTTGCCAATGGTGTGTTGGTGTTTGGCGGAACCATAACGCGGATAGGCGATATAACGCCCACCGTTGTTTTTGAGTTTTCCGCCAATGTTGCCAAGGGCAAACATGGGCCATTCAGTGGCTCCAGAGTGATGTTTGTCTGAGTTGTCACTCACGTAAACAATCAAGGTGTTGTCGAGCATGGTGCCATCGCCTTCAGGAACAGCTGCCAACTTTGTAGCCATGCCAGCAATCAACTCGACATGGAAGGTGCGGATTTTATTACGGCAAACTTGCGAACTCATACTGCCACTCGAAGCACCGTGGCCGATGGAGTGCACTTTTGGTGTGATGCCCAACCCCTGATAGGAAGAATCCAAATCGTCACAGTGAAAAGTGATCACGTTAGAGATACCACTGATAAGAGCCGCAGTACCCATGTCGAAATGGGCATCGAGGTGATCGGTGGTGTAGCGCGAGGTGTATTTGTCTGACACTTCAGGGGCATGTTTTCTTAAAACGTCTTGCATGCCCACCAATTTCACACGGCGGTCTTTCAAAGCCTCGTAACCATGCAGGTAATGACCCAGTTTTTCTCTTTCTTCTGAGGGCAATGTGTTTTGCAGCTTCTTTATATCGGCACTCATGGCATCAAGCACATTGCTTGTACGTGTGTATTTTTTCTTGATGTCTCCACCAGCCGCTATGCTGCCGTAAAGATTTTGGTAAGCCAGTTGAGGGTTGCATTGAAACGACAACTGCTGGTTCTTGCCTAAGGCTGAGATAGATGGATAAGCCGTGCCTTGTGATCCATTACCCATTTTCAACCCAATATGATTGAACACAGAGGGGAAAAGTTTGGACAGATGGCCATCAATGGTTGCATAAGCAGGTTGACTGTGAGCTGACGCTTTGTAGGCACCCAGGGCACCATAAAATCCACTATGCCCCCATGTGGCCATCCTTCCACTTAGGCCTTGAATAATGGAGAGTTTGTCTTTGAAGGGCTCTAGCGAGGCCAAGCTCACAGGCAGTTTCTTGCCTTCAAGGGTGGAATCCACAATTTCGCCGCCCCCGTGTTTCAAGCCTTCAGGATTGAGAAAGTCAGCCTGTAGACCACTGGATTTGACGACGAAGACAAAGCGTTTGGGGAGGGCGCCTTCTTCCGCTGCACGAAGGTGTTGGAGAAATGGTGAGAGGGCCACGGATCCAGCCCCGAGATAAATTCCTTTAAAAAATGAACGTCGATTATGCATGATTATTCCTTTTTTTACATTCTGTACAAAAATGAGTCTGAGGTCAGTAGGGTCACAAGGGTTTCCTTAAAGCTGCCACCAGATTCCAGATAAGCCTTATCCATTTCGATAAGGGTTTTGCTGTCACTGAGCATTTCGTTACGCCCCATCCAGAAACGGAACACGTGACGGATAAAACTTTGGCGGGCCAAATCTGATTTGGCAATTTTTTCGATCATCTCACGGGCATTCTTGACATCGCCTTCGATGGCTTTCTCCCCTGTGTGAGTGATGGCGCCATTTGTGTTTGTGGGCTTGCCCTTTTCCTGAGCCCTCCATCGCCCCACATGGTTGTAGGATTCAAAGACCATACCCAGAGGGTTCATCTTCTTGTGGCAGCGCCAACACTCTTCTTTTTCGACTACTGAGAAGCGTTCCCGCAATGTCTTGTGTTCGTCGTCGGGCACCTGCGCATCGACTCCAATGGGCACGTCCATGACCACACCGGCCAAAAGCTTCTCACGAACCCATTTGCCGCGCCGCACAGGGTCGTTATCGAAATTCCCACTATGGGCCACCAACCAACTGGGGTGAGTGAGAATGCCACAACGTTGGGCTTTCGGGGCTTCGTAATAATTAGCCCCCCCATTCTTGCCGATTAGAACTTTGGCAGTGTAGGGATCCAGGTTGTAACTTTGCAAATCGTGTTTCTTGGAAAACTTTTCTTTGCCACCTGAACGTTCAACCTCTTTTGCATCAGGTTTTTTACTGCTATTGACATAAGAAGGATAAACTTTGGTCGAGGTCAGTAATTCGTAGAGCACATTCTTATCTTCGTGCAACACATGCAGGACCAAGGCATCTGTGTCGTACTTTATGCGGTTGGCTGAATGACCATGAAATTGCATGAAACCGTCAAGTTTCTCAAATCTGTCGATGTCTTTGAAAACATCAGGTGCTTTGTGATAACCAAAATACTCACGAAAGAATTGAAGGATACGAGGATTCTTCACTGACGATGCCCGGGAATTATGATTGATCCTCAGTCTTCCAATTGTTCCACCCAGGTAATACCGAACGGCAGCTTCAACATCTTTTCTGGTCTTGAGCTGTCCCGCTTTCATTTGCTGCTCCAACCAAGTGTTTCTTCGGCTCCATGCAGGAGAACCCGTTGACATTGTTCTTTTGATTTCTGGATCCGAATCACGAGTATACACGTCCACTGTTTCAATTTCGTCGATACCAAATGCAGGCTGGTTATCGAAAGCATGATGAATGGCATGAACCAACTCTTGTGACGACAGGAACCGACGGCCATCAGGTTCTTTTTTACCCATGCCAATTTCCAAGCGATACACAAATTCGGGTGACAGTGCGATGAACATCAAAACGGCCTGCAAAGCTGTTTCATTATCCAGGGGCACATTCTTTTGAAAAACACCTTTCCAATAATGTTCGTTTTCTTCTTTTGTGGGTTTGCGCTGGAAGAAAAGCGCGAATGCCACATTCAAGGCATTGTCAAAATCTTTGCGACTGACTTCCCCATCGTTTTCCACAATCTCTTTAAAGATCACCGGGATACGACCACGATAATCCACTGTTCTTTTGGTAACACCCCCCACGAACATGGCTTCGTTGTTACCTGTTTTGCTGTCCTTGTTCTTGACTGAAGTGGTGATGCTGACCTTCAGACCCTTGGTCAAGATTTCTGACATCTTCTCAGCGTTGATCAACAAGGCTTCCAATGAAGCTTGATCGGCCACAATGCTGGCGTAATCGCTGAAACCTGAAGCATGGTGCACAAATTCAAAGAAGGGGTTGGCATACTTGGAAGCATTGAAATAACGCGTCGCCATTTTTTTACCTTTATGTGGGCCACGTTTGATCACCGAACCGCCCGTGCCGCCGATCTTCACACTATAGTATGGTGCCTTGCCATAAGCTTTGTCCCAGATTGCCGCGTAAATTGCTGGGCGTTGACGCCAAAGACGAGCTGGCGTGTATGGATGATCTTTGACGCTACCGTCGAAGAGCGTCTTGTGATCGACGTAGTTGCCGTACTCAGGCAACAGCAGCTTTTCGTCGAGCCCGAAGCCTTTGCCGACTTTTCCCATTTCGGCATCGAGCCAATCAAGGAAAGCACGCTTCTCACCAGCCGATGGCTGAGCCTGATCCTTCTTGGTGGGAGGCATTTCGTCAAACTGAACCTGAGCATAGACGGCATCCCACCAGTCGGCTATCTCGGGTGATTTCATCTCAACCTTTAGCGTTTGTAAGTTAAGGTCGCCTTTCTGCTTATCGTCGCCGTGACATTTGAAGCAGAAGGACTTCATGAAAGGGATGGCATGCTTTTCATAAGCCAGAGTGTCAGCTTTCAAAGACCTCGAATCCCCAGTGAATGATACCACAATGGTCACAGCCAAAACGCCTTTCAAAAAGGATCCAGAATTCATACAATTCATCTTATAAATACTTTGTACGCGGGATCACGATGTTGGACTGAAACAGGTTGTTGACACAAAGGCCATCACCTATGGTCGGCACCTCCACCCAGTCCTTGCCCTCTTCGGGCTTTGCTTGAGCGCACACCAGAGAGAAGCCAACCAGTAATGAATTGAACAGCGGTACAAGTATTGTTTTCATCGGGAAATCTCTTTTCTGTTTGATCTTTGAGTAAGTGCAATCGTTTTGGTTATACATTGTTTGATTTAAAAGACATTTTTACGTTCTGTACTTGAAGAGAATTTCCCTGGGGATATGGCACTTATCATCTGGATTTAATGTCAAACGGTCCTGATGCTCGTCATCACTCCTTACATAGTTGCTCAAAGGCAATACTTCGACGACAATTTGGGACGCGTCAGCCCTCGCTCCAATATACTTTTTAGCTGAAGCCAGGTGGGCTTCATCAAGACTATAGAACCCTGCTCTATATTTACGGCCAACATCTTCTCCCTGCTTGTTGATACTGTAGGGATCAATAATTTCAAAAAAGTAATCCAGTAATTGCTCAAGAGATACCCTTTGGGAGTCAAACAAGGTTCGAACGCATTCCACATACCCGTCATATTCTCCCTGAGTCGAATTGCTGGTGCCATTTGCTCGACCAGCTTCTGTTGAAATCACCCCCTTGAGATAACGAACATATTCTTGTACTCCCCACAGGCAACCTCCGGCAAAATAGACCTCTTCCGTAGTCATTTCTTTTTTCTCAGTCACTGTTAATTGAGCTTCATTTGTAAAAAAGGGAAGCTTGAAACACTATTGAGGTCAACGAGTTAGCATGAATTAAGAAAGCCTGAATAACTGAAGGTTTGAAGACAGAAATTGCTAGACAAGGTTACCCCCATCACAATTGTAAACCTAATTTCAAAATCCAATTAACAATCAAAACCGACATCCATGGAGGTTTTATTAAAATTCATGACCAACAATAATTTATTAAGTCTGATTATACTAACGCTTGCAGTCAATGAGGCAATAGCTCAGGGCGAGCCACAAAAAGCAACAGATGATCCGCAACAAGGCGTTTTGCCAACCTTGACAATACATGGTCAGGAAAAAGCAAATATTCGCCCGGCCACAACCTATGAATCACCGATTTCCAACCTTGATTTCGATCCACGCGTGGACATCCAATCCAGAAATATGGCCGAGGCTCAAGGCGACATTAGCATCCGGGGAGGCATATTCGAGAACACAGGACTGCAGGTGGGCAGTGCAACTCTCTTTGACCCACAAACCGGACACTATATTACAGAGTTACCCATAGCCCCGGAAATGCTTACAGGGCCCAGAATATATACTGGAGCAGAAAATGCCCTGCATGGGTTCAACAGCGGGGTTGGAACAGTCCACTACGATTGGAGTAAAATCAGGCAGGGAGGGAGTGTTACGCTTGGCGGAGGAGATAATAACTTGAATTTCCAACGCATACATAGCGCATGGACCCAAAGTCTGGAGAAGCACAAGGAATGGAGCATGGGATACGAGACAGAGTATTCCAGATCAGAGAGCGATGGAACCATAAAGTACAGCGATCATAACTTCAGTCGCGTTACTGCGAGAATGCAACTTCTTGGCCCAAACTCTCAAACGGATTTTTTCGCCGGCTACCAATCAAAAAATTTCGGGCTGTATGGCATGTATACCGGCGACCAGTATACCGCTTACAATCCATATGAAACAGAAAACATTAAAACACGTCTAATCCTCTTGAACCACCAGCAATCTTATGCTGAACAAAGTTACTGGGAAGTCACTGCATATCATAGAAGAAACAGCGATCATTACATATTTAACCGGTTCTCCCCGAATAACAAATTCATCCATGAAACGGACGTAAGTTCTGTGGGGCTATCCGGTGTGCATTCGATTGATGAACAGATTTCAATCAACCACAGCTTACAGATTACAAGTGATGAAATTGAGTCCAGCGTACTTGAAGTAGGTAAGTTTACCGACCGCACATATTACAAACTGAGTATTGTTCCTGAATATCGCCGGGATTTAAACAAACAAAAAAGCCTTCGGTTTAGGGCAGGCCTATCCTATGATGATACAAACCGGAACGAATCGAAAATATCTCCGATTGCTGAAATCAGCTGGTTGACAGAAGATATTAAAGGTGAATCAGACCGCACCTACATCTCCTACGCAGAAACCACACAGGTGGTGGGTTATGGTGGAATTGGTGGAAGTGAAACCAGTGGCCTGTTCAGAAGCAATCATGATCTGGACAGGGAAACATCTCAGAACTTGGAAGTCGGTCACTCCTTGAATCGAACTGAATGGAGCCTGGACAGCGCACTATTCTATCGTTGGGACGATAATCTGGTCGATTGGGTTTATTCCGGTTCGGGTGCTCGAGCCGCAGAAAATGTAGACATTAAAACCATCGGTCTTGAAATTATCGCAACTCGGTATTGGGATAAGCTGGAGGGAATCGCCAGTTACTCCTACCTGCATAAAAACGAGGACTATGGGAACCCGGCAGTCATCGGGAGTTTCTATGCACTCAACTACCCGGAGCACCGCGCCACCCTTGGTTTCATTTTTCACGCCAACGAGCAACTCGAAATCCGACTGGATAATGAATGGCGGGAACAAAAAGAAAACGCCCTACGTAGTGGCCCAAAAGATGCCCTATATAGTCATGTTGGCATCAGTTATTATCCGAGTCAGATTGAAGATCTTGAAGTCTTTTTTGCCTTGGATAAACCCTGGGACGATACCTTTCAAGAATTGCCCGGCACCCCGGGCCGCAGCGAGCAACTCTCGCTTGGCATTAATTACCGTTGGTAGTTAGCCTTTTGCCGAAGAGGGCTTTCAGTAAGCAGGTCTGATAATATATGTACTATCTGGCCATTGTATCTCTTATTTGGGCGTTCTCCTTTGGATTGATAGGCAATTCCCTGTCAGGAATAGACTTATTCCTTGTTGCGACATTACGACTCGGGTGCGCGACCTTGCTCTTTCTCCCATGGCTTCGCCTAAAAACGATAGCAAAGAATGACTGTCTAAGGCTCATCTTTTATGGTGCAGTCCAATTTGGATTGATGTACACCTGTTACATGAAGGCATATGACCATATACCTTCACACCTTGTCGCAATCTTTTCCATCCTGACTCCCATCTACGTTGTGCTCATTCACGATTTACAAGTCCGTAGCTTTTCATACCGATATCTTATTGCTGCGCTCGTATCCATACTCGGGGCAGCTATTATCCGTGCAAAAGGTACGCCATTGGAAGATATCTGGATCGGCTTTGGTCTCATGCAAATCGCAGGAATTTCCTTCGCCTATGGGCAAGTTTCCTACCGTAGCTGGAAACGCCGGAACCAATTGATAAATGATCGTGATGTATTCTCACTTCTCACACTGGGAGCAACTCTTTGCTCAGCATTGTTTAGCTTAATACTGACGGATTGGAATGGTATTGAAATCCAAACTTCCCAATGGCTATCAATCCTCTATCTGGGATTCATAGCCTCCGGGTTGGGCTTTTTCCTTTGGAATAAAGGGGCGGCACTTTGTAACACAGGCACCCTTGCTGCCTTCAATAATGCAGTCATTCCACTGGCTGTAATCTGCTCATTGTTTTTCTTTGGGGAGATCGAACATTTCTCGCCCAAAAACCTTCTTCGCCTGGCGCTTGGATCATGTTTGATAACCCTTGCCGTTTTCATTAGTGCAAGGAAACAAGGCAAGATTTCGGTGAAAAGATTTCGAAACATATAAAGAGTCTCGTAAGCGAACGACACTCCGACTGTCGCAATAAAGAGATAAATATCCGCATAAAGAAGTTAGATAATTGTCGTAATGAATAAATCCATGCCTATTGGTATTTGTTTTTTTCATTCAGAAGTTGATTTCGGCAATTCAAACGATTCAACACAGACCAAGAAACAAGCTTAATAAAATTAGTAATAGTTATCGAGGACGGCAAAACATTCCCTTTATTAAACAACACCGAAAGAGAACAACTTATGAGCGACAAGACTGATGACACAAAGGCCGTTGAGGAACTCGGCAAGGCCAGGGATGCGATCGTAACCGAACTACGAAAGACCATCGTCGGCATGGACGAAGTTAT
>Ga0209660_1002061_pt1 | contig 10103 bp, 7 predicted proteins | sample SaaInlV_100m_DNA_2_FD_184659 | JGI IMG/M metagenome (GOLD analysis project Ga0209660, IMG submission 184659) | Marine microbial communities from expanding oxygen minimum zones in the Saanich Inlet - SI072_LV_100m_DNA (SPAdes) (version 2) | ecosystem: Environmental > Aquatic > Marine > Intertidal... | reverse complement strand
ACGGAATTCGCGAGATCTCTCTCCATTCCAGGGCGAAATATCACCCTCATTAAAACTTCCTAACCTATAATGAGGGCAACTAAAAACATCTCCATAGGCAGAATATGCCATCTTAGTCCACGGAGTATAGCAACGGTAATTTTTATAAGAACTTTGATTCGAATAGTACCGAATAATTTCATCCGGTGTTATATAGTTCGGGGAAAAGCGTAGCTGAGATGAATAAGTTTTCTCTCTTTCAAGTAATAAACCCAGCTGATCTTTTAACGTTTTTGGATCGATTTCCTCAATCAGTGGTTGTTTTTTTAGTAAGTGATTATCTTGGTCGTAGTCTTTTGCATGCCAATAGGTAGCTGGGTTTTGCAAAACAAAATTACAAACATTAATTCCTAGCTTCTCAGCGTAATCATAAAGGGGTACTAGATCCATCACATTGCCCGAACTGATCACACAGGTTAGGTGTATTAATGGGTATTTCCCGCCAAATATTTTTCGTTGAGAGATGAGACGTTCCAAACCATCTCGTGTTTTTTTATATGAACCTGGCACAACCGTCACCTTGTCATGAAATTCCTCACGACCTTCAAGGGAGACACCCATATATAATAATCCTGAACTAAATAAAGAGCGTGTGCGTAGTTCTATTAATTCCTTTACCACGTTAGCTGATAAAGATATTCCGTTTGTAATAATGTGAACCTTGTGGTTCTTGGTCGCATATTTCAATATATCCATGAAATCTGCCTTCATAAATGCCTCACCACCTGTGAAGGTTATCAGTGTAGAACGAGGAAGTGACCTAATTGCAAGTTTTATTTGATCGGTTGACAGCTCTTTTTTATAAGTCTTATTACTTTCCGTATCTTCGATGATTTCAAGAAAGTGGCACATATCACATCGCAGGTTACAACGATAAGTCACTTCAAAAAAGACATGCGCTGGAGGAAATGCCCGACCAGGGTCAAGATAATATGGTAGGAAGGAATACAATCTAGGTAAAACCTTCTGTAGACTTTTTAGTGTAAATAAATTTGTCATTAGATTAATTTTTGTCCCAATTCATTAAAACGTCAAGGCTCTTATCTCCTGCGTTAAACAGAAGATCAATCAACGACATATTCGGTACAAACCCTAAGTATTGTTGCGAATAGTTTGGATGATCGTATTCTTGATACTCCAACTCAACTCCTTTTTCCGAAAAATTAACTCCTGATAAATAATCATGGGCAAGATTCCCCGTAAGATAGTGAGTTGCTCTCATCTTTTCGCATAGGTTTAAAATTCGATTAGATTTCGTTCCTTCTACCAAAAAATCGGATGATCTAAAAGTCTGAGTACTGATATTAAGAACCGCCTTTAGATATCCTGTTATCTCGTAACATAGGTCAACCAAAAAATCCCATTGCTTTTGGTAAATAGAATCAAAATAGGGATAATAGTCTTCAAAAAATGGTGCCTTCGAATAATTAAATTTGATTGCGGAACAATGTTTTTTATTCCAATTAGTAGAGTTATCAATTCGTGTTTCCTTGAGTAACTGGGTGTAATGATTTTTTTGTTGAACAGGAACTGTTAACCAGGCCCAACCTTCATTAGTTCGTATCTTATTACGATTTCTCCAGTCACGTCTCGTATATTGAACATCATCGAGAAATATAAATTTATCAGCTCGCTCCATCTGCGCAAAATAACCAATCCACGGCAAGTATGATGGTTGCAACACAACCAAACGATTTTCCGGGCATGTTGCTAAAGCACCTTTGCTTATTTCTGTCCCCATAACTCTTTCATCCATAAAAATTTTTCCCACCAATGTTTATTATTTCTATAAAAATCAACTGTCCGTTCAAGTCCTTTTTCTAAATCAATTTTTGCAGTCCACCCTAGCAAACGGTTCGCCTTTTCAGTTGATGATATATGCCGAGAAACTTGACCTGGTCTGTCTTTTACATGCTCGATCAAGTTGTGAGGTTTATCGACAAATCCTAATACCTTCTCCGCTATAGTGAGGATATCTGTATCTACCCCTGTGCCTAAATTTATTGCTTCACCAATTACCTTATCAGAATCAGCGTGCATGATTAGATCCAAAGCTTCACAAGTGTCATCTACAAACATCCAATCACGCAAGCTCTTACCAGCTCCATGAACTGTCAAAGTCTGATCATTGAGCGCGCTAGTAATAAAATTAGGGATCGCTTTTTCTAAATGCTGAAATGGGCCATAGTTATTAAAAGGCCTCACAATAACTGCGGGAAGGCCATAAGTATGAATATAAGAATAAACGAGTCGGTCCGCGCCTGCCTTAGCGGCTGCATAGGGGCTCATCGGGTTTAAAGGATGATTCTCAGTCATCGGAGCTTCTAAAGCTGTCCCATAAACCTCCGAAGATGAAATATGAATAAAACGTTCCACGGGGTGGTTAACTATTGCATTTGCCAGTACCTGAGTACCTATAACGTCTGTTTCAAAAAATAATGAATTATCATATATGGAGCGAGTTACATGTGACTCGGCGGCAAAGTGAATCACGATATCGCTATCTGAAACTAACTGATTGACAATATCAGGTTGTGTCACGTTACCGTGAGAAAACTGAAAATGTCCGTTCGATTTTAAATTATTAGAAATATTTTCAAGATTACCAGCATAAGTCAGGGCATCAAGAAGTTGGATATTATAATTTGGATATTTTTTATGGATGTAATTAATAAAATTACTTCCTATAAATCCCGCGCCACCTGTAACAAGAAGATTTTTTTTATGAGAAGTCATTTTTTTGGAGAGAATTGGCAAATTCAGATAGTCACGTGTCTAAAGCCATCTGCTGATTTTACATTAAAAATGTTTGAGTTACGACAAACGCCCTGATATTACTTTTCGGACAAAAACATCTTTTCCTTTAGACTCCAAAAGGCCTTTAAATTGTTTTAAAACGGTTGTTTAGGTGAAGGGCTCATTGTGCCTCAAAGCATGTAACCTCTCGCAACCAAACGATAATCAATTTAAAAACAATAACTTAAGTGAAGTAGCCTTGGTTTCTAATATACATAATAGATCTAGAGCCTTTCACTATTTAATTCCACGCAAATGATCATTTTGCTACATTCTCAAAAAAACATCCATGAACTATTTTTTGAAATAGTTACTAAATCGGATTAAAAATAGATTTTTATAATTTTAGAGCCACTGAAGGTAATCCTGATTATGCAACTTACTAAAAGCCTTACCAAGTTATGGCTCTTTAAATCATCGCTAATAGCTCTCGAATCGTCTTTTCTATACCCTCTGCCACATCTGAAATACTTTTACCAAGCATGTAAGCTGGGGAAGTTATGATTTTATTCTCTTTATCAATAACAATTTTTTGGACCTCGCAATCTTGATGCTTGCTACCTAAATTTTCTATTTTTTTACTCCAATCTTTGTCATTACCTATTGTCAAGGTCGGAGGTGTTGATTCTTTTTCAAAAATTTTAGCGTACATAGCTGGAGCAATGCACACCGCCGCCTGCGGTTTTTGCTTATTTCGAAATTCTTTAACAAGACGACTCACCTCTGGATGAACTTCAGCATCTTCGCCTTTTACAGCCATAGTACATAGGTTTTTTGCTACGCCAAACCCACCAGGAAATATTAAAGCATCAATATCGTCTACCTTCACATCTCTAATATCTTTTATATCGCCACGGGCGATACGTGCTGCCTCAACTAAAACATTTCTTTTTTCTCCTATAGTCTCTTCCCCGCTAAGATGATTTACTACATGCATTTGATCAATATTCGGCGCCATACAAACGGCTTTAGCACCGGCACGATCAATAGCAAGAAGAGTTATAACAGATTCATGAATTTCTGCTCCATCATAAACTCCGCAACCTGAAAGCACCACGCCAATTTTCTTCTTCATATTTAGCTCCTAATTATGTTTAGGCTAAAAAAGACCTCTGATATTTTTAAAAAAACAAAAGTAAATAATAATAATTTATGGTTCATAACAATTAGTAATGGGTAAACGACGATCTTTCCCAAACGCCTTCGGTGTAATTTTTATTCCAAGGGGACCTTGCCTGCGCTTGTATTCGCTCTTATCCACTAATTTAACTATTTTTTTAACTTCTTTCATATTTAGTCCCGCTCCCCTTAGCTCGTTTATTCCTTTGTCTTCTTCTATATACCGAGCTAAAACTTTATCTAGCACCGAATATGGCGGGAGGGAATCTGTATCCTTCTGCTCTGGGCGCAATTCCGCAGAAGGCTCTTTCAGGATAATCTTTTGTGGAATTAGGCAGTTACCCTCATTTTTATTAATCCATTCTGATAATCGATAAACCCATTTTTTTGGGACATCCTTAATAACAGCAAATCCTCCTGCCATATCACCATACAAAGTACAATAACCAACACTGAGTTCGCTTTTGTTACCGGTCGTCAATACTAGCCAGCCCATTTTATTTGAAAGTGCCATCATTAAATTACCTCGAATTCTAGCTTGTAGATTTTCTTCAGTAGTATCCGAGGGTATGTTTTTAAATACTTTGGAAAGAATTTTATCGTAGGCTAGCATAGCTTCTTTTATAGGAAGTGAAATGATAGATATTCCTAAGTTTTTTGCTAAAGATTCTGAATCATCTACACTTCCCTTGGAAGAATAATTAGAAGGCATGGTTATACCCATAACATTTTCTGCCCCAATTGCTTTCACTGCTATTACTGCTGTAAGAGCTGAATCAATTCCACCACTCAAACCGATAACTGCCTTACTAAAACCATTTTTTTTCATATAATCGCGAGTACCAAGAACCAAGGCCTTAAAAATTTCCTCTATAGATTCAATTCTAGGCACCCGGCGCTTTAAAATACGCGGCTTGCTCACATTGGTTAAAATAGTTGGTAAGTGATATGTTCTAATCGATGAATTTATCGTTTTTTTTAAATTTTTTTTTGCAGTCTTTGGATAAATTTTTAAATCTGCATAAATCATTTCCTCTTCAAATGCATTGCCTTTAGCTATAAAAGTTCCATCTGGAGCAACTACAAGGCTATGTCCATCAAAAACTAACTCATCCTGACCACCTATCAAATTGGCATATACTATATGAGCCTTATATTGACGTGCTCGCTGACTAATCATGTTCTCACGAGCTTTACCTTTCCCTTTAAAATATGGAGACGAGGAAATATTGAGAAGAATGTCGGCTTGCCCCTCTTTACAAATCTCTTTACCTGGTCCATCTACATCCCAAATATCTTCACAAATAGTTAAACCTATCTTTATACCATTCATCACAAAGCAGGTTGGTTCATCACCTTCTATAAAATATCTTTTTTCATCAAAAACCCCATAATTTGGAAGAATCATTTTCCTATAATTCCCTACCACCTTGCCTTTATATAACAAGGCGGCAGAATTATATAAATTTGTTTTTACTTTTGCCACATAACCAACAATAGCTACAATTCCTGTCACACCTGAAGCCAAATGCTTTAAAGTTTTTAAATTTTTTTCTATAAAGTCCTCTTTGAGAAGTAAGTCTTCTGGTGGATACCCTGTCAATGCCAACTCAGGGAACAAAATCAAATCAGCTTCAAACCTAGCAGCTTCCTTGAGACAATTTTCAATACGGTTTAAGTTGTGCTTAAAATCCCCCACGATTGAATTCATCTGAGAAATGGCTACACGTAGATTCACTTGAGAAGATGTTTTAATATCTGACACTCTTACTTTCCCACGGGTTTTCTTAGCAACACTTTTCATTGAAAGCGTTTTTTTTTCTATCTTCATTCCCTTCCCCATACGCCTCCAATCCGCAACAAAACACAGACACTTTTGCAAAAAAATATTATATTGTTAAAATTCCCTAAGTATTAAGGAAAGATTATACTACAATAAGGCATCGCCTTATTTCATAAATATCCACTCATAGACTAATTGCCTTATGTCCGAACTATCCGCCGTGGAAAACAGTATTAAACATTGTATTGAGAAAAATGGTTTTCCAAAAAAAAATGTGCGTTTACCTTTCAAAGCAATCCACGAAAGTTGTAAAAACCATAGCGCCTCTTTAAAAGAAGTGCTCGCTAATCTGAGTCATTATAAAATTTTTGGAACTATCCAAGGAGATTTTATTGAATTTCGTGCTACCACTGATTTAAAGAAAAAATCAAATACCCCAAGCCAAACAACTAATCCAGCTAAAAAAAACATACCGAATATGAGTGACCTTAATGAAATGGCTCAATCATGTATATCTAAAATGACACCTGATCAAATTAAAGAGTTGCAAAGTACGGTTGCGAACATGAGCGAAAAAGAAAGAGAAAGCATACTCAAAAATTTTTCCCAGCAGTTCTTTAAGAATCAACCTTAAAAAAAAATCAGATAAGTTTTTTAACTTTAAATGCTTATATTCACTAAAGATATTTCTAAGAGAGATTTCATACATAGTGCCGAAGATCAAGATCTTGAGATTAAGAAATATATGGATTATCAAAGATGCTTATTCCCATATACTATTATCAGAGGCGGTTTAGATCTAGCCTATAAAGAGATAGACGATATTCTAAACTATCAAGATAACGGAAATCAGCCACCAAGCGATTCTAACCGCCAAGAATATCCATCTGACATACCTGACTGGTATCAATCAAGGTTTCCATGGACAGCCAACTTTATAAAAATTGAAGACATTCACATTCTTCTAGTTATTCTTATCACAGCTATGGATTCCTTCCGTACACATGAAAAAATGAACACGTATCACTTAATGGTGATTTATGATTCTGTTTTCAACATTGTCAATCTATATAATGATTTACTAAAAGAATCTCCTGAAAAAGCTCGCGATATCCACCTTAGCCAGAACGAACCAGTTTTTTTTGATGATTTCATCAATAATTATTGGCCGCATATAGACTGGATGATTTTATCTCAACCTGATTTTGAACATGCAAAACACCTTAATCGAAAAAAAAAAATTGAGTTGGAAATTCAGCAAAGAATGGCTGACGGAGAAGAACCCATCAAAGCTCTACAAAACACAAGCAAATTATTTAACATCGACCAAAGCTCACTCAATCTTTTAGAGAGAAATAAAGTATTGCAAAGATTCTTAGAACTAGAGGTTGTTTCGCTAGAAGAAACTTCATATGATCTGTTGAATTCCGAGGTTGATAGTGGTACCAAGTTTGGTGTCATGTCTCATATTGATTCAGATTTCTTAATTAATTTGCACCATCAAAAAAACTCCCAAGTTAACCACCAAAAAACCAGATAGATTTTTTGTTAAAATTTTTATAAGATGTATACCTAATACATAAATTATAAGTAAATTTCTTTATTCTGGGTTTCTGGAGAAATCTGGTTGCCTCTTGAGAGTTATATGAGTTGTTATATTAAATTTAATGGTTGGGCTGGAGAAGATATTCCTGGAACTACTGTTCGTTTTGCTAAGATATTCAGAATGGGCCGTAGCAAGGCAAGCCGAGCAATGCACAAGATAATTAAAAATGAAGATTGGCAATTTCAATGGCCCGTTTCAGATGAACAGGCAAAACTTGCTCGCAGCTATTGCCGCTGGCTAGGGTTTGATTTAAAACTAATCCCAGCCCAAAAGCGCCCCCTTACAATAAACGACAAAACTAATATAGACCTCACGTATCCTTCGATATCCCCAAAATATTTTGCCCCAGAACTTCTCAATCAGCTAATAGAGTTAACTGGCAATATAAGTAATGCATTCACCATTGCTCTTTATACAATTAATCTAAGCGGTAAAACCCTGGGATTACGCCACTATATTTCGTTAAGCAAAAATTTTAACCCAGAGATAAAGTTTGGTTTTGGTAAAGGTCTTATAGGAATAACCGCAGAAAAAAAACAACTTTTAGTCGAAAATGATTACAAAAGCAACCCGATAACAATTGAGCTTTATAAAACAAAAGAAAATTTAAAAAGTTGTTTTATCACCCCGGTAATTCATAAAAGACTTGAAGGAGTTCTTTTCATCGACTCAAAAGATAGCTCTGGCTTCCCAATAAAACAACAAAAAATTTTATCTGGGCTAGTAAACCAGGTAGCGTGGCACTTAAATCAGGAAAGAATATTGCCTTTGAAGAATAGCTTTAGATAGTCAGCAAAAAGCTCTTAGTATAGAAAGTCTTTTCATCCCAAGCTTACTTAATAAGTATGAAACATTATAGGTTTAAAAAAATTTAACGGAATGATCTTTGTTGTATAGGAATATTGCCCCTCTCAAAAGGTCGCGTTACTAAAGTCGGGGTTAAATTATTCGACCTATTTCTTTGGTTTTTGTTTGTGACTGATTTTTTTCCCACGAGAGATTTGTTTAAATTTTTTCCACCGCTCTTTTTTCTTCCTGGTTTTTTTTCGGTTACTTTTTTAACCATTTTTTCCCAAAGAACTTGCTTATTGGTACTCTTATTTTTTTGAAAGGAGCTATCGCTCACCTTAGATTCTGAATTTAATGCTGGCCCCAATTTTGCAACTTTAACTTCTTTAACCTCCCTGCCTCCAAAATTCTCTGATCCAGAAAATTCGGCATTAATTTCTTTTAAGTCGCTTGAATATTCAACCAAAGTATTAGAGTCGCTAAAAATATCTGTCAAATAAGAATTCGTTGACCCGCCTGAGTCTATGCTTGCTATGGATTTATTATCCGATCCCCTTTTTTGAAGGGTCATTTGAATTACATTACCTTCAACTGTATTTGCCAATTGAACCGTACTTTCGACCGACAAATCACCCACAGATTTTCCCGACCCCTCTACAGTCTGATTTGCAATGCTAATAGATGACGTTTGACGTTGTGTGAAGCTTTTCGTTCCCAAAGAACCATCGGGAAGAGTTGCTAAATCCTGGCCTCTCAAACTACCAGAATATGAAACTGTGATGTCTCCACCGTCTACATTTTGAGTCAAAGTGCTAATTTCAATACCATCTAATTCAAAAATATTTACATCCCCCGTAGAATTGTTAGTAAGATCTATAGAATTCAATGTAGTTTCAATTGGATTAGTTGACGTACCAAACCCTCCATTTGAAACTACGACCAACCTTCCATTTTCCGCTTCAATATCTGTTGACCCATCCGAATCCCCATCAAATATTCCGCCACCTGTGGAAGTAAGTGAAATAGTAGAATCGGAATTACTCGATGAGACCAGTGAACTAGTCAATGTTAAGTCTCCACTTGACTTTAAAGTAATTTCATCGCCGACATCTTGGACTCCTGAGATAGTCATAGTCTTACTTGTTCCACCAACTGTTACAGACTGATCTCCTCCTATTGTCGAAGCACCTAGGGAGACAGAACTATTCGTCGCAAGCGTTACATTCGCTGAGGAACCAGTCGTATTAAAACTAACGGCACCTGTGAAGTCATTTGATGTACTGCTCAGTGTAATCGATTGGTTACTTGCACTAGTCGTGAAACTAGAAGTACCTGCTACCGTTAATGACACTGCTCCTGTAATCGCTCCCGTATTTGCGGTTGCGGTCAAACCCTTAAATGTAGAATTCCCAGTTGAAAATGCAATACTAGAAGAATTTAAATCAACAGTTGTTATGTTAGTGCTATTTGCCGAGCTAATACCGTTTACTGTCATTGCTCCCGCTGTATTATCACCGATGGTCAATGTTCCGGCCGTGATGTTCTCTAGTTCTGTCCCTGTAATTGTCATATTCCTCGATGTAGACCCCAGCCCTATACTGCCAGCATCAGATATAAGTATGGTCGTCGCTCCGGTTACACTGTTAATTGACCCTGACAGATCAAAGTCATTTGCTGTAATAGAAAGTGCACTTCCTCCAGTGGAAAAAGCCCCTGCCGTGTTGCTAAAGTCGCCAGATCCATCATCATTTGAATCTGCATCAAGTGTGGTTGTATTACTAGTGGTTAAATTTACACCTTGATTAATGCCGTTTCCTGAGCTAACGCCTAAACCCTGAAACGTTGACGCATTATTAGAAAAGCTAACATTCGAAGCACTTGCCGTAGTTAAATTAACCGTAGTCGCATTGTTACTGTTTGCCGCAGATATACCATCAACCGTAATATTACCTGTCGAACTGTCACCAATAT
>Ga0209660_1002053_pt1 | contig 10129 bp, 6 predicted proteins | sample SaaInlV_100m_DNA_2_FD_184659 | JGI IMG/M metagenome (GOLD analysis project Ga0209660, IMG submission 184659) | Marine microbial communities from expanding oxygen minimum zones in the Saanich Inlet - SI072_LV_100m_DNA (SPAdes) (version 2) | ecosystem: Environmental > Aquatic > Marine > Intertidal... | reverse complement strand
CAAAGAATTGGGCGTCATGATTGGAACCTTCTCCAGTAAAATAATATCTAGACCATGGTATTACATTGCTTGCAACCTTGACATTAAACCCGTTAGAGCTACTTTCATAGCAGCAAACATATTTATACTAGCTATGGCATTCTTGTTTTTTGGCATTCTGCAATTTTTGATGTCTATTATAATTGACTTTTTAGGTCCAAATTGGGAGCTTTTATCAGAGTATTCAATTTTTATGGCCTTAATCTTTTTATCATACTTTTTATCAGAATTTTCTCTTTATACTCTTTTAGCCCTCGGAAAAGAAAGACATGTATTAATAGCTGATCGTGTAATTGTCTCAATACGAATTATTTGCTACTTACTACTTTTTTGCTTTATAAATTTTTCAGAATTAAAAATTTCTATTGATCTAATGCTTTATTTAGAAGTGATATTAAGAGTCTTAAATATGTTTTTTCAATACCTTATTTTCTTTATGGCACGAAGAGAGGTTCAAAGTAGCAGTTAAAAATATGGCTTGCAAGTTATTGGCAATGTCTAGCTATTAAGAGGAGATACAACTTATAATGCTTGTCTTTTATATACAAAGAATAACCTAAATGAAGAGAAAAATTTCTGTAATAGGCTTAGGGTACGTTGGTCTTCCATTGGCAGTTGCGCTATCCAAAAAAAATCGTGTCGTAGGGTTTGATGTTCTTAAAAAGAGAATCCTGGATCTAAAAGCTTTTGATGATAAAACATTAGAAGTTAGTGCAAAAACTCTAAGAGCTTGTACAAATCTCACTTTCTCTTCCTCGAAATCACACATTGATGACTCAGATATGTTTATAGCAACCGTGCCAACACCTATCAATTCAAAAAATGAACCTGATTTAAAATTACTAAAGTTAGCCTGTCAAACCATCGGATCTTCAATGAAAAAAGGTGCCATCGTAGTATTTGAATCAACCGTATATCCTGGATGTACTGAAGAAGTTTGCGTCCCTATATTAGAAAGATTTTCTAATCTAAAATTTAATCAAGATTTTTATGTTGGATATAGTCCAGAGCGAATTAATCCAGGAGATAAAAATCACTCCATCGGAGATATTGTCAAAATTATTAGCGCTTCTGATCAAGCCACTATGGATATATTGCATCAGGTATATTCCGAAATTATCTCTGCTGGTTTATATGTTGCTTCCTCTATTAAGATTGCCGAGGCTGCAAAAATTATTGAAAACACCCAAAGAGATATAAATATCGCACTTATGAATGAGTTTTCATTAATTTTAAAAAAACTGGATATTGAATCAAAAGAAGTAATTGAGGCAGCTGCTAGTAAATGGAATTTTCACAAGTATTATCCAGGTCTCGTGGGTGGTCATTGCATAGGTGTTGACCCATATTACCTAACCTACCAAGCAAAGAAATTAGGTATCAATCCTCAGGTAATTTTATCAGGCCGTCGTGTTAACGATTCTATACATAAAGAGATTACAAATTTTTTTCTTGATCAGATAAAAAATAAAAATAAAAATAAAAAAATTCTTATACTAGGTGCTACCTTCAAAGAGAATTGTCCTGATATCAGAAACTCTAAAGTAGAAAGCTTAATTGGAGAGATGAATCGAAAAAAAATAATTCCTCATCTGCATGATCCATTTTTAGCACATAGACCTGATTTTAAGGGGAAGTTTAGGTTTGTTTCTAAGTGGACATCAACAAAATATGATGGTATTTTTCTTGCTGTTCCGCATAATCAGTACATCAAACATCGTTTAACCACATATTTGAAAGCTACAAAGGAGCATGGAATCATTTTTGATTTTAAATCTGTTTTACCCCGTCATGAAAAAATTCTGAGGTGGTAATGCGAATACTATTAACTGGCTGCGCAGGCTTTATTGGTTTTCATACCGCCAAAACCTTGCTAGACGAAGGTAATGAGGTTGTTGGAGTTGATAATTTAAATCATTACTATGATCCGGCGTTAAAAGAATCTAGGCTTGTTCAACTGATAAGCTATAAAAATTTCACGTATCTCAAAGTAGATATATGTGATCATGAGGCATTGAACTTATGTCTCAAGCCGTTCAAGATCAATAGAGTGATTCATCTTGCAGCTCAGGCCGGTGTTAGACATAGTATTTCTAACCCCAGAGATTACCTGAATAATAATATTGTAGGTTTTTTTAATATCTTGGAATATTCTCGATCTATTTCAGCGGAGCACCTAACTTATGCAAGTACAAGTAGTGCATATGGTGCAAATACACTATTACCGTTTTCTGAGAAAAATCATGCTGATCATCCAATACAATTTTATGCAGCAACTAAGCGTTCAAATGAATTAATGGCCCATTCTTATAGTTGTATTTATGGGCTTCCAACCTCAGGCTTAAGATTTTTTACAGTTTATGGCCCATGGGGTAGGCCAGACATGGCTCTATACAAATTCACAAAAAATATTATCTCTGGCGAGGAAATTGAAATTTTTAATCATGGAAAGCACATTAGAGATTTTACATATGTGGAAGACATAGTTGATGGAATTACGAAGGTAAATAACAAGCCATCTACAGGAAATGCTGAATGGGATTCTTTAAACCCAGATCCATCTTCCAGTTTTGCACCATTTGAGGTTTATAATCTTGGAAATTCGGAGCCAGTAGAGCTAATGACTTATGTGCAAACGATTGAGGATTATCTGGGAAAAAAAGCAAACATTAAATTTTTACCTCTCCAACAAGGTGATGTAGAAAATACAATATCTGATATCTCTAAAGCCTCTAAACTAGGTTACTCACCCGCTACCAATGTAAAAGAAGGAGTTAAGAAATTTCTTGATTGGTATTTAAGCTATCATCAACAATAATGCTCTACTCATGCGCAATTCATACCCATCATTAATTCATAAAAACTCTATGAGATGCTATTTTAGAATAGTTTATTTGAGTGCTTGCATAACTTCTAAAAGTACATAGTTATGTGTGGAGTTGCAGGCATCATATCTTCAGAGGATACAACTCAGATCAGGCATAGTATAAACAATATGCTTGACTTGATTAGCTATAGGGGCCCCGATGGTCAGGGAATCGAACTCTTTAGTTTGCCGGATAATACCAATCTTGCCCTTGGGCATAATAGACTTGCGATTATCGACACCTCTTCTGCCGGCTTAATGCCCATGTCAAGCAGCTGTGACACCCTCAGCATTATTTTTAATGGAGAAATTTTTAACTATATTGAGCTAAAGGAAGAATTAAAAGAATTGGGCTATAGTTTTGAGACCCATACAGATACTGAAGTGCTATTAACTGCATATCTTGCATGGGGCCCAGACTGCCTAAACAAACTAAATGGCATGTTTGCATTTGCAATTTTTAACAAAGTAAATAATGAGTTATTTATAGCGCGAGACAGATATGGTGTTAAGCCGCTTTACTACTCCTCTAAAGACAACCTATTTATCTTTGCCTCTGAGATAAAATCAATCCTATCGCATTCAGATATTCATACATCCCCAGAATCAGATGTTATAGGTAAATTTCTTCTCACAGGAGTAATTAATGATACAGAGCTCACTTGCTTTTCAGGAATATACTCTTTGCAGCCAGGGCATTTCTTAAAAATATCTAATAATAAAACCACTATCCAAAGATGGTATGTATCTGATCAAGAAAATAAGCAAAACAAAGAAGTAAGTCTTGACTATAAGAAAGCAGTTGATGGTTTTAGCAGCCTGTTTGATGATGCGGTTAAAATTAGATTGAGGAGTGATGTCGAAGTTGGAGCATGTTTGAGTGGTGGGCTAGATTCTTCTGCAATAGTTGGGGCAGTATCTAAAGATCTCAAAAATAATGTCGAGAGCCAAGCCGGATCATTTAAAACCTTTTCTTCAGTTTATGATGATCCAAGTATTTCAGAGATTGAATATGTGAATGAGGTTACTAAGTTTACGGAAACTGAAAATTTCTCTTTCACACCTCAGCTAGAAAAATTTTGGCAAAATGCTTCTAAAATTGTTTGGCATAATGATGAGCCAATTCAATCGCCCACTACATTTAATCAATGGTCGGTTATGGCAGCAGCAAAAAAGGAGAATATTAAAGTTACTCTAGATGGCCAGGGAGTTGATGAGCTTGCAGCAGGTTATCCTACATATTACTCAGTATATTTAGCTGAATCTTTAAGAAAATTAAATTTCTGGAAATTTCTTGTAACTTTTAAAGAAATTATTTCCTCCAAGGGGGAGGGGAGAAGCATCTTCTCATTGCTAGCTAGGGTATCTTTTCTACTTCTTCCAAATTTTTTAGTGAAATTTATTATCTTCACACCATTCTTGAGATCGCCGATCAAGGGTAATTCCTTTAGCTCTTTAATTTCACAAAATTATAAGAAAAAATGGCTTAATATCTCCAAAGAGCAGCTATTCGAGCAAAAATCTAACTCAACCTCTCTAAAAAAGAGGTTAACATTTGATTTTTATAAGATCAGTCTTCCAGCCTTACTTAGGTATGAGGACAGGTCATCCATGGCTTGCTCCATAGAAGCAAGAACACCATTTCTTGATTACAGGCTAGTTAAATATATTCAAAAACTACCTACCAAATATTATATTAAAGATGGGCTAACTAAGGCAGTCATAAGAGATGCTGTCTCGGATCTTATTCCAAAATCTGTTTTTAATAGAACAGATAAAAAAGGTTATCCAATACCGTCTTCAGCTTGGCTCAAAGAATCAAAGCATTTAATAATAGAAATTTTTGCCAAGCAAAGTTTTCTATTTAACTATTTGGATGAAACCAAATTACGGGATAACCTTTTGTTAAGCAGCACCAATCTTGCAGATGATGAGTTATGGAGGTTAGTGTTTACTGAGTTATGGTTTAGAGAGTTCTTTGAATTAGATAAAAAATTAAATCAAATAAACAAACACTCTAGATTCAACCTAGAAGCTTTGGAACCAAATGAATCAAGGTAATCCCCCAGCTATTTTTGGCAATTACATTCTGCCATTTTGCATAGGTCTCCTTTTGGTCGTTAATTCATTTACTACTCTTAGAGGCTACTCCGCCGGAGGCCCTGCCGAAATTCTACTCTTTCTTGCCTTATTCCTTTTAATTTCTTATAAAGTGTTCAGTGGCTTCGATCTCAAGTACCAAGCATTATTGCCATTTTTATATGTAATCTTGTTCATGGCTCCTATCACTTTAATGAATTCCTATTATGAGATATTGGGTTCCAGCACAAGAACATTGGTAGCATTAATTTTTGGAGCAATGACGGGTTTTGCAATAGCAAATTGTAAGATTATTGAAAAAAAATCTCTCTCTTACGGGGTACTATTTATTCTTACTATTGCCGTTTTGATAGTTTTAAGAGAATACGATTTCGGAACCCTTCAAAGACTTATTTTTCTTTCGAACAACCCTAATCAAATTGCCTTATATTCTTTGGGAGCAATGTTTATATTTTCAGTAACTATCGAACGACCCCTTGTTTTATTCCTAAGCCTTTTTATTGGAACAATTTATGGCTACTTAGCTTTATCAGATTCATTCTTCCTCGCTTTGGTCATAGCGCTCCTTTTTGCTGCATTAAAATTTTTTGTTCAAATCAAGTCTCTCTTATTTCTATTTATTTTTTGGAGTATATTAATCCTAATTGCCTGGCCACTTTTGTTACCAAATAATTCATACATAGAACCACTTATTAGCCTTTGGTCAAATGCAGATCAGGGTGGGGCAAGAGTTACACTCGCAATAAATGGAATAAATGCATGGCTAACTTCACCACTATTTGGCCATGGTGCTGGAGCTTTTTCTGGTATGGCAGTCGAATTTCAGAGATTTGAAGCCCACAATACCATTATCGACTTTTTGACCATGGGGGGCATTCCCTGGATATTAATTATTTATATCCCTATATTTATTTATATGAAGAAATTATTGCAGCAAGGAAATTTTCTTGCTCTAGGTTTCTTACTTGGATTCTTCATATTTGCTACATTTCATTTTGTTGGTCGTCATCCTATATTTTGGGTGGTTTGGGGATTTTGCATGTCAGGTATTCTCCATGTTGAAAGAGGTAAAAAATGTGTGGAATAGCTGGCGCTTGGGGCTCCAATTCACTTAATCGAGAAACGTTTTTTTCTGCTCTCAGCTCAATGAACCACAGAGGGCCTGATAATCTAGGAACATGGTTTTCCATGGATGGAAATATTGGCTTAGGCCACACTAGGCTAGCCATTATTGATCTTGAGGAATCAGGGAATCAGCCTATGACCTCAAATTCTGGAAGATACGTGCTTACATTTAATGGTGAAATCTATAACTACAAAGAGTTAAGAAATGAGTTAAGACAGCTGAACCCAAATATAATTTTTTCAAGCTCAAGCGATACTGAAATCTTACTTTACGTAATTGAATATTTTGGTGTAATCGAGGGGATAAAAAAACTCAATGGAATGTTTGCAGCTGGTTTGTGGGATAAATCAGACAAGAACATGTATCTTTTTAGAGACAGGTCTGGAGAAAAGCCTTTATATTATGGTCATATAAATTCTATCTTATATTTTGCCTCCGAATTAAAATTTTTCAACAAGCTTGGGGCTGATTTGCGCCTATCTCCCGAGGGAGTCAATATGTTTTTTGCACAAGGAAATATCCCAGCGCCATTCTCAATTTATAAAAATATTTTTAAAGCTCTTCCCGCCCAGATTATGAAATTTACAAACTTTGATAGTAGCTCGTCGACCACATATTGGGAGCTTCCATCGAACCCTGATATTGATTTAAATATTTCCTTTGAAAGTGCATCCAAGGACTTTGAGAATCTATTTTTACAATCTGTTTCTGAGCAAATGGTATCAGATGTTTCATTGGGTGCATTTCTTTCAGGCGGTATTGATTCTTCAGCAGTGGTTGCAGCCATGCAGGAAGTCTCAGAAAACAAGGTTCAAACGCACTCAATAGGCTTTGCTGAAGATGACTATGACGAAAGCCATGCAGCAAGAGAGGTAGCCAAGCACTTGAAAACAGATCATCATGAATTTCAATTTACAGCAAAAGATGCGTTGGAAGTAATCCCAAAACTCAACCAAGTTTATTGCGAACCTTTTGCTGATTCTAGTCAAATCCCTACATTTTTTTTATGCCAGGAAACAAAAAAAAGTGTCACTGTTGCTTTGTCAGGTGATGGTGGAGATGAGCTTTTTGGGGGTTACAATCGGTATATTTTGTTCAATCGTTTTCAAAAAGTAATTACAAATTGCCCAATGCCATTGAGATCAGTATTAGGGAAGATATTAATATTAGCCTCACGGAATAAGGTCTCATTAGCATTCTTCGATTTTTTTGCTACAAAATTATTAAATTTACAGTTTTCCTCAGAAAAGCTTGAAAAAATATCTATTGCGTTAATGCAATCATCAATGACTGAAATGTATTACGTCCTTCTTCAGCAATGGAATCAAAGTAATTGGCCATTGATTGATCAAGCGAGTGTTGATGTGCAAAAAATATATTCTGAGCTTAATAGCGCTTCTATTGATTCATTCGAGGATATGAGATTTCATGATTATAAAAACTACTTACCTAATGATATTTTGGTCAAGGTTGACAGAGCTGCAATGGCAAATTCACTTGAAACTAGAGTTCCTTTTCTCGATGCTCGCTTAATAGAGTTTGCATTTTCCATGCCACCTGCATATCTTGTGCAAGGGAATAAGGGTAAATTGCTTATTAGGAGATTCCTAGAAAAACGTGTTCCTAATTCAATCTTAGAATTACCAAAGACCGGTTTTGGTGTCCCAATTGAATACTGGTTGAGAGGGCCGCTGAAGCCTTGGGCAGAAGCGCTCTTATTTGATGATAGTAATGAGGGGGACATCTTGCATTATCCAGCAATACAAAAAAAATGGATTGAACATCTGAACGGTACTCACAATTGGCATCATCACTTATGGAGCGTTCTTATGCTAAAATCATGGTCCAAAGATAATAAAGTAACCCTCAATTTTTAAGATATAATCCATATATGTTTTTTATAGAAATTCTAGAAATAATCAAAGAAAGGTCGAAGCACATCATGGTGATTCTTGCTGCTCCAGTAATGGTTGGGCTGCTAGTGTCACTCGTTATGCATAATCAGTACACAACTTCTGCAACACTTTCTCCCAAGCGATCAACTGCTGATGGAGGCTCGGGAGTCGGAGCTTTAGCTGCGTTCGCTGGTATTGAGGATGAAAAGCTATCACCAGAGCTCAAGTTTGCAACAAATTATTTCTATTCTTTTAAATTTTTATCTAGTTTTATAGTGGAAAATGATCTGGTTGATGATCTTTTAATGTTTAAAAAATATGACTCTAGAAATAAAGAGAATGTATTTCATAATAACAGCTCAAATTATGAGGTAAAAAATTTATTCTCTCCAGAAGATCCTAACCAAGGAATGTTTGAGCTTCAAAAAGCCACCAAAGAATTAAAAGACATTATTCAAATGATTCCTAGTAGGGCCGATCCATCCCTGGCTTCACTTGAAGTTACTCATTACTCACCAATTTTGAGTTACTTCATTGCATCAGAAATATTAAAGAAGCTTGATCGAGATATTGCAGCTATTGATATTAAGTCTGCTGATAGCCAAATTAAATATATAAATTCTATACTAGGAAACTACAACAAACTTGAAACTACTAAAATTTTAGCCTCAATACTTGATAGAGAGCTGACTAAAAAAATTCTTGCAAATTCATCAGATCAATATGCTTTTTTAATCCTGGATCCCCCAGTATTCCCGCTTGAAAAAAGTGCACCAAGGCGATCTATAATTATGATTTTATTTTTCTTGCTTGGTCTTTTTATAAATTCTTTGTTTATTGGGTTTGTATACCTGAAAAAAAATGACTTACTTGCCCCCATTGTATTAACAAATTTAAAATCCCAGGATTAGATATGAATGATAAAAAATTAAATAACTTCTTCTTGCAAACGGTCTTCTCAGTCCTTCTTATGGCAAGCTCATCAATTCTTTTGGCTCAAGCCGATGATTTAAGTATTAATGAAGATTTCCTTTCATCCCTTCCTGAAGAAGCAAGAGATGAACTTCTTGAGCAAATAGAGGCAGATAAGGCGGATATTACTAATGTAGATTATGGTGTCTTTTCTTCATTGCTTGATACAAATTACGCTGCAAAATATATAGAACAAGAACTACTTGATCACGAGGAGATTATTAGCCCAGAATTTCGCTCACGAGAATCATTGAAGCTATTTGGCTCAGATTTTTTTACCGGTTTCCCAACATCATTTATGCCAATTTCAGAGCCTTCTCTTTCTTCTGACTATATTTTAGATTTTGGTGACTCACTTATATTGGAAATCTATGGCCCAGACGAGATCGGCGAAACTTTATCAATCAACGCTGATGGTACGATAGTAATCCCAAAAATTGGGAGGGTGCAAGTTGCTGGACTATCTCTAGATAAAGCCCAAGAAAAAGTTTCTAATGAAGTTGTAAAAAAGCTTACCGGCTCATCTGTCAGTATTTCATTGGAGTCCATTAGAGACATACAAATTGTTATAGTTGGCTTTGCAAAAGTTCCTGGTATATACACTGTCTCAGGAAACTCTACTGTCTTAAGTGCTTTGAAAGTTGCTGGAGGTATAGGTGTTGGCGGCTCTTATCGCGATATTGTGATTAAAAGAAATAATAAACAGATTGCTACGTTTGATTTGTATGAACTTTTTCTTCAAGGAAACACATTTTCAAATCTATCAATGAAGGCTGGTGATGTAATCTTAGTCCGCCCATCTAGAGAGATCGTTGCAGTATATGGCGGAGTAAAAAAACCATCACTCTTTGAAATTAAAAATGAAACAATTGCTGATTTTTTGGAGTTTGCAGGAAACTCTCATGATGGGTTAAAAATCAAGAGTGTCACTCATTCATCTTTATCTGGTAATAATCTAGATGCGAAGCAGGTTCTGTTGAATGAGTTTAATAAGCTGAAACCTCAGGGCGGTGATGAGATATATGTTCCAGTTGCTGGAGACGCCTATCTAAATTCTGTAAGGATATTAGGTGCAAGCTCCCAATCCGGTATATATTCAGCAGATTCAGCAAATCGCTTGATAGAAGAGGG
>Ga0209660_1002048_pt1 | contig 10142 bp, 4 predicted proteins | sample SaaInlV_100m_DNA_2_FD_184659 | JGI IMG/M metagenome (GOLD analysis project Ga0209660, IMG submission 184659) | Marine microbial communities from expanding oxygen minimum zones in the Saanich Inlet - SI072_LV_100m_DNA (SPAdes) (version 2) | ecosystem: Environmental > Aquatic > Marine > Intertidal... | reverse complement strand
GGGGTATCAAACCTGGTTGGTGGGTAAGTGGCACCTCAAGAGCCAGCCCAAGGGGTATGACAAGCACATGGTCGTGAAGGGGCAGGGCAAATACTTCGACCCGACCTTCAGCGGGTCAGAGGGCACCTGGAAGCGCGAAGGGTACTCCACGGACGTCTACACCGACATCGCCATGGACTGGCTGAAGAAACGGGAGAGGAAGAAGCCTTTCCTGCTTAGCCTGCAGTTCAAGGCCCCCCATCATGAGTACGGCCATGCCGCTCGTTATGACAAGCTGCTTGCAGATGTCACAGTTGCCGAGCCACCCACCCTGTATGAGGATGTCCGCAACTCCGACTCCAACCTGAAGAAGGAGTTCCTGACACGGACGAAGTTCCACATGCTGCATTCGGGGGGTAACCCGAATCAGGCCAGTGAAGGGGATGCCTACTACTATCGGCACTTGAAGGACGACGCACCCAATGCGATGTGGAAGCATGACCCGAAAAGCGACCGTGACCGCATTCGCGTGGCGTACCAGCACATGATCCACAAGTACATCCGGTGCCTGACCGGCAATGATGACAACCTGAAGCGGGTGCTGGACTATTTGGATGAGCAGGGGTTGGCGGACGACACCGTTGTCATCTACACATCCGACCAGGGATACTGGCTTGGACAGCATGGTTTCTATGACAAGCGTTTGGTCCTTGAGACCTCGATACGCATGCCATTCCTGATTCGGTATCCAAGAATGATCAAGGCGGGCACGGTGAACCGGGATTTATGCATCAATGTGGACATCGCACCCACATTACTGGAACTGGCCGGGGTGGAGACCCCCGAGGCCATGCAGGGTCGAAGTATGGCCCCTTTACTCAATGGCAAAGCTGTCAGGGACTGGCGAAAATCCCAGTTCTACACCTACTGGGGTGCCCCAAATCATTATGGTATCCGGACCGACCGCCACACCTACCTGAAGATTGCCGGGCACCCGGATGAATTGTTTGACCGCAAGGTGGACCCGGATCAACTGCACAACGTTGCAGCGAACACGGAGAACAAGGCGGTGATTGCCCGACTGGAGAAGGAGTTGAAGAAACAGGTCCGCGATGTCGATATTGCCGCCAATGAACTCCCCGGAAAGTTCAAGCCCAAGCCAAAGCCAAGAGGAAACAGGAAGCCGAAGAACAAGAAGTGAGGTCTAGGATGAATACATATCTCAAGTCCATCTCGTTGGCCTTAATTGGCCTCCCTTGTGTTGCCTCTGCAGACAGGCCCAATATTGTCATCATGATGGTGGATGACATGGGTATTGGCGATACCAGTGCCTACCTTGGACGTTCATTGATGCCGGGGAGTCCACCAATCAAGTTGACCCAGCGCACACCCAGCCTGGATGATTTTGCAAAACGATCCATTGTCTTTACCGATGCCCATGCCGGGGCGTCGATGTGTTCGTCCTCCCGCTATTCGTTGTTGACCGGCCGGTTCGGTCATCGACCCTATCTCAAGCGGCAGGGCTGGTTGCCTCATGGCCCGAATCAACCCATGATTCAACCGGAGTTGGTTACCCTGCCGGAGATGCTGAAGGAGAAGGGGTATCGGACCGCTTGTGTGGGTAAATACCATGTCGGAATGGCTTTCGACAATGGTTCCGGCAAGCCTGCCACAGATTACTATCACAAGGATGTTGACTTCACAAAGCCCTTGCTCGACGGCCCGACTGATCATGGATTTGACGAGTTCCTTGGTGTGCCGGGCAATACGGAGGATGCACTGGATACGGAGCCCCGCATCTACATCCGCAACAATCGATGGACCTTCACGGAACGGGACAAAATGATTCCTGCGGGTCATGGTCGTCATGCAGGGAAGTTGGTGGCCGATCCGGCTTGGGACCTTTCGCAGATCGGCCCGGTGTATCTTGCTGAAGTGGAGGATTTTCTTGGCCGTGCAAGTCAGGAGAAGACCCCGTTTTTCCTCTATTATGTGCCCAACGCAAACCATCAGCAAATGGGGGAGACGGGGCGCTATGCGGTGCCGGAGTCCATTAACGGTCAACCGGTATCAGGTGCCGCCCGCCTGACCAATGGTGAACCTGCCGGACAGCGGGGTGATATGGTGCTGGAGAACGACATTGCATTTGGGCGAGTTGTTGAATTGCTGGAGACCCTTCCGGATCCGCGGAAGCCTGGCCGGAAGTTGATCGACAACACCCTTGTGATCTTCACCAGTGATAATGGACCCAACGAGGGGCAACAGGATGCGCCCAGTTACCAGTCCGGCGGATTACGGGGGAAGAAGGCCAAGATAATGGAGGGGGGACTGAGAATCCCTTTCCTGCTTTACTGGAAGGGGCATTTTGAGGGGGGCGCTGTGAACCGGACTCATTTTGCGCTGACCGACCTCTACGCAACCTTTGCCAGCCTGTTGGGGCGTCAACTGGGCAATGCAGATGCCCAGGACAGTTATAATGTACTGGACCATTGGTCTGGCGCTGCAAAGTCCGCCGATACCCGTCCACGGTTGAAGTTTTGCAACCTTGGACCTCCTTTTGTTAATGATGCCATGAGTATTCGCGAGAAGGAGAACAAGGTCATTGTGGAGGGTGGGGTTGCGGAACCCCATATTCGAAAGGGAAACCGGGGGGCAGTGACAGTGGCCCGTTACCACGACTTGTACAAGGACCCTGCGGAAACCCGCGAGACCTGGAGCACGGAGGATGATGACGTGGTCAGGCAACTGGGCGAAAAGTTGCTTGAGCTACATAATCGTGGGCATTCCAGGAAACTGGCTGCACCGCAAAAAAAGCAACTGGTTCTGGATGATGGCTGGCACAACCTGAGGAATGACTTGGATGGTGCCATTGGATTTGAGTTCCGGTTGGATGGACAGAAGGCCGTAACCATAACCCACCTGGGTATGTGGGATGACCACCGGGATGATGCCCCGGTTCGTCCGGCAACGGCCCCCCCGACTGACAATATAACAGAACGCCCATCGAGGGAAGGGAAGGCAAGGGGACTTGATTCTGCCCACAGGATTGAACTTTCCACCGGAGGCAGGGTCGTAGCGGGTGTGAACCTTGTTGCCGGTGACAGCGATATGATTGAGGGCGAGTACCGTTACGCGATCCTATCCCCACCAGTCAAGTTGACATCAGGGATAACCTATCGACTCACGATGAGCACGTCGGCAAGTGATGGTGACTCCTTTCATAATCCTGCCAGTTATGACGGCCTTTCACCGATCACCCATTCCGGTTTCAAAATCCTAAGGAGTGTCCTTGTACGGGAGGGCAGGGAAGTCCCCATTGCCAGTTTCTTTGAGGCAACCAAGGACTACTGGAAACATCGCCTGCCGGTGGGTCCCACCTTGAAATTTCAATAACCATACCGTGAATGTGGTTTGGTTGATTAATATATTCCCCTGCAGATTACGTTGTTCAAATTGTCAGTGTCAGGCAGATCCAGGGCTTTAGTCCTCCTGGATACCTTCGAGGACGTAGGCCTTGACCTTTTCGCTTTTGCCCTTGACCTCAATTTCCTGTAATTCGCCAACATGGACACAGTCCTGGACCAGTTCGTAGGTGGCAGCGGATAACATACATCCCTGCTGTGGAGCACTGCTCTCGAGGCGCTGACCAATGTTTACATTATCCCCAATCATTGCGTACTCCAGACGATGCTTTTGAGAACCAAGATTGCCGAGGATGACATTACCGCTGTTAATGCCGATCCGGCTCTTTACTTCCTCAAAGGAGTCGAGGTTGAATTCCTTGAGTTTTTCGTTCATGTGCCATGCGGCAAAAACGGCGTTTCGGGCATCCCTCTTGGAGTTTCCTGAATCAAATCTTGCCACGATCGCATCACCAATAAACTTGTCGACGATGGCGTCGTGGTCAAAAAGTACGCCGACCATGAGATCAAAATAGGTATTGAGTAGTCGAATTATCTTCCGGGCCGAATAGCGTTCGCATTTGCTGGAAAAAGCACAGATATCGGTAAAAAGGAGGGATATAAACTTATCCTCACCCTTGTCCGGACTGGTGCCGTTGACCATGTTGTTGACCGTGTTGAGTGTGTCGGCCGCTACAAATTTGGCAATTGTTTCCTGTTCCTTCTTTGCCTTGGCATTGGCGATGGCCTCCTCGACTACGAGCTTCAGTTTCTCCTGCTCGAAAGGTTTTGTCAGGTAGGCGGAGACACCGAGGATTTCACCCTTCTTCTTATCGAGGTCTGTCGCCCTCGTTGTGATCATGATGATGGGAATGTCCTTTGATTGTTTGTTGTCTCGGACTTCCGTGCAGAATTCCCAACCATTAAGGATGGGCATGTCATAATCAGATGTGATGATATCCGGTTGGAACCTCTGTACGGCCTTGTAGCCCTCAAACCCATTCTCTGCGACCTCAACCTCGTAGTCCAGTTCCTGGAACATACTTGATATGAGTGAACTTATGGTGGGGCTGTCGTCGACAACGAGTGCTCTGCGGCGTCTACCCTTTGGGGGCAGAGGGAAGCGATCCTGGATTTTCTTGAGATTTTTGGCCGAGGCGTATGGTGAGAGGAGGACATCAGCAACATCACTCTTTATGATTTCCTCTACGACTGTTGATTTCCTTCCATCGTAGGCTAGTATTATTGGGACTTTGCCCAGTTCATCGCTTTCTGTAGCCTTTTGTGCGAATTCAACACCGTTGATCCCTGGAAGAGAGTATTCTGAAATAATGAAGTCAGGAATTTCAGTTAACTCTCCGTCAAGTACATCCTCCGCCTGAATCATGGTCTTGACGGAGTAACCCATTGTGGAGAGCGCAATACCAATCTCTGGATTGGGATTTCGGATGATCAGCAGAACCTGTTTGGGTAGGTTGAATGCCCTTTTAAAAAGCGTTCTTATGCGCGTATCACTGAAGGGTAGACGAATGAAAGTGTTGGCTCCTTCTGAAACACCAAGCCCCTGCTTGTCACCGCTTGGTGCATAGACTGCGATGAAGAGGGAGGAAAGTTCCTCATGCTTTCGGATTTCCTTTAGCAGGTTCCTGTGTTCGCCTTCAAGGAGACTGAACTCAATAAAGAGTGCATCAGGACGGGCCTTTAGTAATTCCTCCCGGATCGTGTAAATGTCCTGCATGTGCACGGGAGTGGCGCCGTTTTTCTCGCAAACTTTCACTATTTCCGCCGAGATGATCTCGATGCTGGAGGCAATGAAAACCTTGTGGCTCATGCGTCTTGAGGAGGTGTTGATGGGAAAAAAGGTCCTAGTCAATAGGTCGGACCACGTGTGCCGTCCATCCAAGGCCAGTATATTCACGATATCCCTGAGTCTTGGAAGATCCGATAATAAACTTGCGCCCCTTGTCTGTGAAGATCCCTGAAGCGGACTCACCATCCTCAAGTTTCAGGTTTTCTATCGGTATGTTTACTTCCTGGCCTATTGCAAAGTGATCCGAGTCTGTGGATGCAATGATTTCTCTTTCTCCATTCATATAGAAAGCAGCTCCTCCTTCCACCACCTCATTCTTTATTCGTGGCAGGCAGCCCTCGAGGATCGGGCCGGCCAGATTCTCCCAATCAAAGAAAATACCAAGCACGCCAAGGACCTTGCCTTCGCGCTGGCCATCTTCAAGGATACCCCCGCAATATATCAGGGAGGTCTCTTCATTCTCAAGGTCGCTGTTACACACGTCCTGAACACCAAACTGGACGGAACGCGAGATCTGCATTCCCTGCCTGAACCAGGATTGCTCGGAGACGTTCATTCGCTTAAGTTTATCGCGATTTTCTGATTTGGAGTTGGCCACAATTCGTCCGTTGGAGTCGGCGATCACCAGATCGCGGTACATCGTGTAGGAGGCATTGATTATGCCAAGGCGCTTGCTGGCTTCCTCGAAGTTTTCATCCTTGTTGTTCTGGAGTGCTTCCCAGAAGGCGTGGTCCGTTGACCACCAGCGAACATCTGCGGCACGCTCAAAGAGATTTCGATCGATTAGGTCAATGGCCTGCTTACTGAAGTTCTCAAGTGCCTTGAGGTTTTGCTGGAGCATATCCGAGGACATTTCCGACAGGAGTTCCTCCATCTTGCCGGTGGTTGAATTACCGGTTGTCGTGATCTGGTCGAAGATCGGAATGAAGCTGGTTCCAGCCTTACCAAGATCTGTGGCGAGGATGATTCCATTTATGGAAATCAGTTGAATATCACCCTTGTTGCGCTGGATTTCCTGATAGGTCTGTTTGTTTGTGTCTGGAATGAGACGCGAGTTCATCAATTCCTGTGGTGAAATACCATAGTCCTCATTTTCCTCGGACCGTTCAAACATTGCAGATTCAGGAAGGACAAGGTGACTTGTCCATCCGAGGCCACGATATTCGTCAAAACCTTCGCTCTTGTGGGAGACTACCAGCGACCGGTTGCCACATACTATCGCAGTGGAGACCAAGACATCACCGGGATTATCCAGTTTCCAGTGGCGCCTTGGAATGTCAGCAGCCTTTCCGCTTGGGATAAAGTATTCATCACTGGAACATATGACTCTGCCCTGGTCATTCGTGAAAAAGGAAAACCATCCATCGAGGGTCGCCGAATCATTGTCCCCGGGGAGGTAGTCATTGAGAATGATTTGTGACTCGCCCTGGAAGTCGAAAAGGACACCCATGGCCCCGATGACTTCTCCCTGCTCGTCGCCCCCTGCACGCAAGGCTGTGGAATAAATTAGGGATTCCACGTCTTCCAGTTTGGATCTGGAGATATCCTGAACGAAATATTCAGTTCCATCCTTGGTTTGGAGAGCCTTCTTGAACCATTCTTCCTCGGATACATTCATGCCGAGCACGGTGCTGCGTCGTTCCTCGTTGGAGTTGGCTATGACCGTGCCATCGAGGGTGACGATTACAAGATCCCGGTAAAGGGTGTAGGAATTACGGATGTCCTCCAATCGTGTACAGGCCAACTGTACTGCATTCTTGAGTTCGGAATTGACGGATGATGACTTGGTCGCTTTGCGGCTTGCGGTTTTCGATATCCTTGCCACTTCTTCGGGGTTTTCATCGGCGAGAATAATGCACTGCCAGAAGGCTTTTTCCAGTGCCCACCAGCGTACGTCGCAGGTACGTTCCAGAAGGTTGCGCTCGATCATGTCGATCTTGATCATCGCGGTGGACTGGGAAATTGACTGGGAAGAGGTCTGCTTGGCCCGGTAGAGTTGGTCAAAGAAGACCTTGGTGATTGTGATCAGGCTGTTTGAGAAGAATTCGACCTTCTCCATCAGGTCATTGATCTGCTTTTGTTTCTGTGGGTCGTCGCTTACTTCAAGGGCCTTGCATTTGCCCTGGTTGCAAATAGGGAAGATTTCCTGAAGGTGGCTGACGATCAGGTCGAATGCCGCCCTGTGCTCATAGGTGATCACCGGGTTGTAGATATTGAATTTGATGTCCTGTGTATCGCTCATGATAGAAGTTCTTGGTGTTCGTTTAAGTTGAGCATCTTCTGGGGTTCCAGGATGATGATAAATTCCTCACCCCTACGCACCACATGCTTGTAGAAGGGATGATTGATATTGGCAGGGACTGTTTGAAGGTCCTCGTTTTCCACACTGATTACATCCGCTATGCGGTCCACGTGTATACCTATGTTGTCTGGAGAGGTCTCAATGTCGAAATCAGCATCAGCGACTTCCCTTAATTCTGTATTGTTCTTCAGGATATAAACCCGTGACTCATCAGTTGATTTTACTTTTTCAGCCTCGAAGGCCAAGCCGGTGTTGATGATGGTGACGACCTTGCCACGAAGGTTGATCAATCCGTCAATTATTTCAGGAGCGCCCCTGACTGGATGAAAATTAATGGATCGCCCGATTTCGAGGATGGCGGGGATTGGTAGTCCCATCTGGGTTTTGCCCAGGTAAAAAGTTGAATACAACATAATTTAATCCTCATCCAGAAATGCATTCACACTATGCAGGATTGTTTCCTTGTTTGTCTTGATCGCATAGTCATCAAATCCTGCAGCCAAAGCTTTCTCCCTATGTTCCTCTTCGGAGAAGGATGTTAGTGCAACAACCGGGATATGCGAAAGTTTATCGTCTGATTTTATAAGCTTTACCAGTTCATAGCCGTCCATGACCGGCATAACGATATCTGATACCACGATATTGAAGTAGTTGGGCTTTTCCTTAAGCATCTGGATGGCTTCCTGCCCGTTGTTTGCTACACTTACACGGAACCCAACTGACTCGAAGTAGGTTTTTTCCAGGTCCCTAAAGAATGGAGTGTCCTCAACGACCAGCAGTCGATCCTTGTCAGGATTGCAGATTTCGCGACTTGTCTTGAAGCGCTCAGGGCTAACCTGTTCAGCAAGTGTAAACAGGTCGATGACGTATGTGATTTGCTCACGGATCGTGGTTATGCCAAGGATGGCCTGCTGGGATATGGGTGGGGAGTCGAGATTGAGTCGGGTATGGACAGACTCCTCAATGGTTGAGGCCACTATGCCCACATTGAAGTCCTTGATTTTTGGAACGATAATGTAGTAGGTCTTGAGGTTTTCAGGAAGTGGTTTTAGTTCAAGATGGGCGTCAAGGAATAGAAGCAGGGTGTTTTTACCTTCCAGATTAATGAATTTGTTGTCGGCAATGGACTGGATGGTATTGATATCAATCTGTTCCACCTTAAAAACCAGTGACAGAGGGATTGCCATTTGTTCATCCGATGCATATTTGAATACGAGTAGGTCCTGTTTTTCCTGAATGTCGATCAGTTGGCTTTCGGCCAGGGATTGCTGGCTTTCTTTGTGGGATTCAAGGTCATGATTGTGGAGCTTGCGGCTTTGGCAGATGCCATTTGCGCTCAAGACCATGGCGACATCGCTATCTCCAAGAATCGAGCTTCCCGCATAATAAGAGAACTTGCTCAGAATCTGTGCCAAGGGCTTGACTACGATTTCTTCTGTGTGATCAATGGAGTCGATTCGGAGGCCAAACTGGTTGGTGCCTGAATGTAGTACAAGGAATAGGCACTCCTCATTTTCAGTATTGGAAGTTGATATGCTTTCTATATCCCCCGGTTTATCCACGCCCGAGATTTCGGCCAGGGTCAATATTGGGATCAGGCTACCACGTAGGCGATAGACCTCCTGTCCCCGAATCTGTTCGATTTGGAGTTCATCCTCGGGCCTCACAAGGATCACCTCTTTCAATTCGGAATGTGGAACTGCAAATCTATCACCCTCAATACGGATGATCAGTGAAGACATGATTGTCAGTGTGGTCGGTAAATGAATGATGATATGGGTGCCTTCATTCAGTTTGGTCTCGAGGTCGATTGCACCACCCAGTTTTTCAAGTGTTGACTTGACCACATCCATTCCAACACCCCGCCCGGACAGACTGGTTACTGCATCTGCTGTCGAGAGGCCGGGATGAAATATAAGTTTGGCCGCCTCCTTCTCACCCATGCTGTCAGCCTCGGCCTGAGTGATTACTTGGTTTGCCAGAGATTTTGCCTTTACCTTTTCTGCATCAATCCCCCGACCGTTGTCCCTTACTGATATGGCTACTTGGCCTCCCTCGTGTTTGGCTTCAAGCCAGATTGAGCCCTCTCGGTCTTTTCCGTTGGCAAGTCGTTCATCGGGTGGTTCCAGTCCATGGTCTGCGCAGTTGCGGATCAAATGGGTAAGTGGATCGGAAAGAGATTCAATTATACTGCGGTCCAATTCGGTGTCCTCACCCTTGATGTTTAAACGGATTGGTTTATCAAGTTGCTTGGATAAATCCCTTACTATTCGATTGAATTTTGTGAAGGTACTCCCGATGGGTTGCATACGGGTCTGCAGAACCAACTGTTGCAGGTCCGAGATCATATGAGCCATCTCGTGAAGGGTGGATTTGTTACCCATTCTTGAGAATTGACGCAGAAGTTGGTTGCGTCCGAGAACTATTTCCCCGGTTAACTCCATCAATTTGTTAAGGAGATCAACCTTTACTCGTATGGTTTCGTTTTTTGACTGAGCGGAATCCTTGGTTGCTTTTTTACTTGCCGGAGTTGCTTTCAGGGCCTTTGTCGGTTTTGTATCCTGTTGTGCAGTGTCTAAGATAGGTTTCGGGGCGGCCTCCTGGATCGGTTGTGTTTCAGTTTCCAGTTCCTGATTCATTTCAGCTTCAA
>Ga0209660_1002041_pt1 | contig 10156 bp, 7 predicted proteins | sample SaaInlV_100m_DNA_2_FD_184659 | JGI IMG/M metagenome (GOLD analysis project Ga0209660, IMG submission 184659) | Marine microbial communities from expanding oxygen minimum zones in the Saanich Inlet - SI072_LV_100m_DNA (SPAdes) (version 2) | ecosystem: Environmental > Aquatic > Marine > Intertidal... | reverse complement strand
TTATTTCTAGCCGGTGAGAGAGCTGACCCAGATACCATTAAATGGGCAGAAAATTTATTAAAAGTTCCAGTGATTGACCATTGGTGGCAAACTGAAACTAGTTGGGCAATTAGTTCTAATTGTACAGGAATTGAAATGATGAAAACAAAATATGGCTCAGCATGTAAGGCAGTTCCAGGATATGACGTTCAAATTATGAAGCCAGATCAAACTTTGGCAAAACCTAATGAAATGGGAGATATAGTTGTAAAATTACCTTTGCCCCCTGGAACTTTTCCAACCTTATGGAATGCAGATAAAAGATACAAAGATAATTACATGACTAACTATGACGGTTACTATGAAACTTACGATGCAGGTCATATAGATGAAGATGGGTATATTTGGATTATGTCTAGAACAGATGACATTATTAATGTTGCAGGTCATAGATTATCGACAGGCGCTATAGAAGAAGTTTTATCAGAACATCAATCAGTAGCTGAATGTGCGGTATTAGGAGTTGCTGATAAATTAAAAGGACAATTACCAATTGGTCTAGTTGTTCTTAAGACAGGTGTTAAAAAAGATAACGAAACTATTTCAAAAGAATGTATAAAAATGGTTAGAGATAAAATTGGTCCTGTTGCTGCATTTAAGATTGTAATTGTTATTAAAAGATTGCCAAAAACAAGATCTGGAAAAATATTAAGAGGGACTATAAGAAAAATTGCTGATGGGGAAGATTATAAAATGCCAGCAACTATTGATGATCCTGCGATTTTAGCTGAGATAAAAGAAGATTTAATTAAAAATAATATTCTTAAATAATGATTAAAACTTACTTATTTTTGATTATTGCAATTTTTTGTGAAGTTGGTGGAACAATGTTATTACCCGTTTCACAAAATTTTACTAAAATAATTCCAACAACAGCGCTTGCAGTTTTGTATCTATCTTCATTTTATCTTTTAACATTTGTGGTTGATAAACTTCCAATAGCGATTGTTTACGCAACATGGAGTGGCCTTGGTATATTTACAATTGCAATATTGGGATATGTTTTCTTTAAACAATCATTATCTTGGCAGGCTGTGTTAGGGTTGTTTTTTATTGTTACTGGTGTTGTTCTGGTAAATAGTTTTACTATAAAAACTATTTAAAATTTTAAAGCCTTACCCTCAGGATCACCTAAAATTTTACCATCTCTCATTTTAATTTGACCATTAATGATTGTTGATACTGGTGTACCTTTAAATTCATATCCATCAAAAGGTGACCAGCCACATTTACTTTCAATATTTTCATTTTTAATTGTAATTTTTTTATTCATATCTACGATTGTGAAATCAGCATCAAAACCCTCTTTAATAAAACCTTTATCTTGTATCCCAAAAATTTTTACTGGATTTTCACATATAGAATTCATTAATTGTTCTAAACTTAATTTTCCATCATTAACATGGTTTAACATAACTGGTAAAAGTGTTTGAACACCTGGCATGCCAGATGGTGAATTTGGATAATTTTTTTCTTTGTTTTCTTTTAAGTGTGGAGCATGATCAGAACCAATTGTATCATTAAGATTATTTTTTACTCCATACCACAACCTATCATAATGAGACTTATCTCTTATTGGTGGATTCATTTGAGCATATGTTCCAAGTTTATCATAACAATCTGGAGCGTAGATTGTTAAATGTTGTGGGGTAATCTCAAATGTTATGTTGCCTTTGTGTTGTGATAAAAAATCAATCTCTTCTTTCGTGGTGACATGAAGAATATGGGCTTTTTTCTTATATCGCTCAGCAATTCTAACTATTCTTCTAGTAGATGAGATTGCACATTCGGCACTTCTCCAAATTGGGTGTGAGTGAACATCTCCTTCTTTAATTAATTTTTTATTAATATTTAAAATTGCTTCATCCTCTGAATGTACTGCAACAACTTTTGAGCTACTTTGAAATACTTTTTCAATATCCTCTTCCTCAGCAACTAAAAGGTTTCCAGTTGATGATCCAGCAAACAGTTTAATTCCACAACAACCCTCTAAATTTACTAAATCTGCTAACTCATTTGCGTTATCAGCTGTTGCTCCAAAATAAAATGCATAATTGCAATACATTCTATTTTTAGCTAAATCTAATTTTTTCTGAAATTCTACCTTGGTAGATGTTGGTGGATTAGTGTTTGGCATCTCAAACACGCTTGTTATGCCACCTACTATTGCAGCTCTACTTCCTGAGTGTAAATCTTCAGTATCTGTTGATCCAGGTTCTCTAAAATGAGTTTGGGTATCAATACAGCCTGGTAAAACTGTTAACCCTTTAGCATCAAAAACTTCTTTAGCTTCATTATCAATTTTACCAATTTTTATAATTTTACCATCTTTAATTGCTATATCTTGATCTTTAAGATCTTTGTCTATGTAGCATGAACCATTTTTAATTATTAGATCTAACATTTATGAAAAAAGTAATTATATTATATTTAGAGATCAATCAATTATGAATATTCAAAATGTATATATTTTAGAAGATAGAGGGATTCTGTATATAAATGGAGCAGATGCAAAAGAATTTCTACAAAACCTAATTAGTAATGACATTAACAAGGTTAATGATGATAATAGCTGCTTTGCATCATTACTAACTCCACAAGGAAAGTTTCTATTTGCTTTTATTATTGTAAAACATAAAGCTGGTTACTTCATAGATTGTGAAAAATCTCAAACAGAGGCTCTTTTTAAACAACTTAATGTTTATAAGCTTAGATCAAATGTTGAGATTATGAACTTAAGCAATGAATTTGTAATTGCAGCGTTTAATTATGAAAAGTTTTTGAAATTTGAAGGTGCTAAAGATCAACCTGGTTGCACTATAAAATATAGGGAAGACCCTATTTTACTAGACCCAAGAAATAAAGATCTAGGTGCAAGACTTATTATTAATTTAGAAAAACTTTATCTATCTTTAAAAAAATTAGAGCTAAAAGATTCCCCAATTGATGAATATTATAAATTAAGTCATGATTTAGGAATTGCTCAAAAAGAAATGAATAAATTACAAAATAAATTATTTGGAATTGAGTGTAATTTTGAGGAGCTAAATGGAATAGATTTTAAAAAAGGCTGTTATGTCGGACAAGAAAATACAGCCAGAATAAAACTAAAAAACAAACTTTCTAAAAGATTATTAGCTATACAGCTAATCAGTGGAAAATTAACTGAGGGTGATTCAATTTATGCTAATGATATTGAAATAGGCAAAGTATTGATTAATGACGAGTATCCCTTTGCGTTAATAAAGTATCTAGATGAAAACTTTAAAAAAGACAGTGAATTAAAAAGTGAAAATGCAATTTTAAGAATAAAAATGCCAAATTGGATACGGTAGTGTGGCATAATAAGGAATGACAAGTATTAACCTAATTGATAAGTTTTGACATGGAATTTACACCAGAAGTAAGAATAGCAACTGATCCTATTTATCAAAAAATCTCAAAGGTTATGCCTGAGATTGAGTGGTCAGTTCATGCTCCTTATATTCATAGAATTAATCAATTAAAAAAAGAAAAAAATGCAATTATACTTGCTCACAATTATCAAACTCCAGAAATTTATCACGGTATTGCTGATGTTGCAGCAGACTCGTTAGCTCTTGCAATTGAGGCTTCAAAAACTGAGGCTGATATTATTGTAATGGCAGGAGTTCATTTTATGGCAGAAACATCCAAGTTAATGAGTCCTGAAAAAAAAGTTTTACTTCCTGATATGACTGCTGGTTGTTCTTTATCATCATCAATCACAGGTAAAGATGTAAGATTATTAAAGGAAAAATATCCAGGTGTGCCGGTTGTCTCGTATGTAAATACTTCTGCAGATGTCAAAGCTGAAACAGATATTTGTTGCACATCTGCAAATGCAGTTAAAATTGTAGAATCTCTTGGGGTTAAAAAAGTTATTTTTTTACCTGATGATTACTTAGCAAAATATGTTGCCTCTCAAACTAAAGTTGAAATTATCGCCTGGAAAGGTATTTGTATGGTTCATGACCAGTTCACTGAAAAAGAAATACATGATATTAGAGCAAAAAACCCTGGTATTAAAATAATAGCTCATCCAGAATGTCCACCTGACGTAATTAAAGCAAGTGACTTTGCCGGATCAACTGGTGGGATGATTAAATATGTTAAGGACAATCAACCTAAAAAAGTTATGATGGTTACTGAATGTTCAATGAGTGACAATATTCAAGTAGAAAACCCAAATGTAGAATTTATTAGACCGTGTAACCTTTGTCCTCATATGAAAAAAATTACATTACCAAAAATTTTAGATTGCCTAGAAAATGAAACTGGTGAAATCATAATGGATAAAGAGACAATAGAAAAAGCAAGAATTCCTGTTGAAAGAATGGTTGCGATCGGCAGATAATAAAAGTGTCTCAAATTAAATTAAGTAATTATTATATCAAGAATGTTGTAAAGCTTGCTTTAAATGAAGATCTGTACCCTTCTGGTGATATTACTTCAAACCTGGTTAAAAATAATAAGATAATAAAAGTTAAATTAATTTCTAATCAACAAGCTGTGATAGCTGGATTAGAATTTGCAAAACAAACATTTAAATTAATAGATAGCAAGATTAGATTTATTATTAAAAAAAAAGAAGGCTCCTTAATTAATAAGAATGATATAATAGCTACAATTGAGGGTAAGGCTGAAAATATTCTAGTTGGTGAAAGAGTTGCTTTAAATTTTATGAGTCATATCTCTGGAATTGCCACTAAAACTAATCAATTTGTTAAATTGGTTAATAAAAAATGTAAAATTTGCTGTACTAGAAAAACCATTCCAACTTTAAGGGTAATACAAAAATATGCCGTAAAGTTAGGTGGTGGTACAAACCATAGATTTAACTTAAGTGATGAATTTCTTATTAAAGACAATCATATTGCAAGCTCTGATATTAAAACTTTAGTGTCTCTTGCAATCAAAAATAAAAAAGGAAGAAAAATTACAGTAGAAGTTGATAATTTAAATCAGCTGAAACAAATAATGGGTTTAAAATTTAATACTGTTTTGTTTGATAATATGAATAATAAAACACTTAAGGCAGGTGTTAAAATAGCCAAAAAGTATTATGAAACTGAAGCTTCTGGAAATGTAACCCTAAAATCAGTTAAAAAAATTGCGGCAACTGGTATTGATAGAATTTCTATTGGTAGCATCACTCATAGTGTGCCTGCTGTAGATTTTAAATTAGAAATTTAATTTTTTTTAAAAAGTTCTGCTTGTGCAGCAGCTAATCTTGCTATTGGAACTCTATATGGTGAGCAAGAAACGTAATCTAAACCTGCATTAGCACAAAAGTGAATACTTTTAGGGTCTCCACCGTGTTCTCCACAAATTCCAAGTTTAATTTTTTTATTTGTTTTTCTTCCTTTTTCAACTGCAATTTCTATTAAATCACCTACTCCATCATCTATAGAGATAAATGGATCTATAGAAAAAATCTTATTATCAAGATAATCATTTAAAAATTTACCACTGTCATCTCTGCTTAAGCCAAATGTTGTTTGAGTTAAGTCATTAGTTCCAAAACTAAAGAACTCTGCATGTTTAGCTATATCATCAGCTTTAATTGCCGCTCTTGGCAATTCAATCATTGTGCCAACTAAATAATCTACTTTAATTTTTTTATCTTTTTGAACTTCTTTTGCAACTCTCACTACTAAATCTTTCATTATTCTAATCTCAGCTTCGGTTGATACTAGGGGGATCATAATCTCTGGAAATGCCGACTTAATTTTTTTTATCTTAAGTTCAGATAAGGCTTCAAAGATTGCTCTACATTGCATTTCATAAATTTCTGGAAATGAAATTCCCAATCTACAACCTCTGTGACCTAACATTGGGTTTTGTTCATGTAGCTCATTAATTCGAGACTCAATTTCTTTTAATGGTAAACCCACAACTTTTGCTACATCATTAATTTCTTTTTCTGTTTTTGGAAGAAACTCATGTAATGGTGGATCTAACAACCTCACTGTTACAGGAAGGCCATTCATAATTTTAAATATTTCAACAAAATCTTTTTTTTGGTGTGGTAAAAGTTTTTCTAGTGCTTTATTTCTATCCTCCACTGTTTTTGATAAAATCATTTCTCTGACAGATAAAATTCTTTCCTCATCAAAAAACATATGCTCTGTTCTACAAAGCCCTATACCCTCAGCACCAAAGTCTCTTGCCGTTTTTGTATCTAATGGTGTTTCCGCGTTAGTTCTTACTTTTAATTTTCTAAAATTGTCTGCCCAGCTCATCAATTTAGAAAAGTCTCCTGAGATTTCTGGTTTAACTGTTGGTACCTCTCCTAGAATAATTCTTCCCGTTGATCCATCAATTGTAATAATGTCTCCTTCTTTAATTTCAACAGAAGATGTTTTAAAAGTTTTTGCATCATAGTTTATATCAATCTCACTAGAGCCAGAAACACATGGTCTTCCCATGCCCCTTGCAACTACCGCAGCATGACTAGTCATCCCACCTCTTGCTGTCAAAATTCCTTTAGCAGCATGCATTCCATGAATATCTTCAGGTGAGGTTTCTACACGTACTAAAATAGTATCCTGCATAACATTATTTAATCTTTCTGCTTCTTCTGATGTGAAAACAACTTTACCACTTGCAGCGCCTGGAGAAGCTGGCAAGCCTTTTGCAATAACGTTTGGTGTACTTTTTTCATCCAATGTAGGGTGTAACAATGTATCTAAAGAAGCAGGATCTATTCTCATTACTGCTTCTCTTTTTGAGATTAATTTTTCTTTAACCATATCGACTGCAATTCTAACTGCAGATTTTGAAGTTCTCTTTCCAGATCTTGTTTGTAGCATCCACAATTTATTATTTTCAACTGTAAATTCTACGTCTTGCATATCTTTGTAGTGTTTTTCTAAAATTTTTAAAATCTTATCCAATTGTTTAAATACTTTTGGCATAGATTCTTCCATAGAAGCTTCTTTTACCTTTGCATCTTTTCTTGCTTTTTTTGTTATATACTGAGGAGTTCTTGTTCCCGCTACAACATCTTCTCCTTGAGCATTAATTAAATATTCACCATAAACTTCATTAACGCCATCTGATGGATTTCTTGTAAAGACAACACCAGTTGCACAATCATCACCCATATTACCAAACACCATAGACTGAACATTAACTGCTGTTCCCCATTCTGAAGAGATCTGGTTTAATTTTCTGTAGACTTTTGCTCTATTGCTTTCCCAAGATAAAAATACCGCACTAATTGCACCAAGTAATTGGTCATATACATTTTGAGGAAAATCTTTTTTAGCCTGATCCTTAACAACTTTTTTAAAATCATTAATTAGCCCTTCCCAATCATTTTCATCTAAATCTGTGTCAAGTAGAACACCTTTAGTTAGTTTGTAGTTTTCAATTAATTCTTCAAAATGATAACCTTCAACTCCCATTACAACATTTCCATACATTTGGATGAATCTTCTGTAGCTGTCCTTTGCAAATCTCATATTGGAAGTTTTATTTGCAAGTGCAATTACTGTTTTATCATTCAAACCTAAATTTAAAATTGTGTCCATCATACCAGGCATAGAAACTCTAGCACCAGATCTAACAGATAATAATAATGGATTTTTTAAATCACCAAATTTTTTCCCAACTTCTTTTTCAATAATTTTTAATTCTTTTTTTATAGTACTAACTATTTGTGGATTTAATTTTTTCTTATCTTTATAAAATAATTCACACACTTTAGTTGAGATAGTAAATCCCGGTGGAACAGGCAAGCCTATTCTCCCCATTTCAGAAAGGTTTGCACCTTTTCCGCCCAAAAAGTTTTTTGGGTTTTTTATTTTTTTTGAGTCCTTAGACTTGAAATTTAAAATTAATTTATTCACTATTTGGTCTCAATATTTGAAAAGTTTATGTAGTTATCAAAGGTTCTACATAACATTTGCAAAAGTTCCAATCTGTTTTTTTTGATACTTTTATCTTCGTCGTTAACTTTTACATTGTTAAAAAAATCAAAAATCACTTTTTTGGCACCTGCTAAATTCGTAAGTGATTCCATGTAATTTTCATCTTTATTTATATTCGTAAAATATTTCCTTAATTCATTAATCTTTTTTAATAAATTTTTCTCATAATCATTTTTAAAAATACCAGGGTCAGTTGTATTTGATAATTCAAGATCGCTATTTTTTAATTCACTTTCCAGTATACTTGATGCTCTTTTGTAACTTGCCATTACATCTTCACCAATTTCTTTTTTTATTAAATTATTTAAAGTTAAGGCTTTTTTATATATTTTATTCATATGGTCTATTCCATATGAGTTAATGCTAGCTTCAGCAATATCTGTTCTAATTTTCTTTTCTTTCATATAATATTTTAATCTGTCCATTAAAAACTCTGCTAATTCTTTTTGAGATAAATCATTTGAAAGTTCAAAGCCTTGGTCCCTATGTAGAGAGGTTGAATAACTAATAAGATCTTTAATTTTAAATTCTTTATTATTATCAATTAATAATTTTATAACTCCTAATGCTGATCTTCTCAGTGCATAAGGATCTTTTGAGCTTGTTGGTTTTTGATCAATTCCAAAAAACCCAACAAGAGTATCAATTTTGTCAGTTAAAGCTAAAGCAATACTAAATGGTTTTTTTGGTGTCTTACTATCAAGTCCTGTTGGTAGATAATGTTCACTTACAGCTAAGGCTATTTCTTTATCAAAACCTTGCACTTCAGCGAAATGTCCGCCCATAATTCCTTGAAGCTCAGGGAATTCACCAACGATATCAGAAACTAAATCAACTTTACAAATTGATGCTGATAGCTCAACTTGATCTTTACTAATCAATAGTTCATCAGAGATCATTCCTCCAAGCTTTCTCATTCTTTGAATCTTGTCAAAATAAGTTCCAAGACCTTTAAAATAATTCATACTTTTTAATTTTGAAACTTGCTTAACTAAATTTTGAGATTTATTTTTTTCCCAAAAGAATTGAGCATCACTTAATCTTGCCTCTACAACTCTTTCATTACCCAGTTTAATATAACCTTTTTCATCTTTGCTATTTGCTACAACTAAAAATTCATTGGTAATTTTTCCTTTTTTATCAAATGTTGGAAAATATTTTTGATGGTATTGCATTGTAATTATCAAAATTTCTTTTGGAATATTCAAAAATTTCTGATCAAATTTGCATACTATAATATTCGGTTGCTCAACTATATCTGTAACTTCATCCAAAAGTTTATTGTTAGATTCAACGGTAAAATTATTTTTACTAGATATTTTGTCAATTTCTTTAACAATAAACTCTTTTCTTAATACGTGGTCTATAATTATACCTGATTGGTTGAAAAAATCTTTGTAACTTTTAAAAGTCTTAAATATTTTTTTTTTATCTTCAAACTCTTTATCGGTAAATGTTGTGTTGGAAGATATTAAATGATGAAATTTAAAATCTAAACTTTTATTATCAAAAACTGCTAAAATAGACTTTAGTGGTCTCGCCCATTTAAGATTATAGTTTCCCCAAATCATAGATTTTTTCCATTGTAATTTATCAAGGATTAAAGGTGTATATTCTTGTAGTAAATCTATTGTATTAGTTTTATTTGATGGTTTCTTAAAAAAATAAAATTCTCCTTTTTCTATTTTTTTTATAAAGAGATCTTTTTTATCTATTAGATTTGATCTTAAAAAGCCCTCTACAGCTTTATCTGGCGCTTTAATATTTGGTCCTTTTATTTCTTCAGCTTTTTGTTTTATTTCTTTAGATAGACCCTCAAATAAAATTATAAGACGATTTGGTGTTGAAAATGATGAACTTTTCTTAAATGAAATTTTTTTTACTTCAAATAAATTTTGAAAATTTTCTAATAAAACATTACGTGAGTTACGCTGCAAACCAGCTGGTATTTCTTCACTAAACAGCTCTATAAAAAATTCTGACATTAATTTATTTGACTGCTTAACCAACTTTCTGCAACTGCTTTAGTAATGTCTCTAATACGTCCTATATAACCTGCTCTTTGGGCAACACTTATAACTCCCCTTGCATCCAAGATATTAAAAACATGACTTGCTTTTAAACATTGATCATATGCAGGTAGTGAAATTTTTTTTTCTACC
>Ga0209660_1002038_pt1 | contig 10160 bp, 5 predicted proteins | sample SaaInlV_100m_DNA_2_FD_184659 | JGI IMG/M metagenome (GOLD analysis project Ga0209660, IMG submission 184659) | Marine microbial communities from expanding oxygen minimum zones in the Saanich Inlet - SI072_LV_100m_DNA (SPAdes) (version 2) | ecosystem: Environmental > Aquatic > Marine > Intertidal... | reverse complement strand
GATACAGGGTCGGCAACAAACTCCGAGGGGAAGTCCTTAACAAGTATGGTGTCCCCTTTGGCCACAACCGCACTACGATAGATGAGGTTCTCCAGTTCGCGGACATTCCCAGGCCAGTCATGAGCCCCCAGAAGGGACATGGCATCCGATGAAACCTTGCGGGCCTTGACTGTTTCATCCTTGGCCAGTTTCTGGAGCATAAACCCGACAAGATCCGGTATATCCTCGAGGCGTTCCTTGAGGGATGGGAGACGAAGGCGAACCACGCTGAGTCGATAGAAAAGGTCCTCCCGGAACCCGCCGTCCTTCATCATCTCGGAAAGATCCTTGTTTGTCGCGGCAATGACACGAACATCGATCTTGATTGTTTTACTGCCTCCAACCCGCTGGATCTCCCCTTCCTGAATTGCGCGGAGGATCTTGGTCTGGGTGGACAGGGTCATGTCCCCAATTTCATCGAGAAAGATGGTTCCTCCATCACAAAGCTCAAACTTACCCTGTCGGGTGTTGGTGGCACCTGTGAAGGCACCCTTCTCATGACCAAACAGTTCGCTCTCGATCAGGTTTTCCGGGATGGCAGCACAGTTAACGGCCAGGTATGAATCCCCGGAACGATGACTATGCCGATAAATGGCGCGGGCGACCAACTCCTTGCCGGTGCCACTCTCACCGGTGACAAGTACCGTGGCATCGCTGGTGGCCACTTGGCCGATCATCTTGAACACCTCCTGCATGGATTCGGATTGCCCGACGATGCCCTCCTTGATATCATCAGGATCAATATTGCGAGAAGATGCCTTACCACCGGCTGCCTCAAGGTCAGCTCTCGCCTTGGAGGCATTTTCAATTATCTGGAGAATCTTCTGAGGGGAAAAAGGCTTGATGATATAGTCAAAGGCGCCGAACTTCATGGCCTCAATGGCTGTCTGGGTGGTCCCATAGGCAGTCATGAGGATAACCATGGAGGAGGGACTTGCACTTCGGATGTGCTGGAGGGTCTCAATACCGCTGATACCGCCCATGCGATTATCAAGGAGTATCACATGTGGTTGACTCTGTTCAGCCTCCTCGATGCCCTCCTCTCCACTGGCAGCGCTCAGGATGGCATAACCCTTGGAGGTAAGAACCCGGTTTAATGAGTAACGAATCTCGGAATCGTCATCAATGACAAGTATGGTTGGTTTCACTTGAATAAAAAAATACTGATACTATACTTTGTGCGAATATTTATTATGGGCAAAACCAAATGTCGCAAATGAAGCGATGGTCAATATACTTGTTCAAGGTGTTTGGCATACGCTTGGAACTACATGCAACATTTATCCTTCTGGTCGGATGGTATTTGTTCATGGGATTCAGGGATGGTGGCGTGGAAGCCGCAACAACCCGGACGGTTTCCCTGCTAATCATTTTCACCACGGTCGTACTGCATGAACTTGGGCACTGCCTAGTGGCCCGCAGGTTCGACATCAAGATTCCTCGCATTATTATACTGCCAATCGGTGGCATGGCTCAATTTAGTCGCATGCCACGGGAACCCAGACAGGAATTTCTCATAACTGCCGCCGGCCCGGGGGTCAATTTTGCCATCATTACAATACTACTTCTTGTCCCCGGATACGATCCAGGTTTTTTACTCAACACCCTTGATGTCAGGAGTCATCTTGACCTTCTCTTCATCGCCAACCTGGCAATGGGACTGTTTAATTTGCTTCCGGTATTCCCAATGGATGGAGGTCGACTACTCCGCGCGGCAATGGCGGCAAAACTCCCCTATCTAACCTCCACGAGGATTGCTTTTGAGTTGGCCAGGGTTCTCGCCTTTTGTGGTATGTTGTTTTTCCTCTACCACCACCACTACCTTGGCGTGGCCCTGCTTGGCTTTGTTTTCGTTGCAGGACGCCTTGAATATCATCACGTCCGGGACAGTGAAGAAATTGGCGATCACACCATTGGCGATGTAATGCGCAGTCACTTTCTAATTCTACCGGAAGATGCCAGGATTTCAGATGCCGCAAGATTTGACCCCGGATTTGCACCTTTCGATTTTATTATTGTTGCCCCTTCCGGCGGCCCAAGAGGAGTGATCACGATGCAAGCAGTGAAATTGGCAGTAAAAGAGGGCTTTGGCGATGAACTACTGAAAGCCCACTTGCAATCTCCGGCAAAAAACCTTCAGGCGGAATGGCCACTCAAGGTGTATGCACGTGGGTTTCGAAAGCAAAAGACACTTCATCCGGTCCTATACAACGACCGTATTGTCGGGGTGCTGGATACCCAGGCGTTCCGGGAGATTCTCAAGGGACGCAACCAGCGATAAACCAGATCATTGAAGCAGGAGACTGCCACTATTCATAAAGGAAGTAATCAGGCCAAAGCTATTGCTCCAGGGCTGAATCAAAAAAGTGGGCGAGATCCTTGCTCTGCTTGGCCAGTTGACCGGGGATAAGATACATCATATGACCGCCCTCATAGTAGTCGATGGTTAGATTTTTCTCCAGACTGGGATGGAGGGCCAGCGTGTTGAAGGTATATTCAGTCGCAAAGTACGGAGTTGCAAGATCATAGAAACCACTGGACACATGGACCTTAAGGGCGGGATTGGTCGTCATTACATACCTCAGGCGCTCCGAAGTATCCACATAACGATTCTGGAAGGATCCATAATCCCAAGGATGAACACGGGAAGATAGAATCTCGTAAGGTAGGTCGCTCTCATATCCAAGTTCCTCCCGAAGATATGCGTGCAGGGTCGCAGTGAAAACACCCATGATATCCGTGGCACTTGGATCGTAGTCGGGACCGATGCCAAGGTCATCGCGGTCCAAACCCGTGAAACGCGAATCAAAACGTCCTGTGGTTCGCCCCTCGTCACGAAGCAGTTCCTTAAAGAAGCGGAACGAACTGACACGAAGATGGGACTTTAGCAAAAAGTCCTCCCCCAACCCCGTCAACCGGGATAATTGCCGTGCATGTTCCTGTTTTTGCTTTTGTGTAAGCTTGCGTCCACTAAGTAGTGCGCCAGGGTAACGATTCACGGCATAATCTTCTGCCAGTTTCAAGACCTCCCTTAGTGGTTTCTTCTGCAAATCGGCCGGCAGTTTCTTGTGGTACCAGGCAGATGCCGTATAAGAAGGGAGAAAAACAATGTATGGAAGGTCATTGCCACCATTGAAACGAAGGGTCTGAAACTGGAGAACCGAGGATACAAGCATGATGCCATTCATGTAAATCCGGCGTTTTTGCTGAAGGTGGTGGGCAAGCGCAGTGGCCCGCGTGGTGCCATAGCTTTCACCGATGAGAAACTTGGGTGAATCCCAACGTTCATTACGGGTCAGGTAGAGCCGTATAAACTCACCGACCGACTCCACGTCCCCATCGATCCCATGAAACTGCCCTGCCTCCTTCTCGTCAGCGGCACGACTGTAACCCGTGCTAACCGGATCAATAAACACAAGGTCGGTCTTGTCCAGCAGGGAGAAATTGTTCTCAACAAGCTCGTAGGGAGGCGGGGGTTGTCTGCCGAAATTATCCAACTTCACCCTCTTGGGACCCAAAAGGCCAAGATGCATCCAGACCGAAGAGGAACCCGGGCCCCCATTGAATGAGAAAGTGACAGGGCGTTCCCCATGATCAGCCTTGTCCCCCGATGTGTAGGCAATGTAGAAAATGGAAGCGCGTTCCTTGCCATCCTCCTGCTTAAGTAGCAGGGTCCCGGCCGTTGCGGTATAGGCCACCTTCGAGCCGCGAATGCTGATCTCGCCATTCGTGACAGATGTCTTTTCCTCAATGACCTCCTCTTTCTCGTCCTTCTTTGTTTCAGGGCCCTTCTTGTCCGCAGACTTTTCTTCAGCAGCAGAAATCAGGGAAAGACAAAGCAGGCAGTTAAGTAGCCAGAGTATATTTTTTTTCATGGGTTGTGTTTGATTGGTGCTCCCGATACCTCGACTTTCCTGTCGAGAAGATGTTTTTCAAAAAATGTCTTGATTCGCTTGTCAAGTTTAGGACTACGCAAACCGTGCCCCATACCTTCACAAACTATCAGTGTGCTGTCGACCCCGGCAGCTTTCAGTTTGGCATGAAAATCAACAGCCTGAGGAAATGGAACAGTCGAGTCCTTGTCCCCATGAACAACCAGAATCGGGGCATCGGCTCCACTGATGTAGGATTCCGGCGAGGCTGCGAGCGCAACGTCCAGACGATCCCGCACCGGTCCGCCCACGAGGAGACTCTCCGGGGAATCCGGAGCATCATGCTTCATCCTGCTGGGCTGGTCCATCATGGTGACCAGATTCGCGGGGCCGCAAAAATCAACGACACATTTCACACGGGAGTTTTCCTTTAGATGAAGACCAAGCTTTCCATCCAGCGTTTTCACATCCCCGCTGACTCCCAACATTGCAACAAGATGACCGCCTGCGGAATTCCCCATAACGGCGATTCGGCCCGGATCATAATTATACTTCCTGGCGTGAGCCTTCAGCCAGCGAATAGCAGCCTTGCAGTCATGAATCTGCCCGGGCCAACTGCCTTCATCAGTCAAGCGATATCCAATGGACGCCGCCGCATAATGTCCTTCACCCAGAAACTTTCGCACGGAGTTGACCCCACCCGCCTTGTCGCCTGAGCGCCAGCCACCACCATGAATGTATGCAATGAGTGGCAGAGGCTTCTTCGTGATCGGATTTTCCGGGATGTAAAGATTGAGAGTTTGCCTTGGATTGTCCGTGTCAGCATAAGGTACATTGAGCAGGTTGCGGAAGCCTTCCAGTCTCGTGTTGACCCTGGCACCACCTTGCTTCCGATCACCCCCGGAAAGAAATTTACGGTGCTCCTCAATGGAGATGAAGCCATCCTTGTCAGTATCAACCCTGCTGAAGTTGCGTCGAGGATTCGGAGGAATCTCCTCCTTCCCCAGTCGACCATCCTTGTTGCGATCCCAGTCATGGAAAAGCTTGTCGGCCCTCGAGGGTTCATCCCGGGCCTGCAGGAAGGAGAAGACGCAAAGGGTGAAGATGGAGAAAGCTTTCATGACAGCATAATTGGTCTGTTACTTTTTCAGGAACCTCATGCTCCGCATCCATTCCCCGCAACGCCGGGGCCACATGTGGATGGGAAAATCACTCGTGCGGAGCCCGAATCCATGGCCACCCAACGGATGAATATGCAGTTCCGCCTTTACCCCGACCCTGCGAAGGGCCAGGTAGTATTGAACGCTGCCCTCTGCAGGGATTCGATCATTGCCCGCATGAACAAGAAAGGCTGGTGGCGTGTTCTTGTTAATGACGAATTCAGGCTCAAGCTTTGTTTTTGTTTCATTATCAACAAGGTAGGCAGGATAGACCAGAATGGTGAAGTCAGGGCGACAACTCAAGTCGTCTGCCGCATCAACCCTTTCATAGATTCGTTTTGCATGGTTGGTACTCGCTGTGGCGCTCAAGTGCCCACCGGCCGAGAAACCGAGAACACCGATTCGACTGGGGTCAATGTCCCAGTCAGCCGCATTTTGCCGGACAAGCCCGAATGTACGCTGTACATCCTGCAGTGGAGCTTCATGTTTTGGCCGGCCCTTGCGACGTGGCACACGATACTTAAGAAGGACTGCATTGACTCCAAGGGAATTCAACCATTCGCAAACCTCTGTACCTTCCAAGTCCATTGCAAGGATGTTGTAACCTCCCCCCGGGCAGACCACCACGGCAGCACCCGTGTTGTTGTCCCTTGGTGCGGGGTACAGTGTTATGGTTGGCTTTGAAACATTGGCCAAACGATCCACTTTTGACCCGGGTCTTGAGGGAAGGAGACCTTCCTTCTTAATGTCACCCCTCTCTCCCGGTGCAGCACCCGCCCATAGAGTCAAGGTTGGTGTTAGTTTGGCTGCATCCGTGGGGGCATGACCACAAAAAATCAATAGAAGGATGAAAAGACGAAAATGGCTTTGATTCATACCAGAACCATGCTCAACGTTTTCCAGCGCTCTTGGCAATAGACAAATGTCCGATCTTGCTACTCCTGAAGATACGTTAGCAGACGGTCATGAACCAGGAGAACAAAATCATCCTTACCGTCACCATTGAGATCCAGGACGTGTCCTTCGCGCGGCTCATTTTGGCCACCTTTTCGACCACGGTAATGCCTGTTTTCTTCAAAAATACGGAAATGCAGGACGCTTTCCCAGACAATATCCTTGCTCTTATTAAAACGAAGAAACTCGATAAGATGATTGGTGGAGTCGATTGTCAGGAGGTCATTGTCACCATCACCGTCGAAATCCCCGAACAGTGATTGTGAATAGCGAACGTCCTTAAGATCTGTTTCATATCGGGAGGCGACGGTGCCGACAAGAGACTGACCGGATAGAGGAATGTCCCAAAAGTCCTGACTACCGAACGCAAGCAAATGCAAAGGAGTACCCTTACCAGACTCGACCAATTCCAAGGCCTGCAAACTGTGACTGCCAACCTCGATAGACCTTGCATAACGGAACCCACCACCCTTTTCCCGCTCAAAAACCTGGAAAACACCTTGTGCCATGTCGTAGGCAATCGCTTCAAAATCGCCATCATTGTCGAGGTCGATCAACCTGGGGCAAGAGATCTGCTCGTTACCGGACCGTGCATTGAACTGGTCGAGGACCTTCAGTCCCCCTTTTCCGAAACCGACCGCGCGAACAAAGCCCTTGCCGCCGATAAGCAGGTCTTCACGACCATCCCCGTCAAGGTCCCCCCATCCTGTCCGGGCGGCATCAATACTTTTAAGCAGGCTCTGGCGGATACTCGACTTCTTTTCCACCTCCTCAAACCCACCCTCCTTGTCTCGAAGAAAGATAATGGCGGGCCCCCTGTCGGAAAGAATCATTAGATCGAGGTCGTCATCCCCATCAAGGTCGCGGTGTAGAATACCACTGGGATCGCGCTCCAGATCATCCAAATCCATTGGATCACCGACCACTTCAACAGCATCCCCGGAGGGCTTTAAAAAATGAAGTCGGTAGTCATATTTTTTCTTTGAAACGGCAACAGCCTCATCCTTTCCATCGCCATCGAAATCAGCACAGGCAAGAGCCACGATTTCATCTTCGATCGGAAGAGGTGTCGGGAAGCTAAAGCCTTTCCCTTCACGCAGATGCGAGATACCAAATACGTCCTCCTGATCGCTTGCAACCAACAGGGCGGGCTTGCCATTCCCCGTAAAGTCTCCAGCGGCCAAGGCAGACACACCCCGGAGAAATGGAAACACCTCCGCACTACCAAAGCCCCCCCCAGCGCGGCCCCGAAGGAACCGAAGTTCGGGAACCCCTGCGGCAGTTGCAACGACATCGGCCATTCCATCGCCATCAAAGTCAGCCAAGACGTGTTGAGTGGATCCGTCCTTTTCGGTGAAAAGATTGTGAATCTGCGGCTGCCATTGGCCCTTATTTTCCTCCAATGTAAAATGAAAGGTCATTGCCTCACCGGACTTACTGTCCACTGAGCCAAAGATTGGGCCATCCCCGGGCTTTGAACCTGCCCGCGCCATGGAAAGTTTGTCCAGATTGAAAGGATGAGAGATTTCCGACAGGAATCCGGAACCACCCCAGCAAAGGGTCCGAAGGTCCCTTTCAGCTGTATTGGAAAGATAGAGCAAATCCTCGTCGCCGTCGCCATCGATATCCGCAAACTGGAAATCACTGGCATCATCCGATGACAAGATTCGAGGCCTTGAACGACCCAATTGCTTACGCCCCTTGAAGGCGATGCGTTCCATACCTTTTCCGGAAAACACAATCAATTCGGCTTCGCCATCCCCATTAAAGTCCTGCACCGTGATGGACTGCGTACCCGGAAGCGGGTCGAAGGTATCCACCTCCAGTGGTTCACTCCAGGAACCCTTCTTGTCGCGAAATCGAACGTGGACACCCTCACCTTTCCCACCGTAAAGAAGATCGATGTTGCCGTCGCCATCGAGATCGCCGATGGCAAGGGCGGTACTGGCCCCCTCGTAAGTGACACCCTCGCGAAGATAAGGTGCATCCTCAAGGTCCGGCTCCCATCGGTCTGGACGGATGGACCGCACCCGTGCGACCTTCTCGCCGGGCTTGCGACGGTAGAAGATTTCGATGCGGGATCGATTGGCGTTAATGACAGCAAGGTCGGCACGACCATCGCCATTGATATCGCCGGTCACCAGGCACTTGGCATTCCACTCCAACTTGGTGATCTCCGGACCGCTGAAGCGGAAACCCCGAAGATTCTCCGCGAACATGGATGCCCCGATGGCAAACAAAATAATGGTTAACAGGAACGGTTTACTCATCTTCAGACTTCCTATATAGTCTGTTGTGTCCAACCATTCCATTGGGCAGACCGCGAGTCCATCCAAGCATAAAATATGGCAATTTCGGAAGATCTTTTTTATCCATTTTTTCATCGGTGACTTCTTTAAAAAACCTGATCATCAGATCAGACATCATGCCGGACATGACCTCCAGGTCTGAGTATTCCACTCCATGAACTTCATCTGGCAGGTCCTCCAGCGCCTCGGCAAGGATTGGATGTTTCCAGAGTGTCTTGTGCGGATTCTCCAAGCGGTCGATCGTCTGCAACATGCGGGCCGGTTCACCCAGATTCAAGAAAAGCCACTTGGGAGTCACAGCGTAGGTGAAGGAGACATCCTCTCCAGACATGGTGCGCACCAGGACCCCTTTGTACTTATGGTCCTTGAAAAGCTCCACACCTGGCATCAACGCACCAAGAAAAGCCCGAAGTGAGCGGTCAAAGCGGTCGGCATCCTTGAGGGCAATGGCATAGAAACCCTCCGGCATTCCCAACTTCAAAGCGTGTGAGTGGGGGTCAGATTCCTCATCCTCGCTGGGTTCAGGATCTTCAATCAGTGAACTCGCCTCACTAAAAGTAAAGACCTCTGTATCCAAACTGCCGAGAACATCTTCGCGAAGGGAGACCCCGGCCTTTTTCTCAATCAAGCCCAGTTGCAAATTCACCAATGGTGTAAAACCCGGATTTAACCCGTTAAGGATTTCAAGAAAGGTATCCCAGAGTTGCAGAAGGTCAAAACGCATAATGCTGGCTGATTCCACATCTCGGGGAATCAAGGGGACAAGGTTTACAGGGTCGTTTGGCTTAGGTAATAATTTGAGCAAGCCATTACGCCTTGAACAGAAGATGCCGAATCCAATCTCAAGACCACGCTTGTCAACATCCACCTGCAGGGCAATACTCTGGAGTCCATCGAGTCCAAGTGAGGACATGACTTTCTGTGGAGTAATAACAAAGGCATTCTTCGGCGTCCCTTCATTCTTCGCAGCCAAATCATCTTGAGCCTTCTGCCGGTCTTCCATCATTGAAATCAGTGCCTTGTAGAATGGAGGGAAGTTGATAAACACTCGGGCATCCCCCTTGCCGATCTCGTCGAATGCCTCCCGATAGACAATGTTTTCCGCCTGGGACTTTCCATCACCACCGCCACCAATGCGATCGATCATATCCTCAACATTATTAACGCCTGTACCCAAACCAAGGATGCCATCAACAAGGAAGACCCCGATACGACCATCCTCTGCATCCCAGGATTTCTCCGGAGCGAGCCAGAATACCCTGTCGCCCTTTAGCCTGGTCTTTTCAACCCTGAGCTGTTGCGAGACATTGTCCCGTTCATTTGTCGTCTCTTCAAACCATAGTACAAACTCCTCAAGGTCTTCAAGGGTGGCATCCTTGACTTCCGCAAGAATCTGCAAACCCGAAACATTTAAATCGGCAAGAAGTTTATCAGGCTCCTTCTTCAAGACGGCCTTATCCTTATCTGGATTTAGCAATTCCAATGGCAGGTCGAAGGCAACGACAGTGTGTCCGGACAATTTTCCTGACCAAGTCTTGAGGCGCTCCAGCAACTCCTTGATTTCCTCGTCCTCTTCATTGTTTTCATTGGATACACCGGGAAATCGTTCGCGGAACTTCTTCACAGCCTTTGAGTTCCAGAGTTCTCCAAGCGGCCCTTCTTCCATGTTTTCAAGGATGGTACCAATATCATCAAACTCGGCGGAAACGAAGATCTCAGCAGGCAGGAATTCAAGCAGGTTTTCCTTGGTTGAAGCAGCAAGAGGCAACAGAAAGGAAGCAATGAGGCCAAAGAAATGAAGGGATCGAGGGTACATACGGATATTG
>Ga0209660_1002037_pt1 | contig 10165 bp, 8 predicted proteins | sample SaaInlV_100m_DNA_2_FD_184659 | JGI IMG/M metagenome (GOLD analysis project Ga0209660, IMG submission 184659) | Marine microbial communities from expanding oxygen minimum zones in the Saanich Inlet - SI072_LV_100m_DNA (SPAdes) (version 2) | ecosystem: Environmental > Aquatic > Marine > Intertidal... | reverse complement strand
AAGATCAACCCGTAGTAATTGCTGCTGATAAGAATGTACGATACGAAGAAGTAATAAAAATGATGGATATTCTACAAAAGCAGAGGGTTACCAAAGTGGGTCTTCTGGCTAAACAAAAATGATCAACACGAATATTCGATGAGAGGGAAATCACCAGTATCTGCTAACCGGGATCAGAAGTGGATTAAGGCAGGAGTGCTAGCTTTATTGGTGCACGTAGTATTTTTTATTTTTATGACTTTTGGGCTTAGTTGGAAAACTAATCCACCGGAAGGAATAGTGGTGGATTTATGGAGTGATTTACCTCAGCCTGAGCAAAAACCAACTAAAAAAGTTAAAGCGCAGCCACCAAAGCCAGCACCATCAAAAAAAATTAAGCCAGTGCCACCAAAAAAAGTTAAAGTAGCGCCGCCAAAAAAAGTTAAAGTAGTGCCACCAAAAAAAGTTGAATCATTGCCGTCAAAGGCCGATATAGTACTTAAAAGAGAAAAAGAGAAAAAGAGAAAGTTAGCTAAGGAGAAGAAAGAAAAAGAGAAAAAGGCAAAGTTAGCTAAGGAGAAGAAAGAAAAAGAGAAAAAGGCTAGGTTAGCTAAGGAGAAGAAAGCAAAAGAGAAGAAAGCAAAATTAGCTAAAGAGAAGAAAGAAAAAGAGAAAAAGGCTAGGTTAGCTAAAGAGAAGAAAGAAAAAGAGAAGAAAGCAAAGTTAGCTAAAGAGAAAAAAGAAAAAGAGAGAAAAATAAAAGAGCAGAATGCCAGAGTGGCAGCTGAAACAGAGAGATTTCAGAAGGAGCTACGAGAAGAAGAGGAAAGAAGAAGGCTTCAGAAACTGGCGTATGCAAAAGCAGCAGCTAAGCGAAACCTGATAGATGAATATAAGGCAAAGATTCTGGCAAAGATCAAAAGTAAACTAGTGCTGCCACCAGATTTACCAAATGATCCTGTTGCCGAGTACAATATTACATTACTGCCAGGTGGAGAAATTTTGAGTGTTAAATTACGAAATAGCAGTGGATTTCGTTCGTTCGATGAGGCCGTAGAGCGTGCAATTATATTAGCCAGGCCGTTACCTTTGCCAAAGGATAAATTACTATTTCCAAATTTTCGGGATTTAGGTGTTAAGGTACATTATCTCGATGATTAGTATAATTGCTCTCTATAAAATATTTTTTTCGAAAATTAACTCTATGTGGAATTCTTTACATCAATCCTTCAACTCTATACTTGTTCTAATATTTTGTTTGTTTAGTTCCCCGCTTCATGCTGCGCTCGATATCGAGATTTTTGGCGGCGGAGCCTCTCAGATCCCCATTGCCATTATTCCATTTGCTGCTGAGGAAAGACTCGCACAAAGTGTAACAGCAGTTGTGAGATCTGATCTGCAGCGGAGTGGGCTGTTTAGAATGGTTGACTCAGTTAGCTCCATTCCTCATGAGCCTAGTGAAATTATTTATCCTGATTGGCAAATGCGGGGGGTAAATGCAATGGTTATTGGAGCCACTAGGCTATTGCCTAATGGGCAAGTAGAGGTACGATATCGTCTTATGGATATAGCAAAACAGCAAATATTGATTAGTGATATGGAAACTGTTTCTGTAAAGCAATTACGTGCTGTTGCCCACCGAATGGCTGATAGTATTTATGAAAAATTAACAGGTGATATAGGGGTCTTTAGCACCCGCATTGCTTATGTGGCAAAACAGGGAAAAAGATATGCATTAAAGGTTGCCGATGCAGATGGGTTCAATGCGCGGACAGCAATTGAATATACTGAACCCATTATTTCACTTGCGTGGTCACCGGACGGCACTAAAATAGCTTATGTTTCGTTTGAGAACAAAAAACCAGTTATTCACGTACAGACCCTTGCAACTGGAGAGCGTAGGGCCATAGCAAAGTTTAGGGGGAGTAATAGTGCTCCGGCTTGGTCTCCTGACGGTAAAAAAATTGCAGTAGTTCTGAGTAAGAAGGGCGGCTCACAAATCTTTTTAATAAATTCTGATGGAAGCGGGCTGAGAAGGCTTACCAGGAGTTCCAGTATTGATACTGAGCCTAATTTCTCGCCGGATGGCAAATCAATTATTTTTACTTCTGACCGTGGTGGTAGTCCTCAAATTTATCGAATGGCAGTAGCAGGGTCTGCATCAGGGGTGGCTGAACGTCTTACTTTCGAGGGTAGTTATAATGTAAGTCCGCAATATCATCATGATGGTAAGAATTTTATCTACATACACCGGAACGATTCACAATTTAATGTAGCTATACAGAGCTTAGAAACTCGTCAGGTACAACTACTAACTGACTCTGCATTTGATGAGTCTCCTAGTTTTGCACCGAACGGCAAGATAATCCTGTATGCTACTGAAATTAAAGGACGTGGTATTTTAGCTGCAGTATCAAGTGACGGTAGAACTAGGCAGGAATTATCAACACAAGAGGGAGATATAAGAGAGCCGGCATGGGGACCTCTACCAAAGTGGCGCCGTAAGTTCTAATTTTGTTTGGTCGTGTAGATTGGTAAATTTATAAGGGAGAGAATTATGAGAAAAATTTTAAGCATTGCTCTGGTTGTTTTGTTGTCAGCATGCGCTAATAAAACTATTAACCCAGATGGGGAAGAAGGAAGTCAGGCCAATACAGGCGCCATGTCTGGAGAGAATGCCTCAGGTAGCCCTACTGTAAATCCATTGGTTGATCCAACTAATATATTATCAAAGCGTAGTGTATATTTTGAGTTTGATGAATATGTGGTTAGTGACAAATATAAATCTATGGTGCTATCACATGCCCGATATTTACGTGATAACTCTAATTTGAGCATTCGCATACAGGGCAATACAGATGAACGCGGTAGCCGTGAATACAATCTTGCATTGGGTCAGCGTCGCGCTGATAGCGTCAAGAGGGTGATGACATTGGCAGGCACTCAAGACAGTCAGATTGAATCTGTTAGCTATGGTGAAGAAAAGCCACGGGCTGTCGGCCATAATGAAGCCTCTTGGACTGAGAATCGTCGCGCAGATATTCGTTATCAGGGCGAATAACCATGTATTTACGCTCTCTCTTGTTATTGTCAGTGCTGATCAGTTGCAATACGAGCTACGCCGCATTATTTGATGATGAGGACGAGCGGAAGAAGTATCGTGCCGCTCAACAAGAGCAGTCGAGACTTCAAGAAGCACGAATTGCTAAGCTAGAGGAAGTGACTAACCAAGCAATTATCGGACTTCACAACCAGATTGAAGAGTTAAGGCGTGAGTTTAGTAAATTAAATGGTCAAATTGAGGTATTAGCATACGATATTAAGTTATCCCAAAACAGACAGAAGGATTTTTATATTGATCTAGATAGTAGGCTAAGGAGAATTGAGCAGACTAATGTTGGATCAGATACGAACTCTTCTGTTGTTGAAGGAGTCCCAGTAGCCTCAGCAGCTCCAGCAGCCCCAGCAGCCCCAGCAGCCCCAGCAGTTAGTGATACGCTAGAAACTGATGCTGAGAATAGCGACTATCAGGAAGCTTTTAATATGTTCAAAATTGGCAGATTCAAGGGTGCCGTATCTAAATTTAGAAGCTTTAACGAAAACTATCCCACATCAGAACTCTTACCTAGTTCACACTACTGGATTGGAAACTCTTATTATGCAATGCGTGATTTCAAGCGCGCAATATTTGTACAGCAAGAATTAATCAAAGATTTTCCAGATAGTGATAAAGTTCCTGATGCTATGCTTAACCTTGCCAGTAGTCAGAAAGAAATAAACTATATAACCGCTTCACAGAAAACCTTGAAAGATTTAATTACAAAGTATCCCATCAGTGAAGCAGCAAAAAAAGCTAAATTACGATTAGTCGATTAAAAATTTATAATTTATGTAGTCAGTTACTCTGCAGCCTTATAAAATAAGGCATGAATCTTCAGCTATCTGGGCAATATAGTAATATTGGGGTAATCGTTTCTAGAGAGGAGTCGAGATGAGATACAAAAGTTTTCAGGAATTCTGTGCTTATATAGCTAAAAATAATCCACAGCAGCCTGAATACCATCAAGCAGTTAATGAGGTTATGGAAAGTATTTGGCCTTTTGTTGTTGAGCATCCCGGTTATGCTGAGCATGGTATTTTGGACCGTCTTGTTGAGCCGGAGAGAGCGATTATATTTCGTGTGTCCTGGGTTGATGATCAGAATGAGGTTAGGGTAAACCGTGGTTATCGGATACAGCATAATTCTTCTATTGGGCCTTATAAAGGGGGCACGCGCTTTCATCCATCTGTGAACCTTTCTATTCTCAAATTCTTGGCTTTTGAACAGACTTTTAAGAATGCACTGACTACTTTGCCTATGGGTGGAGGTAAAGGTGGCGCAGACTTTGATCCAAAAGGGAAAAGTCAGGGGGAGGTAATGCGATTCTGTCAGGCTTATGTAAGTGAATTATTTCGTCATATTGGTTCTGATACCGATATACCTGCTGGAGACATAGGGGTTGGTGGCAGAGAGGTAGGTTTTATGGCGGGGATGTTAAAGAAACTTTCAAATCGATCCGATTCTGTTTTTACAGGTAAGGGGTTGAGTTTTGGGGGGTCATTGATTCGTTCAGAGGCCACAGGTTACGGTACAGTATATTTTGCAGAGGAAATGTTAAAGCATGCTGGTCGTTCTTTTGATGGCTTGAGAGTTTCTGTTTCAGGCTCAGGTAACGTTGCTCAGTACTCTGTCGAAAAAGCGATGATGTTGGGTGCAAAAGTGATAACAGTTTCTGATTCAAGTGGTACGGTGGTTGATGAGGATGGTTTCACAACTGAGAAACTTGCGATATTAATGGATGTAAAAAATAATTTAAGAGGTCGAGTTAGTGATTACGCTGAACGGGTGAAAGCTACTTTCATACCTAATGTACGGCCATGGCATGTTCCAGTTGATGTTGCGCTACCTTGCGCAACTCAAAATGAATTAGATGAAAAAGATGCCGCCACTTTGATAAAGAACGGGGTATTTTGTGTTGCTGAAGGGGCAAATATGCCGTCTACAGCGGGCGCTATAAAACTTTTTGATGAGGGTGGAGTTATGTTTGCTCCGGGCAAGGCCAGTAATGCTGGTGGAGTTGCTACCTCTGGGCTGGAAATGAGTCAGAATGCCATACGCCTTTCCTGGCCACGTGAAGAAGTAGATGCTCGTTTGCTAGAAATTATGAAGGCTATTCATGGCTCCTGTCTTCAATATGGAAAAAGAAAAGATGGGGGTATTAATTATGTCGATGGGGCAAATATAGCAGGCTTTGTCAAAGTAGCAGATGCAATGCTTGGTCAGGGTGTAGTCTAGGTATCATTCAACCAGATAGAGGGTGCTTTCTTCCTTTATATTTGATTAACAGGAAGATTAGAAGCCTTCAATTTTCAAATTGTCATGGTGATGGATTTTTTACTCGAGAACGTTATGCGAGGGTCTTTTATCAGAGACAAATTCTTCAGTCCTGCAAAAGGCTAGATGTATTGTGGTTGATGGCCTGATGAGTAAAACTTTGTCTGGAGTTAATCTTTTGTGTGTTTTCTATGTTGGATTAAAACTATATATCTGGACGCGGGAATCAGGTTAATGAGAAATATTCTTCTGACATTATTATTTTTTTGTTGTGTTGATATAGTTGCAGCCAGTCAGGATCTCGATTTTATTGCAGTACGTAAAGCATTCAAGGCAGGAGACTCTAAGAAACTAGCTATCAAAATCCCGCGCCTGCAAGGTCATATACTAGAGTCTTATGGGGCTTATTATCAGCTGCAACTGCAGTTGGATGAAGCAAAGTCAGATAAGAAAATGAAAGTAGACATAACTGCGGTTAGGAAATTCCTTACTAGCTATCAAGGTAGTTTTCTCGCTGATAAGATACGTGGCCAGTGGCTAAAAATACTTGGGGAAACAGAGCAATGGAAGTTATTTGCTAAAGAGTATCGATCTCTTATTAAAGAGGATACAGAACTTAGTTGTTATTCATTGCAGCAACGGCTAAATATAAATGATAGTGGTATACGAGATGTTGCACTTTCATTGTGGCTCAATGAGAAAGAAATGCCGGAAAATTGCGTTTCATTATTTGATTCTCTTGTTTCGGCCAAGCTTCTAAGGGAAGAAGATGTGTGGAAACGAATACGCCTTGCTCTTGAAAAAGGTAAGGTAAGTGCTGTAAAACAAATTAATCAGTATCTTCCTAAAAAGCACGCGCTCAGCGAACGAAAATTAAATTCTGCTAACAAGAATCCATTACGCTATTTAGGTAGACATAGGAAAAAAATTAAAACTCGTGCTGATCGCGAAGTTATTTTATTCGCAATGTTTCGTCTACTTCGTAGTGATCTGGGTCGGGCTTATGCATTCTGGCCCAAGGTACGTGAGAAATTCTCGCTCAGTGAGCAATCATACTTTACGGGGCAGTTAGCAAGCAGGGCAGCATATAAGCATGATTCTCGTGCGCTCGCCTGGTTTGATGAGGCCACTAATACTAGTGCTCCGGCTCTCCTTTCAGATAAACAAATTAAATGGAAAGCGCGTGCTGCCCTACGTGCAAAAGATTGGGTGACCGTATTGGAAAGTATCAAGGCTATGTCGCGTCTTGAACAGCGGGCAGCAGTATGGAGATATTGGAAGGCACATGCTTTGAAGGAACAAGGTAAAAATGTAGAAGCTCGAGTCATTTTTGAGCCATTAAGTACCAAATATCATTTCTACGGACAGCTTGCAAAAGAGGAGCTGGGAATTGCGAGTGGAACTCTTCCCAAGTCTTATAAAATTGAGGAAGAAGAAATCACGGCTATTCAGAAGCTGCCTGGAATCAAAAGAACACTTGCGCTCTATCGCCTTAATCTGAGAATTGAAGCCACACGTGAGTGGATATGGGCAATACGTGGGTTTGATGATAGGCGTTTATTGGCCGTAGCTGAAACTGCACGACGTAATAATCTATACGATATAGCCATTAATACTGCTAATAAAACCATAAAACTTCATAATTTTAGTCTGCGATATCTTGTCCCTTATCGTGGCGCGATGAAAAAAGCTTTGAAACAAAAAGACCTTGATGAGGCCCTTGTTTATGGCTTGATTCGGCAAGAGAGCCGCTTCGTTTCAAGGGCTAAATCTGGGGCTGGAGCAATCGGATTGATGCAGTTAATGCCGGCTACTGCTAAGTGGATAGCAAAGAAATCAGGCGTGCGAAATTATCGCAAAAAACTTGTCTCTCAGGTGGGAACTAATCTAATGTTGGGGACATATTACCTTGAGTACGTGTTAACTTTATTTGATAATAAGTCATTATTAGCGTCAGCTGCTTACAATGCCGGACCTAGTCGGGCAAAGAAGTGGCAAGGTGAGGAATTATTGGAAGGTGCAATTTATGCCGAAACTATTCCTTTCAAAGAAACACGTAATTATGTAAAAAAAGTCATGAGTAACTCCATGTACTATGCCAGCATCTTTGGACATAAAGCACGGACCTTGAAAGATCGTCTAGGTACAATTGAGCCCAGATCAAATAAATAGAATAACTTAAATATGAGAAAAAACGATCGCAATGGAAATTAAAAACGTCTGTATTATTGGTGGAAGTGGGTTTGTAGGGCAGCATATTGCACATCTGCTAGCTACACGAGAAATTAAGGTGCGCATTCTGACTCGTCGTCGTGAATATGCTAAATCACTTTTGGTATTGCCAACTGTCGATGTGATAGAAACTAATATTTATGATCCTAGGGAGCTTGGTCAATCGTTAGTTGGGGTAGACGCGGTTATTAATTTAGTTGGTATTTTGGATGGAGATTTTATCTCTACACATATTGAGTTACCCAGAAAAATTGTGGCGGCATGTGAGCAAAAGGGGGTAACTCGTTTACTACATATGAGTGCTTTACATGCTAGTACTAACGGTACAAGTGCCTATCTGCGCTCTAAGGGTGAAGGGGAACAAGTCATAATAGGGTCAAATTTGGAAACTACTATTTTTAGGCCATCTGTAATTTTTGGGCCAGGAGATTCTTTCCTCAATTTGTTTGCTAATCTGGTGAAGAGGTTACCTATATTTCCACTGGGATCACCTAATGCAAAATTTCAACCAGTATTTATAGAAGATGTGGCGGAAGCAATTATAGCAAGTCTTTCTACTCCCGCAACTTTCGGTCAAAGCTACAATTTATGCGGGCCAAAAATTTACTCTCTAAGACAACTCGTAGAATATGTGTCTACTATAACTAGAAATAAACTTAGTATTATAGGATTGGGTGACCGGCTATCCTATTTACAAGCGATGTGTTTGGAATTTCTACCAGGTAAGCTTATGACGCGTGATAATTATCTTTCAATGAAGACGGACAGTATATGTGACTGTAATGATGAGAGTGATTTAATAAAAATATTTGGGATCTACCCTACAGAGCTGGAAGAAGTGGCGCCTCTATACTTGGCACATAATACGCCACGTGGCCGGTATGCTGATTTTCGTGACAGAGTGGGGCGATAAAATTAATTCCTCATTGGAAACTTATTTGGTTGGGGGCTCAGTACGTGATGAGCTGTTGCAGCTTCCTGCTAAAGATCATGACTATGTTGTCGTCGGGTCAACTCCAGAGGAGATGGAGAAACTTGGCTATCGTTCAGTAGGCAAAGATTTCCCAGTTTATCTTCATCCCAAAAGTCATGATGAATATGCGTTGGCAAGGACTGAACGTAAAGTTTCTCGTGGGTATAGAGGGTTTGAAATTTATGCGTCTCCTAAAGTTACTTTAGAGGAAGATTTGGCGAGAAGAGATCTCACCATAAATGCAATTGCAAAAGATAGATATGGGAAAATTATTGATCCATTCAATGGCATAGCAGATCTTAAAGAGGGCTTATTGCGACATGTAGCCCCTGCATTTTCTGAGGACCCAGTTCGTGTATTACGGACAGCACGTTTTTCTGCGAGATTTGGTTTTCGTGTTGCGCCAGAGACTCTTTTATTGATGAGTGAAATGGTACGCAATGGTGAGGTTGATACTTTGGTGCCAGAAAGAGTATGGCAGGAGATTTCTCGAGGGCTAATGGAGAATAAACCTTCTCGCTTATTCTCTGTACTACGAGACTGTGGTGCGTTAACACGAATTTTACCAGAGATAGATGTATTATTCGGGGTTCCCCAACCAGAAAAATGGCACCCCGAAATTGATACGGGTGAACATATAATGCAGGTTATTGACTATGCTGCGTCAAAAAATTATTCTCTGCCAGTACGTTTCGCTGCTTTAACTCACGATCTTGGCAAAGGAGTTACACCTAGGAACTTATGGCCAAGCCATACTGGACATGAAAAAAACAGTGTGAAGTTAGTTAAAAGTCTGTGCGAACGTATCAGAGTACCTAAGAAAAGTCGTGATCTTTCGTTACTGGTGGCACGTTTTCATAGTAATGTACATCGTATAGCAGAGTTAAATCCAACAACTATAGTAGATATGTTGTTAGCAGTAGATGCATATCGTAAGCCGGAACGTTTCGGGGAATTTATTCACGCTTGTGAATGCGATTTTCATGGGAGATCTGGTTATATTGATAAACCTTATCCACAGGCGACATGGTTACGCGAGGCATTTAATGTATCCAATAAAATTGATTGTGGTGCAATAGCGGCTAGTCTTGCAAGTACTATTTCTGACCCTACTTGTTTATCAAATTCAATTAATGCAAAAATTAGAGAGGCACGTGTCGCTGAAATAGAAGATCATTTAACCTGATTTTTTATTTTTTAAAGTAAGGAGCTTGGTTTCTAATAGCAATTATCGTCATGATTGTTTATGAGATTGTTTTTCTCAAAGTATTTCTGATGATATTCTTCCGCACGATAAAACTCTGTAGCAGGTAGTATTTCCGTTACGATAGGTTCACATCTTTTTGGCTGTAATTTCATCTTAGAAGAGCGCGCTATAATCTTCTGCTCCTCCGTAAAATAAAATATTACTGAGCGGTATTGTGATCCTATATCCGGGCCTTGTTGATTGAGAGTGGTTGGGTTATGACAACTCCAGAATGCATCCAGAATTCCATCATAAGTGATTTGCGAGGGATCATATTCTACCTGAACAACTTCAGCATGACCGGTTTCACCTGAGCATATATCATTATATGTAGGATTATTAGTAAGGCCACCAGAATAAC
>Ga0209660_1002033_pt1 | contig 10173 bp, 7 predicted proteins | sample SaaInlV_100m_DNA_2_FD_184659 | JGI IMG/M metagenome (GOLD analysis project Ga0209660, IMG submission 184659) | Marine microbial communities from expanding oxygen minimum zones in the Saanich Inlet - SI072_LV_100m_DNA (SPAdes) (version 2) | ecosystem: Environmental > Aquatic > Marine > Intertidal... | reverse complement strand
GCTGCGTTTGTGAAATAATTGTTATTTCGCAGGCCTGTAACAGGGTGCACAATCCCGATAAAGCCTTGGGCACCGTCATCAAACTTGTCCACGGCAATGCCGACATTGACGTCGATTACGTCGTTGGCTTTGAAGTAGAGGTTGAAACGCCCGCCCGTGTGGTCGCGGTCATCCTCATGCTTGCCGAGTGTGGTGTTGTTGACGAATCCGTCCCGTTCGGAGTGGACGAGGGAGAAGGAGTAGCTTGCGCCATTTTCCATGGGCGCGGCGGTGAAGATGCTGTATTCGCGGGTGTTGTATTCACCGATGGTTAGGTCAACCTGCGTCTCACGGGCATCACCGGGCTTGCGGGAATACATTGACACCACACCGGCAGAGCTGTTGCGACCGAAGAGGTGCCCCTGTGGTCCGCGGTAGACTCGGATGCTATTCAGGTCGGTCAGCGCCGGGTTAATACTGGAGGGGTCACCCTGAGGCACGTCATCCAGATAGAACACTACGCCGGAAGTACCGAAGAGAGGGGTGTTGCCGATGCCACGGAGAGTGTAGACATTGCCGAAAGAGCGACCGTTGGTATCCGTGACATGAAGTCCCGGGACAGCGCCGGAAAGGTCCTCCACGTCGTTGATGCCGGAAAGCTCGATGGCTTCACTATCGATAAGTGAATAGGTTCCGGCGTAGGCGGAGCTTTCTGCAAATACCCTGCCATCAATTTCAAGACCGGGTAGTTCCGCCGGTGCCTCGGCCTCCTTGGCTACAGCCTGAGCATCTTCCTGTGCAAAAGAGGAATGACCAAGCAAACAAGTAATAACAAAAATAGTTAGTGCGTTAAGATTTTTTTGCATCGAAGGCAATTCCAGTAAGTTCATAATTAGTGATATTTGTTGTTTCACTATTCAATAGCACTTTTGAAGCAGAGGTTACACGCAAACTAGCCGAATATGCTATGGGGAGTTATAATCTCGATTGATGAGGAGGGAGCAAGTTGGAGAGGATTTTTAAATCGTCAAAACAAATCGCGCTAGAAGAATAGGGTGCCGCCCATGCGGAACATTTGCCTGCGGACTCCTTGGCATCAGACTCGTGAAGGATGTTCCATGTGTCAGGCTCATCTTTGCCATGCCAGACTTTAGCTGAAATGCGCCACTTTTTCCCATCTCCAAGATACTGTCGCTGGAGGCGGAGGGTCAACCACTCTCCAGACTGCCATTTAAAAGGGCCTTCAGTGATAATAGTATCCTCCCTGAGTAATTGGAGTTTGCGGTAAGCCGGATTGACCTTGAGGCGAAATCCCGTGACCCCGCCCATGCCAATGCTGAATGTGGGCATGCGACGACCCTTCTTTTTAGATAAGAATCGACATTGTATGGCAAGGTTCCCCGGAATGCGAGGCCCGAATAAGAAACCAAAGTTTTCGAGTGGTTCTCCAGCTAAGTTAAGGTATTTATTCCCATTGTTTTCGGCTACGGAAAAGTCACCATCGAGAATTAGAAGACCTTCGGGCTCATCATCATCAATTTCATATTGATTGAAATTATTACTGTAGGCAGTGCTCCACTTTTTCGGCGTAGCAAAAGCATCCCCAAGAAAAGCCTGCTCAATGAATATTGCCAGAATCAGTAATTTATAAGGGTATTTCATCTATTCTTTGCGAAGATCAGGGATAGCTGAATTTTTCAGGGATAGGATTGTTGCAAGCCATATCCAGAACAGGCTACTGGCGGCTAGTCCCAGCAAGAGTACTCCCAGTTCACTGGCCGGGAATCCTCCCTGCCTGCTAAGAATTGCTGGCCAGACAGCAATCAGGGCTGTTCCTGTCCCCGCAGCAAGTCCCCAAAGCATAAGCCATCTATGTTCGACAATCGCCATCTTCCTGATGGATTGAAGGGAGTAGCCAATGGCTTCCAAAAGGCCTAATTCATGGCGTCGCTCCATTAGGTTGCGCGCCACGACAATTCCTAATCCAGCAGTTCCAAGCAATAGTCCTAGACCACCGAGAGCTTGAAAAATAGAGAGATAGGAGTTCTGTACGGCAAGGAATTCTCCAAGTCGCTTCCATGCTGGATGTGCCTCCATCCCTTGATCGTGGAGTATGTTGCTTAGATGGGCCGCAACGGTTTCAATTTCTTCGGACTTCGTATCCGCAAGGAAGTAACGGTAACCGGCCTGGGATGGGAATTTTTCTATAAAATACTTTTCAGCGATAAGGATCCGACCCTGAAGGAGGGAGCCTTGAATCACGCCTGCAATGCGGATTTGAAAAGGTCGTCCATTTTCGTCCTTATAATCAATGAGCCCGCCAAGTTTTTGCTGTAGGGCGTAGGTGACAGTATTTTGATCGGCAATACCCGGGAGGATATCAGGTACATTCTTATCTGCATCAAGGAGGCTCCAGTCATGCTTTGTTCCTGCAAATTTAAATCGTCCGGCCAGTTCGCTGGGGTTAATGCCTAGTATAGTGGGTTCTGTGGCCTTGTTGAGGTTGAGGCAACTTGCGTCATCGCCCTCTCTAACTCGAAAGGGGACAATATTGGTTTTGGCGAGGATTTTCTCATCGAGCCCAAATTCTTCACGACCTTGTTTGGTATTAAGGTCGTTGTAGATGGGGATGGCACTTTTTGCAACGATGGCGAAGCCGCCTGTGCCCGAGGTCTTTTTCTCCCAATCTCTTTCCCCTGTGACATGAAACGAGCTGACTGCAACCACCATGAACACGCCGGAGGCAAGTACGCCGATGGTGACGAGACTGCGACCTCGACGGCGGGCGGTATTGCGGAATCCTAGAACGTTTAGGTCTGGAGTGTCTCCTTGGTGGTACGCTATGCGAGCAAGCCTGCCATTGAAGAAAAAGAGTGCTGCGAGGAGAAAAAGAAAGCCAGAAAGGAAGAAATTTGCTGAAGCAGCACCTGATCCGCTGCCGCCTGTAAATGTAATGTACAAGAGTCCCCCAACAAATAGGGCAATACTCAGGAAATGGGAGAGCTTCCCAGTGGGTCGACCCTTTGTTCTTATTTCCAATTGATCTCCTGCATTAAGGAGTTCACGAGGTTCTTTTCGAAGTTGTTTGTGGGAGGCAAGCCAAAGTGCAATGGCCGCCATAAATATGCCGATGGCAAATCCCATACTGATCGCTACGAAATTTGTCGTGAAGTCAAATTGCATGGCACCGGTCGCATCTTTCCATACATTGGTTAGTCCCCAGAGAATCCCCTTGGCATAAACTAGGCTTAAGATACACCCAACAATGCCTCCTGCGATGGCGAGGACGATTCCTTCAATAAGAAAAAGCCTTCGAACTTTTCCTTCCGTGTAACCAATGGCAAGAAGGACTCCTGCTTGTTGGTTTCGCTGTTCAATGGAGAATACAAAGAGCATTCCCGTAAGTGCCAGAGATGCAAGGATGATGAAGAAACTGAAGTAGGAAATGTATTCCCCCAAGTCTATTGAACCTTTGGCTGATTCAAGAGCCTTTCCCCGGAGATCCTTAAAGTGTAGCCCTGCATCGCTCGCGGTTACATACTCCTTGATTGTATTATCGAGGTCGTCCTTTGCTATTTTATGGACTGGGATCCGAATACCTGTTGTCTGCCCCCAACGGTTGGACCACATTTTCTGACCGGCGGAGAGATTAATGTACGCCTTTGGGGTCCCCCGGTAATCGTCCCAGTAGTCCTCATCTTTCTCGCGAATTTTGTTTTCATCAATTGCAAATCCCGGCTCCCAGTCACGGCAGTTCTCTTCATCGGAGAGTCCTGGGAACGCAGGTGTCCAGTCTGACTCCTGCCCTTTGCTAAACTTCTTTGGCATGGGTAATATTGCCCGGACCTTGAAGGTGGCGGTGGATTCCTTTAATTCGCGTCTTCCTTGGGTAATGAAATATTTGAGGGAAAGCTCGGACCCGGGCTTCAGACCAAGATCTTCAGCGAGCCATTGGTTCACAAGAATTTCATCGTCAGCAAGGTTGTTTGGCAATTCGGGTGCCGCACCGGGTTGGAAGGCGGTTGCAAAGGAATAGGGCGCAGTCCTCCCATTTGCTTCAAAGGCGTTGACGAGGTATGTCATGACTCCAGCGTTGGTTGCAGGTGCGACCTTGCGAAAACCTTTTTCAAGGACGTGGTTGATGAAGATGCTGCCGGAACGCAGGCTCCAGTCTCTACCATCATTTACCTTCAGATATTCTATCCCTCCGTCTTCTAGGGCCCAAACTTCCTCGAGAACATCATTTGCCATATTTGTGGAGAATTCCGTCTGGGCGGATTTCCCAATCAGGAGGAGATTTGCCTTTTGGCCTTCTGTTTCTATGCCGTCCCGAAGCGATTGAATTGGTATGTATATCGTATAAGGCGGAATCTGAGATCCGTGCAGTGCGAAGTTACCAAATTCTTCTGGTCCGAGGATTTTTGAAACTTTTTGCCGGCTTATACGGGCAACCTTGTCACTGGTTCCCGATAGTGGGGCGTCGCGGGAGAAAAGCGCAGGTTCCTCAAGCCGGATATTGAGAGTCGCGCCATTATCGATTGCCAATCTTTTGGCTAGACGTTGGTTTACATAGACTCGTCCGTCTTCAAGAGGAAGGCTTGCGGCTGAATCACGAGGAGCTAGCTGGAAAAACCTTTCGTCTATACCCAGAACTTGGATGTTGGGGACGCGGGCTATTTGCCCGGTCTCCTCGTCTGCATCAGGATTACTGACCGAACCACGAAGAATAAAGATCGGCGCAGCGGTTGCATCTAGTTTTTCTTCTAACTGTGTTGCAAGGGCTTCACGGAAGAATCGATCTTCTGTAAATAGGAGGCTGTCGACCTGGCCGATACGTTGTTCTGCGATGCGGTGAAGAGATTCGCGAACAGAGTCTCCCACGAGCAGCGCTCCTGCGAGAACCATCGTACAAAGCGCACTGCCGAGGATGACTCCCAGGTTTCGTCGCCAAAAGTGGGCGATATTACAGCGAAGAAGCATATTTATTGAATTATTAGAATCTACAACTTTTGCATGGTTCCATTTTCGAGTCGATAGACCTGATCCATTTTTTCCGCAATAGGCATGGAGTGTGTGACAACAATGAGGGTTAGATTTTTCTCCTTCTGGAGTTTCAGGAGAATATCTACTAGATTGCTGGAATTCTCCTGATCGAGAGCCCCTGTGGGTTCGTCGGCGAGGAGAATTTTTGGCTGGTTAATAAGTGCCCGTGCGACTGATACGCGCTGACGTTCACCTCCAGAAAGCTCACCCGGTCGATGCTGTACACGTTGGGACAGGCCTACATCTCCAAGCAGGGATCGGGCTCTTTGATTGATAACTCCCACATGTTCTTTCTTTGTGTGTCCAGCCTGGGTTGGCACAAGGACGTTTTCAAGGACCGTGCACTGGGGAAGGAGGTGGTGTATTTGAAATATAAAGCCAACGGTCAGGTTCCGAAATGCCGCCGCCGCCTTGTCTTGGAGCTCAGGGATATTCTGACCGTCTACCTGAACAATTCCTGAGGTTGGCTTGTCGAGAGCGCCGATGATATTCAGCAGAGTGCTCTTGCCTGAACCAGATGGTCCAACGATCGCTGCACTCTGGCCTGGCTCAAGCTCAAGGTTTGCATCTTGAAAAACAAGGATGGATTGGCCACCGGCCGGGCCTTCGTAGGATTTACTGACTTTGGATAGTTGCAGAAATGACATTTAATTAATCACTTATAGGGTTGATGGACGGTTTGCCGAGCCAATGCTTAACTAATTTTTTGCCAACGTCTGGCTTTATGCTCGAATCGGGGAAGGGTATTTTCGGCAACAATTTCTACTGGAATTCTAAGCAGGAAATGCTTGCGAAGGGCTTCTTCTGCCTGCTTGGCAATTGTTCTTGGGGCTTCTTTACAGGGTTCGATTTGAATGCCAATCTCAGGAAGGGTTGTTGCATGGTTGATTTGAACCTGATACTCTGCGATGTGAGAGAGGTTTTGGAGAACGGAGTCCACGGCGCCCGGATGCAAGTTGACACCTCGAATGATTACCATGTCATCTAATCTACCAAGAATTCCGCCCTCCAGGGTAAGTCTGTCCCCCTGATGTTTCGGCCTGACGAGATCGCCCGTGCGGTATCGTAGGAGTGGTGAGCCTGTTCGCCCTAGAGTGGAGAGTATAAGCTCACCTGTTTCACCATCTTCAACTGGTTGCTGCGTATCGGGGCAGAGGATTTCTGCCAAGTAAGCTTCCTCGATAACATGTAGCTGATCTTCCCCGTCTTTGGTTTGGAATGTGACTGGTCCGACCTCAGTCATGCCGTGATGATCATACACTTTTGAGTTTGGCCACAAATTTTCAATCCGTTTACGAATCTGTGGAATACTACCTCCGGGTTCCCCTGCAACAATGATTGTGCGGATTGGAGATTCCTCTAAATCAATATTGTGTGTCAGGGCAGTCTCGGCGAGCCGGATTGCATAGGTGGGTGTTGCACAGAGGATATTTGCTCGCTGATTGAGGAGAAGTTGCAGTCGTTCTAGACTCCCCATTCCTCCTCCTGGAATGCTGAGTATGCCGAGGTTCTGCGCCGCTTCAAAAGCTGTCCAGAACCCGAGGAATGGACCAAAGGAGAATGGGAAAAACGCGCAATCTCCACTTTTTGCTCCTGTAGCGCGGAACACGGTTTCCCAACTCGACAACATCCATTGCCAGTCCTCCTCCCGGTCGAGCCAAATGAGCGATTGGCCTGTGGTGCCACTGGTTCTGCAGAAGCGGGTATAGTTTTCAACTGGGAATGTTAAATTCCTGCCATAAGGTGGATGTGCTTCTTGGTCACGACAAAGATCGTCCTTGGTTGTAAATGGGCAAGTTTGGGTAAAAGTTTCCAGAGAATCAAGGCTCTCATCCAGACCCGTCCCTGCGAGTTTTTCCTGTTGGAAGGGATTCCCACTAATTACATCTTTCAGGAGACCGCGAAGGCTTTCCAGTTGTTGGACCGCGATGGGCTCGCTATTGGCCATCGAATATTATTTTGTTAGTTGGAGTATAAATCCCCTTTTAGCCGTTTATGGGTCAGTGTTTGGCCGGTATTTCGGCCTTGGTAGGAGGCTTGGGAGGATTCTTGGTGACGAGGTAACCACCAAGTGCCGCAAGTGCTATACCGAGAATAAAAGGGGCCTTTACGTAGCCCCAGTTTCCTTCCTTGGTGGTGCTCACGATCGCATTTACGATTGGTGCCCCGGCAAAAATTATGGACATGATGACAGGCACGTAGGCTGGGGAAGGCATTTTCCCAAATGCAAGAAGAACTCCTAGCGCGCCGATTGCTCCAAGCGTTCCGGCAAACAGGGACCATTGCCAGCCTTTGGTTGGGTAGGCCCAGAAATCAACAGGGCCTCCTTTGACCTTTAGGATAATGAGTGGGGCGATTATAGCCGTGAGGAAGTAGGCAAGTCCCACCCAGATGAACGCCATTAGCCGACCATGTTCCTTGTCCGCCATTCCTACAGAACCGATGTGCATACACACACCGTATGTACCCCAGCAGACCACAGTTATAAGTGCGAAATATAGAAATTGCATGTTTTTTGACTTGGTTGGCATGTGAATACTATGATGTTGCTCACATCGTTGCTGGCGAGTGGAAAAGCTTTTAGATACTCACAACTATATTTAGCCGAGCTAAACTTTTAATGAGGTTATTCAAGGATCAATTTTTTCGCGGATAATTTTTGGGATCGGGATTGCTTTCAATTTTCCCGTACCTGATTCAAACGTTACGCACACAGTAGTCATCTTCCCGCGTGCGATGTGAAGTTGCTGACCGTTTTCTTCCTTCTCTATTTTGAAGCTGTAAGTGATAGTTTTGGCTGATATTTCCTCAATGGAGAGACGGACCGTTGCCTCTTCCTCAAATTTTAGTGGACGCTTAAACTTGCAGGATGTTTCGAGTCGAGGCCAGCCGACATCTTGATCATCTATCCGCATATGTATAGAGAGGCCGAGCGAACGGAAAAATTCATGTTCCACGGTCTCCATCCATCGATAGAAATTGGAGAAGTGCATAATGCCAGCCATGTCTGTTTCTGCAAATTCAACGCGTCGGGTTGTGGAATATGTCATGGCCATGGATTTGGTTAAATGAAATTTACGGTCAGGCAGGTATTGGTAGGCACTGGAGAATTTGCTCAGCGTATCGATTGATATTATATTGCTCTTTTACTGCTTCGTGAGCTTTTTTCCCGGTTTCATGAGCATTGGCTGGATTATTAATCCAGGGCAGGAGGGCATCAGCAAGCGCTTCTGGAGTGTTGGGGGAGAAGGTGGCGCCACCACTGGTGGCTGCAATGATTTCAGGGAATGCACCATGCTCAGGCTGTACCACGGGGGTACCAACGGCCATGGCTTCTGCCACATAGAGACCGAAAGCTTCGTCGTAGCGAGTGGGAACAGAGAGCACTGTAAGGTTTCGCAGGTGCTCTATTTTTTCTTCGCGTGTAATATTCTGGCGGAAAGTGTAACGGCCTTCGAGTCCTGCTTCCTCAAGTTTACGAATTTGTTCGTCTATGTAGAACTGGTCATCCGGAAGGGTTGTTCCCGCTATGTGTAGTTCGGTGTCAATAGGTAGATTATTGTTTCTGTGAAGGTGGATGAAGGCATCGACTAGGATATCGAGCCCCTTCAGCCTCGACATCCGAGCCAAGAACCCAATTACAGGTTTCTCCGGCGGAGATGTTCGAGGTTTGTAGCCATTGAGGTTGATCCCATTTGGAATTACGGTGATGCGGTCTTTGTTTAATCTGAGAGGTTTTGCCATATGGTCTGCGAAGGCCCGACTTGGGGAGATATACTTTTCTACGGAAGTAGATGCCTCACGCATAAGTTCCCAAACCTTTGTTTTGTAGGGTTCAATTAGAGAATTCAGGAAGGTGTCTTCACCTTGTAATGAGCAAATGACTGGAATGTCCTTTCGTCTTTTGATTGCTGGGGCGAGAGCGACCTGCATGGCGGTGGATAAGTAGACTGCATCAGGTTTTTCTCTTTCTATAGTCCATCGCACGAGATGTTGAAATTCCTTTGCCAGAGGTCCTTCTTCACCCTGAAAGGTGGCCAAAGCCATTTCACTGATTTCTTTTCCAGCGGTCATATTGCCTTTCTGAGCCTTCGCCATCTTTCCAAGTAGAGGCTTACTATCAAGAACCTGGTCCAACCACTTGGGTACGTGACGAAAGAATGAATATTTAAGCTGAAGGAAGGTATTAATCCCCCCAAAGAAAATCGGTTGATCTTCATCGACAGGCTCTTCGTCAAGAACATGAGGTAAATACATTGGTAACATAACCGCATCGTGCCCCATTTTCCTAAGTTGTTGGACTAGTGCATTGTCCTTCATGCAGACACCGCAGTGATAACTGCCTGTGCCGGGAGAGATGAAGAGCAGTTTCACTTGTTTCATTCTTCAGGCGGTGCAAAGCACATCGCCGTAATTGACTGGATCTGGAAGGTCTGCAAACTCAGACATGGCAGTGAAGAGATTAGAGAAATCCTTATCGTCAATATTTCCAATTAGACAGTCTGTGAGTGGTTCACGGAGATTCATGTCCTTTCGAATGAGTTTCCCAAAACTGAATTTCTCGTCATAGAAAGCGTAGACTATTTTTCGCATGGTTTCTACTGCGTTTCGAAAGTCCTTACCATAGTCCACGAAATTTTCAGCGGTAAATTTACCATCATCTTTAAATATTTGGTTAATGGTTTCAGCCGCAAGCTCACCGCTACGAAGGGCGAGGTAGACTCCACTGGAGAAGACTGGATCTAAAAAACTAAATGCATCTCCAACGAGCACAAGTCCATCAGTTGCGCAATATTCGGATCGATAAGAAAACTCACCTGTAGCCCAGTATTGACCAAATTGCTCACCTTGTGAGAGGTGGTCTTCAATCCACGCATTTTTTTTGATTTCTCGTGCAAAGATTTCAACTGGATCACGGCTTTCTTGATAAAGATATTCTTTCACTGCAACAATGCCAACACTGACGATGTTATCCTGCAGGGGGATGTACCAGAACCAACCTTTTTCAGGTATGTATGCAACTGTGGTTGCTCCTTCGTCTGCCCCTGGATCACGCTTGGCTCCACGAAAATATGTCCAGATGGCAACCTTGTTTAACTTGGGATCCTTTGTCCGCCATTTTTCCCGAGTGCAACTGAAAGCATCGCGTCC
>Ga0209660_1002009_pt1 | contig 10268 bp, 8 predicted proteins | sample SaaInlV_100m_DNA_2_FD_184659 | JGI IMG/M metagenome (GOLD analysis project Ga0209660, IMG submission 184659) | Marine microbial communities from expanding oxygen minimum zones in the Saanich Inlet - SI072_LV_100m_DNA (SPAdes) (version 2) | ecosystem: Environmental > Aquatic > Marine > Intertidal... | reverse complement strand
AGAATGGTTAACGCTTAATTGCTTCATCTAACTCATCATTTGAGTATTTACTCAAGGAATCTATTATTTCTATTTGAAAGTTTGTAGGCATTTCATTAGTTACATCTTCAACCTGTTTAAGTCTTGGTATAACATATGTCAGTCCTATTTGAATGAGTTTTAACTTCTCATTTTGAGTCATTGAATCTATATCAATAGTAGACATAGCATCCATTATTACTTGACTTAATCTTTCTTTTATTTCTGAAGTCAGCTTGTTTGGACTTCCTTTAGGTCTTGGCATATTATTGTATATTTTATTATTGAAGAATAAGAGGGTTGGGGGCTTTAAGGCCCCCAGCCCCTTTAAAGTGTTGTAATCATTTTGCGTAAGCATCTGCCCGAAGGGCACTTTATCTTAATCTACTGCATACCTCATTTATATTAAATTATAATAGTATTTTATTTTCTTATAGAGTAATTATGTTTTTTCAATTCTTATCTGTAAACATCCTTTAAGAGTACAAAATAATCCTCATTTAAGCACATAAAAGTGTACCCCTACTTTTTAGTGCTCTAATATGTCTATAAATAATGCTCCAATTTACTTTCAATAAAGTAGACAGTTCATCAACTGAAATATCTTTATTTATTAATCTAATATGATTTATTTTTTCAATAGTAGGTAAATTAGAATGTACAATACTGTATGTTTTTTCTTGAACATCTAACAGTCTTTCTATGTACTTATAAGCACCTGTTCTATCTTCACTATCTATTCTATTATTTAACTCCTTGTTCCATTTAGAAATATTATACTTTAAGTAAGCAAATGCTTTTTTTCTGTCTTTAAAATTGCGAATAAAATGTATTTCCCAATCATCTTTTAATTTTCTATACCAAGTGTATTCATAACCATCAAAAACTATTTTATGGTTCTTTACTATTGTTAATTTTTTTAAATCTTCATTAGACCAACTCGTTTTATAATCCATAATACTTTACTTTATTATATAACGTAGTTAAGGGTTTATTTTGACTAATAAAAGCAGTAATTATTCACAAATCAAGGAAGTTATTAAACTTTGAATAATCAATATTTTATTTATTTAATATTTTATTAAATATCCAGTTGCCATATAGTTGCCAAGATTTTATACCTTTATAGTGTAACTGCTAATTTTCTTATTGCAATTAACAGGGTAGATTACTAAGTGGAGAAGATGGGACTCGAACCCACGACCTCTTGACTGCCAGTCAAGCGCTCTAGCCAGCTGAGCTACATCCCCATTTTATTCTGTCTATAGAGTATTTTTTGAGTGAAAATTTATTAATACGTATGCCATTTTTATTTTTGTACCCATTTTCGTGTTACTAATATACTTATTTAGGTACTTATTCAAATACAATAGAGTTTCCACTTATTTGTTTTTATGTTATAACATATGTACGACAAAATTGAAAAGTGTTTCTGCTTTTTATGTTTTCTTGAGGAAAGTTTTTTTGTATAATAGCAAATCCCCTTTTTTTTATTAAATTGAGTAGTTCTAACTAATTTATTATGAAAAAAAAAATTTTAACTCTAGTTTTTTCTTGTTTTATTATAACATTATATTCTCAAAACAAGACAATAATTTCTGATCTTGATGGACTTACATTAAACATAGGTGAAACATTTACTCCAAATACTTATGTTTCTAATTCTGATGGATTGAAGTCTAATTGCAGTAATATTATTTATTACAACAAAAAGGGAGTATTTACTTCTGCAAATTCAATTTCAGTTGATGTTGAAAACGGATCTATAAAAGCAAATGAGCCAGGAACACACGAAGTAGTTGCAATTTGTATTGGAGAAGGAGGAAAAAGACATAGCAGAACGTTCGAAGTATTTGTTAATTATCCAAAAATCAAAAAGGTAACATTAAAACTTGATGATAATTCAGTTTATGTTGGTAATTATATTCCTCTTATTTATGAGATTACAGATGAGCTAGATGTTATAAGAACTATAGATTACTGGAGTTCTGATATTGGATCTAAATATTTTTCAAAAGTTAGTTTTTCACTAAAAGCATTAAACGATAAAATAAATATTGATAATTCAAATAATATTTTGGCTGTTAAAGATGGGGTATCTACTATTGAAGCTGATTTTGACGGAATTAAAGGAAATATTAATGTTAATGTGTTGAAAAATCCAACATCTAAAATAGAATTAGTTTCAAATAATGAAAATTCAAAAACTGGAGATGTGATTCAATTTGAAGCAATAGCTTATGATAAAAAAGGAAAAGTTATAGAAAACCTACCAATTGAGTTTTCTTTTACTGGAAAATCATTTGACAAAAGTAATACAGCATCTGGTTTAATCTTGCAAGACGGCAGGTTTGTTGGTGATGTTGCGGGAAAATATATTGTATCTGCAAGAGTTGGTAACATCTCAACATCAAAAGTTGTAAATATCTTTAAGAGAAATGTTAAAAGAGAGATGAATACAGTGGGAACAGGATTAGTTAACGATAAACATACATCAGATTTTTGGGTTTTTGAAGGTGTTGATGGAAATGATTATGCAGTAACAGGTACCTGGGGAGCTGATGGTACATCTTATTTTTGGGACGTTACTGAGCCTTCAAATATAAAAAAAATTGATAGTGTTCAAGTTGATGCAAGAACTGTAAATGATGTAAAGGTTTCATCTGATGGTAAAATTTGTGTCATAAGTAGAGAGGGGGCTTCAAATAGAAAAAATGGAATAATAATAATCGATGTTTCAAACCCATATGATGTAAACATAATATCCGAGTATACTAAAAACTTGACTGGTGGAGTTCATAATGTATTTATCTATGAAAATCATGTTTATGCATTAAGTAATGGTGAAAGATATTATATCATCAACATAGAAGATCCAAAGAATCCTTATGAGGTTGGTATGTTTGAAATTGAAAAGGAAGGTCAATCTATTCATGATGTTTGGATTGAAAATGGAATAGCTTATTCCTCTAATTGGAAAGATGGCGTTTATTTAGTTGATGTTGGTAACGGAATTGTAGGTGGGTCTCCCTCAAATCCAGTCGCTTTTGGAAATTATAGTTATGATAGTGGAGCACATCATGCAACCTATCCATTCCAAAGTAAATCTACAGGAAAATTTTACACAGTTCTTGGAGATGAAATTTTCCCAAAGGGTGTTAATTCAAAGGGGCCTAGTGAAACGGCCGGATTCATACATTTTGTTGACTTTACCGATTTAAATGATCCAAAGGAAGTTGCGAGATATGAGATCCCTAGTCACGGATCACATAATTATTGGATTGAAGATGATATACTTTATGTGGCTATGTATACTGGGGGTGTTAGGGTCGTTGATATAAGTGGAGACTTACTAGGTGACCTATATAAACAAGGTAGAGAAATTGGCTATATATTACCAAGCAGTCCTGATGGCTATATTCCGAACGATACAATGGTTTGGGGTGCACAACTATATAAAGGTCACGTTTTTTATTCTGATTTTAATACTGGAATAGGAGCTGCAAAAGTTGCCCCAGTTAAACCAGATAATTCAAAAACTAATCAACATATTTTGGATTAATGAGATTTTTACTAGTTATTATTTTTTTTTATAGTCAAATCCAGGCTCAAAATTATTATGTATATGTTGCAGCTGAGTCTGATGACACTGTTTCATTGATAAAATTTAATGAAACTGAAGCCAAAGAAGTTGAGCGATTTGAAGTGGGTTATTTGCCTACAGAAATCGAAGGTCCACATGGTATAACTGTTGACCCTAATGGTGAATTTTGGTACCTATCCCTTGCTCATGGAAATCCTTTTGGAAAACTGATTAAATATTCAACCAAAAATAACGAACCTCTAGATCAAACTACATTGGGATTATTTCCAGCATCAATGCAAATATCATCTGTAACAGGATTATTGTATTGTGTAAACTTCAACCTTCATGGGAATATGAAACCTAGTAGTGTGTCTGTAGTTGATCCAGAAACAATGGCTGAAATAAAAAGAATAAAAACAGGAACAATGCCACATGGCTCAAGAATATCTTATGATGGCTTGAAGCAGTACTCTGTTTCAATGATGTCTTCCGAACTTTACGAAATTGATGCTATTACTTTAAAAGTTTCAAGAAAATTAAACCTTAGTAATAAAATGAACATGGGTAAATCTATGAATGATAAAATGGAGATGAAAATGAGCGAAATGAATCATTCAACGATTAAACCTACTTGGGTAATTCCTCACCCGTCAAAAAATATAGCATTTATAGCATGTAATGGTTCTAATGAAATTATTGAAGTAGATTTAGAAAATTGGAAAATTTCAAATAGGATATCAACAGGCAAGGGCCCATATAACGTGGAAATTTCTCCAGATGGAAAATACTTAGTAGCGACTTTAAAAAACGAAGGAAGTACTGCAATTTGGGATTTGGAGAATATGATTCTTTTAAGTAAAATAAAAAACACCACAAGTGTATCTCATGGAATAGCTATATCATCTGACAGTAAATACGCTTTTGTTTCTGTAGAAGGTATTGGTGGTGAACCAGGTGTGGTAGATGTTATAAGTCTAAAAAGATTAGAAAAAATATCATCAGTAAATGTAGGAAAGCAAGCAGGAGGAATTGCTTTTTGGAAAATGGAAAATTAATTTCTATTGAGCTATCGCGTACACAGTCATCTATAAAGGGAGAAGATTAATAAGGTTTAGATAATTCTTATATTTAGATTATGAGAAAACTCCTTCTACTATTACTATTTATTCCACTTGTTTCTTTTGGGCAAACAAAACTTTCTAGACTAGAAAAAAAAATATTGAAACAGGTAAGTTTAAATCAAGAAGATGCTGTTATTTTTTTAGAAAAAGTAGTAAATATAAACAGTGGAACTTTAAATAAAAAGGGTGTCAGAATGGTAGGAGCTTCTTTTAGAAGTGCTTTTGATGATATTAATTTTTCTACTCAATGGATTGAAATGCCTGAAGAAATGAATAGAGCTGGTCACCTTTTTGCATATAAAAAGGGTTCTAAAGGAAAAAAACTTCTTCTTATAGGACATTTAGATACGGTATTTGAAGAAAACAGTCCTTTTCAAACTTTTGAAAGAAGAGATACTATTGCCTATGCTCCCGGAGGAAATGATATGAAGGGCGGAAATGTAGTTATGCTTTTTGCTCTTAAAGCTTTAGATGATTTAAATTTATTAGATAATTCTACTATAACAGTTGCGATGACTGGAGATGAAGAAAGCACAGGAAAACCATTAAGTATATCAAGAAAAGATTTAATTGATGCTGCTAAGAATAGTAATATTGCATTAGGTTTCGAAAACTCAACAGGATACAATAATGCAACTATTGCCAGAAGAGGATCTTCAGGGTGGAGTGTAACAACTACTGGTAAAAGGGCTCATTCTTCAGGAATTTTTAGAGATTCCATTGGAGCTGGAGCTATTTTTGAAATGGGACGGATTTTGAACAAATTTTATGAAGAAGTTCGCGGTGAAGAATTACTAACTTTTAATCCTGGAAATTTAATGGGAGGGACTTTCGTGGATTATGATGATAAAAAAGGTGAAGGAGTGATTTTTGGAAAAACTAATGTAATAGCTCAAATTGCAAGAGTGAATGGAGGATTACGTTTTATTTCTGAAGAACAAAAAGAACGAGCCAGGAATAAAATGAGGTCGATTGTTGAAGAATCACTACCCTTTACAAAAGCATCCATATCTTTTACTGACAGTTATCCAGCAATGAAAGCTAGTGATGGAAATATGAGACTTTTAAAATTATTAAGTGATGTTAGTCTTTCTCTTAAACAAGGTGAAGTACTCCCGTATGATCCTGGGAAAAGAGGTGCTGCAGACGTGTCTTTCGTTGCAGATTATGTTGATGCTTTAGATGGGCTAGGTACAATGGGTAATGGAGCGCATACAACTCAGGAAACTGTTAACCTTAAAACAATGGAAGCTTTAATATCAAGAACAGCAATCTTTATTCACCGATTGGTAAACTAAATAAGAATATATAATTATTTTTAATTATTTTAACTCTATACTAATATTGTTTATATATTTTAAAAGTATAGAGTTATACTGTTATTTTAACAAAGAGCATAGTTGGTCGCTGTAACTCTCTTTTATCCTTGAAAATAACAACTTGAACGTTTCTATAAATTTCTGTATTGTCTTTATGTGATATAAATTACTATTAGATAAAATAATTGAAAACAAATACAGTTTTCTCCTTTATTAAATCTTTTTGTATTTTTAATTTTATTCATCTCTAGGTTTATGATCAAAAAATTTTCTAAAGTAATAATGTTTGCTGTTTTCTTCTTTGTGTTTTTTCAAAGTTGTGATAACGGTTTACAAAACATATCCGTTTCTGCTGGCTATGAATTAATTGAAGAAAAACTAAAAGATGCGATAGAATATGAAATAAATAGTAAAGACTTAAATGCAATTTCAATAGCATTGGTCAGTGATCAAAAAATTGTTTGGGCTAGTGGTTTTGGTTATGAAGATCCAAAGAATTTAATTCCTGCAGATGCTAATACGGTTTACCGTGTTGGATCTGTTTCAAAGCTTTTTACTGATATGGCTATTATGCAGCGCGTTGAAAAAGGAGAACTTAATCTTGATGCCCCTATTCAAAAATATATACCTGACTTCACTCCAAATAATCCGTTTGATATTCCTATAACCCTAAGGCAATTGATGTCTCATAGATCTGGTTTGATTAGAGAGCCAAAAAAAGGGAACTATTTTGCCGATGATGAAGTTTCTTTAAAAACAACTGTTGAAAGTATTATAGAATCAACGTTAGTTCACCCTCCTCAAAGCAAAATAAAGTATTCAAATGCAGCAATTGCAGTAGCTGGGTATACATTGGAATCTGTTTACAAAACTCCATATGTAAGCTATATGAAAAAAAATATTCTTGAAAAAATAGGAATGTTTAATAGTTCTTTTGCTCCAAATAAGAAAATACAGTCAAAGTTGGCAAAAGCTACAATGTGGAGTTATGATGGTCGTGAGTTTCCTGCACCAACATTTGAATTAGGGATGATTCCAGCAGGAAGTCTTTATGCACCAGTAACTGATCTGGCAAAATTTTTAAAAATGCTCTTCTCTAATGGTATTGGAACCAAGGAAACCGTAATTAAGCCTGAAACATTGAAAGAAATGATTACTCCTCAATTTGAAGGAGATTATAACAATGGTTACGGAATTGGTTTTGCCTTATCTAAACACAAGGGTTATCAAAAAATTGGCCATGGTGGTGCAATTTATGGTTTTTCAACTCAGTTATTTGCTCTGCCTGAAATAAAATTTGGTGTTGTTACGACATCTTCTGTTGACATTACTAATTCTATTACTACAAAATTATCTAATTATGCGTTAGATCTTATGATAGCTAACAAGGAAAACAAGCCTCTTCCTAATTATAAAAAAACTTCTCCCATTAGTAAAGAATTAGCTGAAACATTAGTTGGTTATTATGATCATAACAATGTTAATATTGATATTGAAATGAGGGGAGACAAAACAATTCTGGTTACAGATTTTTTTGAAGTTCCTCTTCAAAAAAATGATGAGGGAATAGTTACAGATGGGCGTATTGTTCAGGGTATGTTTAAGATTGAAAAATCAGAAGATGATTTAATGGTAGACGGGAAAAAATTTCTAAAAAAAAATCGGCCTAAGGAAACGTCCTTCCCAAATGATTGGAAAGGTCTTATAGGGGAATATGGATGGGATCATAATGTTCTATTTGTTTATGAAGACATGGGTGATTTGTGGCTCCTAATTGAATGGATTGAAAAAGACAGATTGTCTCATATTAAAGGTGATTTATTTGCTTTCCCTGAAAATTCTGGAATGTATCATGGAGAGAAGTTAGAATTTAAAAGAGGAAATGATGGAATAGCAACAGAAGTTTCTGTTTTAAATGGTCCTGTTTTTAAGCGCCTAAATCTTTGGGGCTCAGCATCAGAAACATTTAAGATTAATTCGACAAAATCTATAGACGAGTTAAGAAAAGTTGCATTAAACTCTAATCCTCCTAATGAAAATCAAAATTTTAAAAAAACAGACCTTGTCGAATTAAAAGAAATTGATGAGACAATTAAATATGATATTAGATATGCTAGCACAAACAATTTTATGAGTAATAAATTTTATTCTCAAGCAAGTGCCTATATGCAAAGGCCAGCCGCTGAAGCATTAGTTAAAGCTCATCAAAAATTAAATTCACTAGGATATGGTCTGCTTATACACGATGCTTATCGTCCTTGGTATGTTACAAAAATGTTTTGGGACGCAACTCCAGATGACAAAAAAATTTTTGTAGCAAATCCTGAGGAAGGATCAAGGCATAATCGTGGTTGTGCAGTTGATCTTACTTTATATGAATTAAAAACAGGTAAAGTAATAGAAATGGTTGGGGGTTATGATGAAATGACCAAACGATCTTTCCCAAATTATTATGGCGGTACAACAGAGCAGCGTTGGCATAGAAAGTTATTGCGAGAAGCAATGGAATCAGAGGGCTTTGTCGTATATGAATTTGAATGGTGGCATTTCGATTTTAAGGATTGGAAACAATATCCAATAGCCAATACTAGATTTGAAAATCTTTCAGCTAAGAGATAACACCAATAATTGGCTTTTTTTCTAAAAATTATTCAGATTAAAGTGTTTTTTAATGGTAATTAAATATAAAGATATATCTTCTTCTACTAATTTAGAATTTATTTAATTATATGAAAAAAATCTTTTTTACTTTTTTTTTATTACTGTTATATTCTTGTGATAATGATGACCTAATAAATGAATTAGAAGGAAATAATGAGCTGCCAGCAAGTGTAGTCTTTAAAAATATTCCAGGGGGAACTTTTGAAATGGGAGGTTTTACAGTGCAGGGAGATGCCCCAAAAGTGAATGTTACATTAGCTGGTTTTCAAATATCTGAAAAAGAAATTACGAACGGACAATATATAGACTTTTTAAACAATTCTTACCTTGATGGCTGGATTATCGTTTCCTCTAAATCTATAACTGATCCTTGCGGAACGTATAGTGAAAATATGATAATAGGAGAAGGAAAATCTCCATATCCTGGAGAAATTTTCTTGCAATTAGCAGAAACAGGAGGTTGCGCAAGTAGTGGAGAAGCTGAACATATTTATAATAAAAGTTGGATTTCATTTGACAATTCTATTAACAAGTTTGAATTATTAGATATTTCAAAAGCAGACTGGCCTGTAAATTGGATGAAATGGTTCGGCGCAGATGCTTATGCTCAATACTATAATGTGAGTCTGCCAACAGAGGCCCAATGGGAATATGCAGCAAGAGGAGGGCAGCAATTTGACTACCCTACTGATGATGGCACTTTGTCATTATCAAAAGCTAATTATAATGGTAATGTCCCTGGATTATATAATCCAAATGGATATTCTGTAGCTACTGGTTCATATCCAAAAAATCCATATGAGCTATATGATATGGGTGGTAATGTATGGGAGTGGTGTAAAGATTATTATAATGAAACATTTTATAATGATGGAGCAATAGATCCAGTAAATACAACTCCTGATTCATCCTCTAAAAGAGTAAGGCGAGGAGGATCGTGGAATTATCATTCAGCAACTCTTCTGACTTATGCTAGAGCATCAGACTTTGAGTATAGAGGAAACAACCATTTTGGATTTAGAATTGTAAAAACTACACCATAAGTATATCTTCTTCTTTTAATTCAGACACATCTTTGCTATCTTTAAAATATATAAAAATTGATATGAAATTATTACAAGAATTTAAAGAGTTTGCAGTAAAAGGAAACATGATGGATATGGCAATTGGGATTATAATTGGTGCGTCTTTTAACTCTGTTATAGATGTTTTAGTTAAAAAAGTGCTATTACCTCCTTTATCATTGTTGTCTAATGGTATTAACCTTGAAAGCAAAAAAATGGTATTAAGAGAGGCTCAAAAAAATATGTTAGGGGAATTAACCATCGAAGAAGTTTCAATAAATTATGGACTTTTTATTGAAACTTTATTAGATTTTTTAATCGTTGGCTTTACAGTTTTTATCATAGTAAAGTTTATTAACAGGTTAAATAAAAAAGCTGAAGATCCAAAAGATAAATCAGTTTCTACACCTAAAAACATACAGCTTTTAGTTAATATGAATTCTTTATTAGAAGAGCAAAATGAACTTTTAAAAGCAAAAGCAAAAAAAAAATAAATTAG
>Ga0209660_1002005_pt1 | contig 10289 bp, 10 predicted proteins | sample SaaInlV_100m_DNA_2_FD_184659 | JGI IMG/M metagenome (GOLD analysis project Ga0209660, IMG submission 184659) | Marine microbial communities from expanding oxygen minimum zones in the Saanich Inlet - SI072_LV_100m_DNA (SPAdes) (version 2) | ecosystem: Environmental > Aquatic > Marine > Intertidal... | reverse complement strand
GAGCAACATCCGATGGCTTTGATATGGTGGCTCCTAGTGGAGAGGGGGCTATAAGATGTATGAGGGCTGCTTTAGAAGAGCAAAAAACTATGAATGTTGATTATATGAATACACACGGCACAAGTACCCCTGTCGGTGATTCAAAAGAATTAGAAGCTATAAGAACAGTTTTTGGTGCGAATGAATTTGGAGGAATGCCGGCAATTGCGTCAACTAAATCCTTAACAGGTCACGCGCTTGGTGCTGCAGGTTCAAATGAGGCTGTATATAGTCTAATAATGATGAATGAGGGATTTCTTAGCCCTTCAGTTAATATCGATGACAAGGATCCAGCAGGTCTAGATCTTCCAATTTTGACTCAAAAAAAAGAGAAAGAAGTAATTACATCAATGTCAAATAGCTTTGGTTTCGGTGGGGTAAATGCATCGCTAGTTTTCTCTAAGGCAAAGCTATAAAAACTACATAAGCATTAAAACGATTTTTCTTTGCCCTAATAACAAAATGTTGAATGTTCTGCATGCTGCATCAAAAGATATACTCTTATAAGAAATCTTTATTCAGTAGGTATTTATTGGCTTAATTCCAATTGAAAGGTAATATATCACCTAGTTTATCAAACAATTACATGAGATAAGATTTTGTCCCAAATTCGTAAATCAAAAAAATTAGATAATGTTTGTTATGACATTCGTGGCCCAGTCCTTGAGCATGCAAAAAGGATGGAGGAGGAAGGTCATCGTATAGTTAAACTAAATATAGGTAATCCCGCGGCTTTTGGTTTTGAAGCACCAGATGAGATTACGCAGGATGTAGTTAGGAATATAAATAAATCATCTGGCTATACGGAAAGTTTTGGTCTATTTGAACCAAGAAAAGCAATAATGCATTACACCCAACAAAAAAATATTTCAGACGTTGAGGTGGACGATATAGTTCTAGGAAATGGCGTTTCTGAACTTATCGTGATGGCTATGCAAGGCCTGATTAATAATGATGATGAAATATTGATTCCTAAACCAGATTATCCTTTATGGACTGCTTCAGTAACATTGGCAGGGGGGAAGCCAATCCATTACACATGTGATGAGACTGCAGACTGGTTTCCTGATTTAGAGGATATCAGGGCTAAAATAACAAAAAAAACAAAAGCAATATTAATTATTAACCCAAATAATCCAACTGGCGCATTGTATTCAGATGAATGTTTAAAGGAAATTATTGACATTGCTAGAACAAATAACTTAATTATTTTCGCTGATGAAATTTACGATAAAGTTTTATATGATGATAAAAAACATACTTCAGTTGCTTCGCTAGCAGATGATGTTTTGTTCGTTACCTTAAATGGATTGTCAAAAAATTATAGGGCTTGTGGTTATAGGGCTGGCTGGCTTGTAGTCTCCGGAGACAAAAGAAGAGCTAAAGACTACCTTGAGGGATTAAATATTCTGGCTTCAATGCGGCTTTGTGCTAACGTTCCGGGGCAACTCGCTATCCAAACTGCGCTTGGAGGGTATCAAAGCATTAATGACCTTGTAGCACCAACGGGAAGGTTATGTAAGCAAAGAGACTTGGCTTATAAATTGATGATGGAGATACCGGGGGTAACATGTATGAAACCATCAGCAGCTATGTATTTATTTTTTAAATTGGATCCAAAATTGTATCCAATAGAGAATGACCAAGATTTTATTTTAGATGTGCTGAAGAAAAAGAAAGTTTTAATGGTTCAGGGTACTGGTTTTAATTGGCATGATCACAATCATTTTCGTATGGTATTTTTGCCCAACGAGGATGATTTAAAAATCGCAATTAAAAGATTTGCTGATTATTTAATGGAATACAAAGAGAGGTGTAAAAAATAGATGAACATAGGGTTAATTGGGATTGGAACTGTTGGAGGTGGAACTTATCGTGTTTTAAAAGATAATGCTTCTGCAATATCAAATAAAATGGGCATTGATATTAAGATTACTCACGTTGCCGACAAGAATCTTAAGCTTGCTAAAGACACAGTAGATAAAGATATAACTGTTGAGGAAAATGCCTTTGCACTCATACAAAATAGTAGTATTGATACGATTGTTGAGCTTATAGGGGGCACGGGTGTTGCGTTAGAAATTGTTCGTAAAGCTTTAGAGAATGGTAAGCATGTGGTTACAGCCAATAAAGCTCTAATTGCTATGCATGGCGAGGAACTAGTCAAAATAGCTAATAAAAATAATGTCGTTCTAGCATATGAAGCTGCTGTAGCAGGTGGCATTCCTATCATTAAAGCTATAAGAGAGGGATTAGCAGCTAATGAAGTTGAGTGGATTGCTGGAATTCTGAATGGAACCACCAATTACATTTTGACAGAAATGAAAGAAAATAATTTACCTTTTGATACAGCCTTACAGCAGGCACAGGACCTTGGTTTTGCAGAAGCGGATCCGACATTTGATATTGAGGGCGTGGATGCAGCGCATAAAATTACAATTTTAGCTTCAATTGCATTTGGTATTCCCATAAATTTTGAAGCAGTTCACGTTGAAGGAATAAGTAGTCTAAGTCAAAAAGATATAAGCTATGCTGAAGAGCTCGGTTACAGAATTAAGTTGCTTGGTATCGCTAAAACAGATAATTCCAATGTGGAGATAAGAGTGCACCCAACATTAATTCCGGAAAAAAGGTTGGTTGCTAATGTTGATGGACCAATGAACGCAGTGCTTGTTCAGGGAAATATGGTTGGACCTACGCTTTATTATGGGGCTGGGGCTGGGGCAGAGCCAACAGCAAGCGCAGTTGCTGCTGATATAATTGATATTGCTAGACAATCAATGCTCTCAAATAAAACACTCATACCTACATTAGGATTTATGCCAGATAAGATACATAAAAAAAATATTTTATCTATTGAGAATATTTTTTCTGAATTTTATCTTCGTTTAACAATGAAAAATAAAGTAGGCTTACTTGCTAAAATTACTAATATTTTTGCTGACCATGAAATTTCTATCAACTCAATGGTGCACAAGGAAGTAAAAGAAAACAATCTAAATCCAGATATCTTTTTAATCACATCCAAAACTAAAGAGTCAGATATAGATGTAATTATTAAAGAAATTGAGCTTTTGCCTGAAAATATCGAAAAAATTGTTAAAATTAGAACCGAAGAATTAAAATAAGTAGGAGTTTTAATGAAGTACATATCAACAAGGGGATGTTCTCCTAAACTAGCTTTTTCAGAAGTTTTGCTTGGAGGGCTTGCTCCTGATGGTGGCTTATATCTCCCTGAGCATTATCCTAAATTTACAAATGATGAGCTAAATAAAATGAGAGGTATGACTTATCAGGATTTGGCTTTTTATATTTTTGAAAAATTCATAGACGATATTCCATCCAATGATCTGAAAGAAATTGTTAATAAGACTTATAGTGCTGATATTTTTTCATTTGCGAGGGAAGAGCAAAAAGCAGAAGATATAACACCAACTTTAAAATTAAAAAATAATCTATTCTTGCTCTCATTGTCAAATGGACCGACGCTAGCTTTTAAGGATATTGCGATGCAATTTTTAGGGAATATTTTTGAATATGTTCTTGAGAAAAAGGGTAAAACGCTCAATATTCTTGGAGCGACCTCAGGAGATACTGGACCAGCTGCAGAATATGCCATGAAAGGAAAGAAGGGCATCAAGGTGTTTATGTTGTCACCTCATGGAACGATGAGTCCATTTCAAGCAGCTCAAATGTATAGTCTGCAAGACTCAAATATTTTGAATATAGCAATTAAGGGTGTTTTTGATGACTGCCAAGATATTGTGAAGGCTGTCTTAAATGATCTTGAATTTAAAGATTTATATAAAATTGGTGCGGTAAACTCAATAAACTGGGGACGTATACTTGCTCAAATTGTTTATTATTTTAAAGGTTATTTTGATGTGACCAGTAAAAATAGTGAAAAGGTTGATTTTACTGTCCCAACAGGGAATTTTGGAAATATCTGTGCAGGACATGTAGCAAGAATGATGGGGCTACCTATTAACCATCTGGTTGTTGCTACAAATGAAAATGATGTTTTAGATGAATTCTTCAATACAGGAAATTATTCTCCTAGATCCTCTAAAGAAACCTTTCAAACATCAAGCCCATCAATGGATATCTCAAAGGCTTCAAATTTTGAGCGTTTTATTTTTGATTTATTGGGTCGAAACTCTACGTCATTAAAGGAGCACTGGAAGAAAATAGATGACGGAAAATCATTTAAATTAAGTGAAGAAAACTTTAAAAAAATTAAAGATTATGGCTTTGTTTCATCCTCAAGCAAACATACTAATAGAATGGATTCTATTAGATCATTATATAACGAAGTTGGCGTAATAATTGACACACATACAGCAGATGGTATTAAAGCTGCAATGGACCATTCAGCTCCATCTAATCCGATGATTGTTTTGGAAACTGCACTACCAATTAAATTTGAAAAATCAGTATTTGAAGCAATAGGACTTTACCCCAAAAGACCGGACTCTCTTAAAGATCTAGAATTGTTTGATCAAAAATTTGAAGTTTTTGAAAACAGTGTTGAGTCTGTTAAGAAATGTATTATCGACAACAGATAATATGAATCAATATCTTGAGCTTCTAAGGCACGTGAAACTGAATGGGTTAAAAAAAGAAGATCGAACTGGAACGGGAACCATATCAGTATTTGGCTATCAGATGCGTTTTAATCTTAACGATGGATTCCCTTTATTAACAACTAAGAAAGTTCATTTAAAATCAGTAATTTATGAACTTTTATGGTTTTTATCTGGCGATACGAATATTAAGTTTTTAAGGGAAAATGACATATCTATCTGGGATGAATGGGCAGATGAAAATGGTAACCTTGGCCCAGTTTATGGGCATCAGTGGAGAAGTTGGCCTACCTCAGAAGGTAAGGCAATTGATCAAATATCCAATCTTATTAATCAAATAAAAAAAACTCCTGATTCGAGAAGGTTAATTGTTTCAGCATGGAATGTAGGAGAAATTAATAAGATGAAGCTGCCACCATGCCACTGTTTCTTTCAGTTTTATGTCGCTGATGGAAGGCTTTCCTGTCAACTCTACCAAAGAAGTGCTGATATATTCCTTGGTGTTCCTTTTAATATAGCCTCATATGCTCTCCTTACTCAAATGATAGCCCATGTATGCGACTTGAAATGTGGGGAATTTATTCACACATTAGGTGATGCACATATATATACGAACCACTTGGATCAAGTAGATGAGCAGCTAACTCGACAGCCTAAAAATTTACCTACTATAAAAATTAACCCAACCAAAAAGAACGTTTTTGATTTTAAATATGAAGATTTTAGTTTAGAAGGTTATGATCCTTACCCTTTAATTAAGGCACCTGTTGCGGTTTAATGAAAAAAATTACCATTATTGTTGCTGTTTCAGAAAATCTAGTAATCGGACATCGAAACACACTGCCTTGGCATATTTCTGAAGACCTTAAAAACTTTAAAAAAATAACGTTAAATCACAGTGTCATCATGGGTAGAAAAACCTTCGAATCAATTGGTAAGCCACTTAAATATCGAAGAAATATTGTTATAAGTAGGAATAAGAACCTTCAGGTAAGTGGGGTAGAGATTGTAAGTTCACTTGATGATGCTATTTGTCTAGCTAAATCTGAGGATGAGGTTTTTATAATCGGAGGTGAGCAGATTTATGAAATTGCATTGCCTATTGCCACGAATATGTTTATTACCAAAGTGCACAGTACAATTGAGGGAGATGCATTTTTCCCAAATTTTGATGAAAATCAATGGAAAAAATTGACTCAAAATGATTTGGAGTCAGAAGAGGGGATAAAATTTTCTTTTATAAGTTATGAGAGAGCATTATAAATATTAAGCTTGTCGCGTTAAGTAGGTCACTTTTATTTGCTTTGGTGAGAAAAATTGATTAACAACATCCTTAACCGTTTCAATGTCAAAAGATTTACAACTAAATATATCAATGTAACTATCCCCATTTAAGTCGACAAAATGACCTGTGATTGAAGAAGTTTCAATTAACTGTACTAGGCTGAATCCTGCTGCATTTGGATTATTAGCGGCAAAATGTTCAATCTTTGGTTCACCAAAAGCCACCATGTTTATTTTGGCAACTAATGTCTTCGTAAATTGATTAATGTTATCGGATGACCTTACTTTATCTAAATCACCACCCTTACAATCCAGTATTAGATGATACCCCCAATATTCCAATTTAATTATTCCTTCTAAATTCTATATTTTTAAATTTTTGGTAATGTAACGCCACTCTGGCCTTGATATTTACCCCCTCGGTCTTTATATGATGTTTCACATAATTCATCCGATTCAAAAAACAAAACCTGAGCGCAGCCTTCTCCTGCATAAATTTTCGCAGGTAACGGGGTTGTGTTGCTAAATTCCAGTGTTACATACCCCTCCCATTCGGGTTCAAAAGGCGTAACATTGACTATGATTCCACATCTCGCATAAGTTGATTTGCCAACACAAATTGTTAGAACGTTTCTTGGGATTTTGAAAAATTCAACAGTTCTTGCAAGAGCAAATGAATTTGGTGGGATAATACAATGATCACCATTGAACTCCACAAATGAATTTGGATCAAAAGACTTTGGGTCAACTATGGTGTTGTTAATATTTGTAAATACTCTGAATTCTGGGGCACACCTAATATCATAACCATAACTCGATGTTCCATATGACACAATTTTTTGTCCGTCTATATCTCGAACCATCTTTGGTTCAAATGGGCTAATCATTTCATTCTCTTCAGCCATTTTACGAATCCATTTATCAGACTTGATTGTCATTTTTTCTCCTAATTGAAGTTATGAAAAAAAATATTATGGTTATACAAAGGCTAATAATATTATTTTTTCCAAAACTGATTTTCGTCCTCAAAAATAATTTTTGATTCTTTTGGATCAAATTCACCAGGTTTATATTGAATAGGTTTAGATTTATCATTAGACCAATACTCAATAATTGGATCAACAAGCTTCCATGCAGCCTTCACCTCATCAATATGAAGAAATTTTGATTGGTCTCCGCTTAGAAGATCTAGCATCAATGTCTCATAGGCGTCGATGGTCTCATCACCTTGAACACGGTTATTTCCTTTAAGTGTAGTTTGTCTATTTTGATTCATATCTAGACCAGGTTGGAGGGTAGTTAGCTCAAACGAAGTGGTCTCGTTTGGTTGAATGTTTATTGTTAGCCAATTATCGTGATCTTTAAATTTGATAGCGATGGAAGTTGAGTTTTCATAAAGCCTTTTTGCTGTCCTCAGATAAATAGGTACCTTTTCCCATCTTGAATTTTTAATAAATAATTTGATGGCAGCATATGTTTCAACAACGCTGTCTGGATTCTCAACTTCGGCTAAATAACCTTCAACCTTCTCTCCATTGATGTGTCCTTCAGCATACTGACCACGAAAGGCGAAATTTGTAATCTTATCTAATGGAACGGCTACAATGGATTCTAAAAGTTTTATTTTTTCAAGCCTTACATCATCAGGGCTCATGGTTTTTGGCTTTTCCATTGTAACGAGCGCTAACATTTGTAAAAGATGACTTTGTATCATATCTCTAAGTGCGCCTGTAGCTTCATAAAAAACAGTCCGATCACCTACACCCAACGTCTCATGGTTTGTGATTTGGATTTGCTCAATATGTTTATTTGACCATAGTGGCTCTAGTACTGAGTTTTTAAAACGGGTGGTCATAATATTTTGCAGAGAAAATTTACCAAGATAATGGTCTATTCTATATATTTGATTTTCCTTAAGGTGCTCCTCGATTGAGCTTTGAAGCTCGATTGCGGTTTTAAGACAAGTGCCGAAAGGCTTCTCAATAAGCACCCTTCTCCAAAAACCTGATTCACTCAGTAAATTGACTTCTGATAGTTGTTTTACAATGAGAGCAAAATCTGAGGGTCTTACAGATAAAAAGAAAGCAAGATTTTGAGGAAAAACCTCTTTATTTGCCAATTTTTCTGCAAACTTTACAAAAGCCTCTGGATCATCCGGCAAATTTGCATGATAGTAATTTCTTTTTATAAATCGTTCAAATACATTTTTATCATAAGATTTGAATTTTTTATCAAGCATTTCTTTGATATTAGAATGCCATTCATTTTCCTCAACCTCCTGCCTACCTACTGACAAAATTTTCATATTTTTTGGAAGTTTGCCAGCTTCATCTAAATGAAAAAGCCCTGGTATTAATTTAACTTTTGCTAAATTTCCTCTTGCGCCAAATAATACAAGTGTGGAGTTATCAATCATGTCTTAATTAACCTTTCTTTTTCATAATGTGGCCACCAAAGGCATTTCTCATTATAGATAGTATTTTATATCCATAACCCTTAGACCTCTCTTGGCTTCTAAACCTCACCTGAAGCGCCTGAGTTAAGACTGGTGCAGGGATACCTTGTTCGATTGCTTCAACTGCAGTCCACCTTCCTTCACCAGAATCTGCTACAAAGGGTGCAATCTCCTCTAAACCTTGGTCACTTTTTAACGCCTCTGCTGTTAAGTCTAATAACCAACTTCTAACAACTGAGCCATGTCGCCAAAGCTCCGTCACATTTGCAACATCAATATTGAACTCTTCTCTACCTTTTAAAAGCTCAAGCCCCTCAGCAAATGACTCCATCATTCCGTACTCGATTCCGTTATGAATCATTTTAGTAAAATGTCCAGATCCAACTGGCCCAACATGTAACCAACCAGTTTGTGGTGTTGGAGCTAGCGCTCTTAGCACAGGTTCAACAGCTTTCGCAACCTCAGGGGAAGCCCCAACCATCAAGCAATAACCATTATCCAATCCCCAAACACCTCCTGATGTTCCGCAATCCATAAAGCCAATGTTGTATTCTTCAAGCATCCGTCCCATTTTTACACTCTGCTTAAAATTTGAGTTACCTCCATCTACAATGATATCGCCCTCGCTTAGCAGTGGAATAAGATCAGCAATTTGTTTTTTTGTAACCTCTCCAGCTGGAAGCATCATCCATACAATTTTTTGACCTTCAAGTTTTGATAAAGCATCTTCAACAGAAGATGACGGTATTAAATTTTCACTACTTTCTAAGTTTTTTATAGTATCTGCATGATTATCGTATCCCACTACTGAAATACCATTTCGTATGAGTCGAGCAGACATGTTTCCACCCATTTTACCAAGTCCAAGCATTGCAATTTTCATTTTTTTTCCCTTTGATGTAGGTTTAAAGTTTGTTAATCTTTTGGATTAATTTATTTTTTTTCAGAAGATTGGCATTATACTCCAATCTTGTTACAAATAGTTTTGAATTTAATCTAAGGTAATTTATGAAATCAACTGTCAACGCTTGGCTCTCATGTAAAAGTCAAAAAGAATTTGAACTAAAAATAGTTGAGAGGATTGTTACTTACGCAGCTAAAGCCATTAAGGATAAAGGTAGTTTTTCTCTTGTTTTGGCGGGAGGAAATACCCCAGCAAGGATATACGAAGCACTTACAAAAATAAATTGTGACTGGAAAAATTGGCATATTTATTTTGGTGATGAAAGATGCCTTCCTGTGAATCATAAAGAGCGCAATAGCGTAATGGCTGATGAAAGTTTTTTTTCAAAAATACCAATTCCTAAGAATCAGATTTATATCATTCCTGCTGAACTCGGAGAGCAAGAAGGCGCTGAGGTATACAATAAAAAGCTGAACCCAGAAATGGTTTTTGATCTTGTGCTTTTGGGTTTGGGTGAAGATGGGCATATGGCAAGTATTTTCCCCAATAGTAAGCTTGATTACAAAAAACAGGTTACTCCAATCACAAACGCACCAAAACTACCACAAAATAGAGTTTCATTGACTCCAGAAAGACTAAGTAAGTCGAATTATGTAATTTTTATAGTTTCAGGAAAAAGTAAAAAAATCGCTTTAGAGAAATTCAAAAATTCTGAAAATATTCCTGCGACAAAAGTTTCAGCCCTAAGGGATTTATCTGTTGTGAGTTTTGATACTGACTAACCGTTTTTATCTATCACAATTTTTGGAAACTTGGCTGAATGATCTTCACTAATATCAGCAACCTTAGATGCAGTTTTTATAGCTATTTCAGAAAAAATCTTTGTAATAGGGGAGCTCATATCGTTGGCAACAGTAGGCTTTCCATTATCTAGATCTTTTCTTATTTTAATATCAAGTGGAAGGCTTCCTAATAAATCAACATTATAATCTTTACTCATTTTAACCCCGCCATCTTTTCCAAA
>Ga0209660_1002000_pt1 | contig 10304 bp, 7 predicted proteins | sample SaaInlV_100m_DNA_2_FD_184659 | JGI IMG/M metagenome (GOLD analysis project Ga0209660, IMG submission 184659) | Marine microbial communities from expanding oxygen minimum zones in the Saanich Inlet - SI072_LV_100m_DNA (SPAdes) (version 2) | ecosystem: Environmental > Aquatic > Marine > Intertidal... | reverse complement strand
AATTGAAGCATTTCTCATTCGTTGATATTCCTTATCTGTCAGGGTTTGAGCTGGTGCAACAGTGATTGAATCCCCGGTATGAATTCCCATTGGGTCAAGATTTTCAATACTGCAAATGATAATGCAGTTATCATTTTTATCACGCACAACCTCCATTTCATATTCTTTCCATCCACCCAAGTATTTATCTATAAATACTTCTGAGGTAGGAGATAAATCAAAACCTCTAAGGCAAATCTCAAGAAATTCTTCTTTATTATATGCAATACCTCCACCTGAACCGCCCATTGTAAAGTTTGGTCTTAATACACAAGGGAATCCAATTCTACCGAGGATCTCATGAGCTTGGTCAACATCATGTGCCAGTTCCGCCTGAGGAACATTCAAACCTATTCTTCTCATGGCTTTTGCGAAAAGATCTCTATCTTCTGCCTTATCTATAGCTTCTTTAGAAGCACCGATCATTTGGACATTATGTTTTTCTAAAATACCCCTACTATCTAGATCTAAAGCCGCATTTAAGGCTGTCTGACCACCCATAGTAGGAAGCAAAGCATCAGGTTTTTCTTTCTTTATAATTTTTTCAATTGTTTCCCAATGAATGGGCTCGATATAAGTTGAATCCGCCATGGAAGGGTCAGTCATAATTGTTGCTGGATTAGAGTTAATCAAAATAACTCTGTAACCGTCTTCTTTCAGAGCCTTACAAGCTTGAGCTCCTGAATAATCAAATTCACACGCCTGCCCAATAACTATAGGGCCGGCGCCTATAATTAATACGGACTCTATATCAGTTCTCTTTGGCATCTTTATTTCTCATATTTAAACTAACCAATTTCTTTCAAGAATATCTCAAGAGATTTTAATGGGTCTGAACTTTGAGTTATCGGCCTTCCAATGACTAGATAGTCAGAACCATCTTCTATTGCTTGTTTTGCTGATGAGATCCTCGATTGATCATCTTTTTGAGCGTTTATTGACCTTATGCCTGGAGTGATTGTTAAAAAATCTTTCCCTAGAAGGCTCTTAATATTTCTTACATCTCCTGCAGAACAAACAATGCCGTCCAGAGAACTCTTATGAGCCAAAGAGGCTAGATCATTGATCTGGTTTGAAATATTTTTAACACCCAATTCATTCATATCTACTTGATTTAAACTTGTTAAAATTGTTACACCAACAACTAATGGTGGATTTGCAGACTTATTAGCAGCTAGCCTTGCAGCTTCCATCATCTTGGAGCCACCAGAGGTGTGAACATTTAGCATCCAAACTCCCATTTCAGATGCAACTTCAACTGCTGATGCAACTGTGTTTGGAATATCATGAAATTTTAAATCTAGAAAGATATCAAAACCAAGTATTGATAACTCTTCAATTATTTGAGGACCTTTTTGAGTAAACAATTGACTGCCTACCTTGAGACGGCAATGTTTTGGATCTATTTTTTTTGCGAACTCTAAAGAATCTTCGTAATCAAGATCAAGTGCGATAATTATTGGACTAATCAAAATTTCCTCTACTTATAAATACTCTTCTATAGTTTTTCTTAAGCATCTTTGCTTTCCATATTTTTTATAAACTTCTTAAAAAGATAGAGTAAATCATGAGGACCGGGGCTTGCTTCTGGGTGGCCCTGAAAACCAAATGCCTTGAAACATTCATGTTCAATTCCCTGTATGGTTCCATCAAACAAGGATCTGTGCGTTACTTTAAGTGAGCTTGGAAGACTCTCCTCATCAACTGTAAAGCCATGATTTTGACTCGTCACATAGACTTTATTAGTTGATAAATCTTGAACAGGATGATTAGCACCGTGATGGCCAAATTTCATTTTTTTAGTTTTTGCTCCAAAAGCTAAAGACAACAATTGATGCCCCAAACAAATGCCAAAGATTGGAAGTCTTGCCTCTGCAATTTGTCTGATGGTATCTATAGCATAGTCACAAGGCTCAGGATCACCGGGTCCATTTGAAAGAAACAAACCGTCTGGATTTAAAGAAAGAATCTCCCTATGGTCTGTTTTAGCAGGGACGACTTCCACTTCACAACCTTGATCCACCAAAAGCCTGAGAATATTCTTTTTCACTCCAAAATCAAGTGCTACTACTTTATGTTTTTTCTTTAATTGGGTGCTGAGCCAACTTCCCTCAGACCAGTTATATTTCTTCTCTGTAGAAACTTCTGCAGCAAGATCTTGCCCACCTAGCCCTCCAAAACTATTAGCAAACTCAATTGCCTCGTCTTCATCAATGTCTGGAAGAGAAACTATGGAGGCTGATTGAGCTCCTTTTTTTCTTATTAATCTTGTTAATTTTCTAGTATCTATATCAGCTATAGCGACTATATTTCTTGAAATTAAAAAATCTTTTAAATCTTCTTCTTTTCTCCAGTTACTGGACTTGAATGGGTAATCGCGAATTACGAGCCCTGAACACCAAATACCATCTGATTCTAAGTCTTCAGAATTAATCCCCGTATTTCCTATGTGAGGGTAAGTTAAAGTAACAATTTGGTTCTTATAAGAAGGGTCTGTTAGGATTTCTTCATAACCCGTCATGGCAGTATTAAAAACAATCTCACCTTTGATTTTTCCTTCTGCTCCAATGCTCGTACCACTGAATATTGTTCCATCAGCCAAGGCTATAATCGCCTTAGATTTAGATTTCATAAGAAGGGGGAAGGTTTAAAATTGATGAAAAAAAAGCGAACCAGAAGAAAATCTGAAATTCGCATTTATGTTTTTTAAAGCCATTTGGCATTAAAACCGCACTATAATAAAACAATGTAATGATGTCCATTTAAAAAACTAATATTAGTAAGATTAATTTATAAAATGATAAAAACAAAAGAAGAAATTAATGGAATGCGCATTGCAGGACAGCTTGCTGCTGAAGTTTTGGACATGATTACGCCTTTTGTGGTCCCTGGAACTTCCACAGAAGAATTGGACCAAAGGTGTCATGATTATATTGTTAATACACAAAATGCTATTCCAGCGAACGTTGGCTATAAAGGTTATGAAAAGACAGTCTGCTCAAGTGTAAATCAGGTCATCTGTCATGGAATTCCTAGCAAAAATAAGATTCTTAAAAATGATGACATCATCAATATTGACGTGACAGTCTTAAAGGACGGCTGGCATGGAGACACATCAAAGATGTTTACAGTGGGGAAATCAAAACCTCATAATGAAAGGCTGGTTAGGGTTACTCAAGAGTGCCTTTATAAGGCAATTGAGGTAGTCAAGCCGGGCGCCTTTTTAGGAGACATCGGCAATGCTATTCAGACTCATGCTGAAAGCAATCATTACTCTGTAGTAGAAGAATATTGTGGTCATGGAATAGGCAAGATATATCATGATGAGCCTCAAATATTGCATTATGGTAAGCCGGGTACCGGCCTGGAGATAAAAGAAGGAATGTGCTTCACCATAGAGCCAATGGTAAATTTAGGAACAAAATACACCAAAACTCTTTCCGATGGATGGACTGTGGAGACTCAAGACGGAAGAAATTCAGCACAATGGGAGCATACGCTTGCTGTTACTGAAGCCGGATGTGAAGTGCTGACGAGAAGAAAAGAAGAAAGATTCTAAGAATCTTAATTTTTAATGAATGAACTCTTCTCAAAAGTAAATAAAGAAAATAATCTAAAGATACAAGAGCAATTTAATAATTGGTTCACAGGAGATAGGGGTCGTCAGGTTAAAGGCATTTCTAATTTTCTAGAAATGAGATCAAATCTTTCAGATTCACTTATAAAACAAATATGGATACATCTAGGTTTAGAAGGAACTAAAGATATAGCCTTGTTTTCAGTTGGAGGTTACGGAAGATCTGAACTGCACCCTTTCTCGGATGTTGATTTATTGATTCTTAGTAAGAAAACTCTTTCCAAGAATAATCAGTCAATGGTCACTGAATTCATTAGCCACTTATGGGATATTGGATTTGACGTTGGGCATAGTGTTAGAACTCTAAAAGATTCAAAAATTCAAGCCAGAGCGGATATCAAAACAATGACCAACATGCTTGAGTCAAGATTAATATCCGGTGATATAAATATGGAGCATGAGCTCCTTAAAGTTTTAGAGTTAAAAAGCCTGTGGCCTAAAAATAAATTTTTTGAAGCTAAATATGACGAGCAAATAGAACGTCACACTAAATTTCACAACACTGAATATAACCTAGAGCCAGATTTAAAATCATCTCCGGGTGGCTTAAGAGATATTCATACTATTGATTGGTTATTAAGAAATTACTCTCGAAACACACAAAGAGGAGATCTTAATCTATTAAATATTGTTACTCCTTTTGAGAGAAATGAACTTAAGAAAGCTAAATACTGGCTATGGATCATAAGATATCTACTTCACTTAGAAGCCAACAGGGAGGAAGACAGACTGTTATTTGAATATCAGATTGCAATAGCTAAGAAACTCTTTCCCACAATAGAGAACCCGAATTCTGCAGCGGAAAAACTGATGCACAGGTATTACAGATCTGCCTTAACCATATCCGAGATTAACTCGACAGTTATTCAGTCTTTTAAAGAGAATCTTTATAAAATTAAGTTCAGTAGAAAGAAAGTTATTGATAGTAACTTTCATCAAAAAAATGACCTTATAGGATTGAAGAAATCTAATGGATTTAGAAAGAACCCATCATTATTGCTTGATCTCTTTGTTAAATTAACTGAACACCCTCACCTTAAAGGCATAGAATCTCGCACTTTGCGTTTCTTGAAAGAAGACAGAGATCTTATCAATTCTGAATTTAGAAAGAAGAAGAAGAATATAAAACTCTTCTTATCACTCATAAGATCTAAACGTCTGATGGTTACTCAACTAGAAAATATGAAAGAGCTTGGAATTTTAGGGAGATACCTGCCAGAATTTGGAAGAATTACTGGGCAGATGCAATATGACCTTTTTCACATATACACGGTTGATGCTCATACACTTCAGGTTCTTAAAAACATGAGACGCATGCTTTTAGGAACATCTGCAGATTTGTATCCTCTGGCATCAAAAATTATTCACACCCTGCCTAAGCTAGAAGTTTTATATATAGCTGGACTCTATCATGATATTGGTAAAGGTCGTGGAAAAGATCACTCAACTTTAGGGACAACCATAGTGAGGAGATTTTGTAAAAACCATGACTTCAATGATATCGACAGGAAATTAATAGAATGGCTTGTTGTAAACCATTTATTAATGTCTAAAACTTCTCAAAAGGAAGATCTTTCAGATTCAACTGTAATAAAGAGTTTTGGGGAGCTGGTTCAAAATCAAAAAAATCTTGATTACCTTTACTGCTTAACGGTGGCTGATGTAAGTGCAACTAATCCCAATTTATGGAACTCCTGGAACTCAACTCTTCTAGGTGAGCTTTACTCAAAGGCATCTAATTTCCTTGAAAATAAAGAAGAAAGAAATGAGTCGACCAATTTAAAAATAGCACGGGATTCTCTTTTAGATGAGAAGAAAGTAAACGAAGAAGATTTACTTTCTTTGTGGAAGAACTTCTATTCAAATTATTTTGAAAGCTTTGAAGCAAAAGAACTTGTAGAGCATGCCCGTATTCTTTTAAAATCAAAAAATTCTACAAAAGTTGAATTGTTTGAAGATGAAAGAGGCAATACAACACTAATTATTTATACAAAAGACAGACCAAATGTTTTTGCAGCAACAATAGGTATCTTAGATTCTGAAGATATCAATTTCTTGGATGCGAAGTTATTTGGTATGAAAAATGGCTTTTGTTTTGATTGTTTAAAAATCTCTGATGGAAATGGAAAAGCTCTTTCAAAAAAAGGAGAGAAAATAAAAAAGATTAGAAATAGACTTACAAAATTGCTCGATGAAGAGAATTTAATTCCTAAGTTGGTACAAAAACGTCTTCCAAAAAATTTAAAGCATTTCAATCTTAAAACTTCGATTAGCGTGACGCATGACATGCAGAATAGGTGGACTCAGTTAGACTTAAGAACCAAAGATAGGCCTGGAATCCTGGCTAATGTCAGTAAAGTATTCGTTGAACATGGAGCAGTAATAAAAAAAGCCAGAATTGCAACTTATGGTGAAAGAGCCGAAGATAGATTTTGCATATCTTCGAAAGAAGATACTCCTTTTATAAAAAAAGAAGAGTTGAATAGATTGATAGCTGATTTAGAAAAATCACTTAAAATTTAATAAAATTGAACTACAAATTAGAAACACTATCTGAATATCCTTTTTTTCATTTGAATGAATTGTTAAAAGGGACCATGCCAAAAGGAGGTTCCCCTATTAATCTATCCATAGGGGAACCAAAAAATACTCCTCCAAGAGAAGCTCTTTCTTTACTGAATGAATACTCAGAATTACTGTCTCAATATCCTACTACCAAAGGAACTTCAGAGCTCAGAGGGTCATATGTTAATTATCTTAAAAGGAGATTTGACGTAATTAGCCCAGTCGATCCAGATAAAAATGTTCTTCCAGTAAGTGGGAGCAGAGAAGGAATTTTTTCTTTTATTCAAGCCACTCTGGATACAAGCCAAAAAAATCCTACGGTTGTAATGCCAAATCCTTTTTATAAGATTTACGAAGGAGCTACTCACTTAGCAGGTGGCATACCTTACTTCGTTAACTCTTCAGAAGAAGATGGTTTTAAGCCTAATTTTGAATCAATACCTGAAGAAACATGGATGGACTGTCAGTTACTTATCTTGTGTTCCCCTTCCAACCCTACTGGATACACCATGGGGAAAAAAGAATACCTTAAAGTTCTAGAGCTCGCCGAAAAATACGATTTTCTTGTTTGCTCAGATGAATGTTACATAGATCTGTACCCTTCTTCAGGAGAAGCTCCGGTAGGATTGATTGAATGTTGTGACCTAACCAATCCAAGTTCAAGGGCGGTTGTTTTTCACAGCTTATCAAAACGCTCCAATTTAGCAGGCTTGAGATCTGGTTTTGTTAGTGCAAATGAGAAAGTCATTACAAAACTTCTTTTATACAGGACCTATCATGGTGCCACCCTCTCAGTGCCTGCACAAAAAGCCAGTAGTTGGGCTTGGTCTAACGATGCATACGTTGAAGGTAATAGAAAAAACTACGACGAGAAATACGCTGTCGCTCTGGAACAAATAGATCCAAAATTTAATGTGACAAGGCCCAGTGGTGGTTTCTATTTTTGGATCAAGCTTCCAGTTGATGATCTGATTTTCACTAAAAAACTCTTCCAAGAACATAACGTGACTGTCTTGCCTGGTTCTTTCTTGGGTGTAGATAATAAAGGCCAGAACCCTGGCTCAGGATTTATCAGAGTAGCGATTGTTCATGATATTGAAACAGTTAAGAAAGCCGCTTTTGCAATTAATGATGTCTTAAATCATTTCTCTAAGAACTAATAATAATAATCAAAATTACAAATCCCTCTTTCTAGAACTTATAATACTTAAATGAATATTTTTCCTGTTATAGCAGTAGGGACATCTGCAACCAGTCCTAGTGGAGAAATCCTTGATGTTAGATATGAACTAATACAGTTTAAGGAAGAGGAAAAAAAGCAACTTCCAACTGATATAGGAACACATCTGTCTTGGTATCACTTTGAAGACACGTTAAAAGAGCTTGAAAATTGTAAAGAATTCTCTGAAGAAGAAATGAAAGAATGGTATTGGAACAATATGGATGGTGGATCTGCTTCGGGATTCATACCTCAGGAAGATCTGCAAGAAAAGCCAGAAAATTATATGGAAGGTAGGGTTTGTATAATTCATCTTTTAGAAAAAGATGAACCTGTTCGAAGTATAGAAGATGCCTATCTAAAACTATACTTATTGTCTCTAAAATACACTAAACCAAATTCTCTAAATTTAGATGGACTTTTTGATGCATTACCAAATATTGCTTGGACTAATAACGGTCCTATGTATCCTCATGACTTAGTTAACGCTGACGAAGGAGAAATTTCTGTAAAACCTCAGCAAAATACTTACATCAGATCTCTAGATAAATTTCCCTGTTTAACAGACTATATTGTCCCATCCGGTGTGAGAATTGCGGATGCTAGTAGAGTTAGATTAGGTGCCTATCTTAGTGAAGGGACTACTGTCATGCATGAAGGATTTGTTAATTTCAATGCAGGAACTCTTGGTCCAACTATGATCGAAGGAAGAATTTCTGCGGGAGTAGTGGTTGGTAAGAATTCTGACTTAGGAGGAGGATGCAGCACCATGGGAACCCTTTCTGGTGGCAATGATGTAAAGATATCGGTGGGAGAAGATTGTCTCTTAGGAGCTAATTCTGGTCTTGGAATCCCGTTAGGAGATAGATGTATCTTAGAAGCAGGTCTATATTTAACCGGGGGTTCAAAAGTTGAGGTTTTGGATCAAAGTAATAACTTAGTAGAAACAGTGAAAGCCTCTGAATTGTCCTTAAAACCTGATCTTCTTTTTATAAGGAACTCGCTTAGTGGCTCAATTCAATGCAAACCCAATAAGAAAAGTGTTGTATTGAACGACCAGCTTCACTCAAACGACTAAACCTAATTCTTATGAATCCTACAATAGAATTAGCAAAGGAGCTTATATCTAGAGCTTCTGTAACACCCTTGGATGAAGGCTGCCAAGATCTTATAGCGCAAAGACTAGAAAAAATTGGGTTCAATGTAGAACACATGCCTTTTGAAGAAGTAAAAAATTTATGGGCTACTTACGGAAAAAAAGGACCCCTGTTTATTTTCCTAGGACACACCGATGTTGTTCCTACTGGGCCCATTGAAGATTGGAAATATGACCCCTTCTTACCTTTAGAAGAAAATGGTTTTTTATTTGGACGAGGAGCAGCAGACATGAAAGGGAGTGTTGCTGCCTTTGTGACGGCCATAGAAGATTTTATAAGCGAGAACAAAGAGTTTAACGGACGAATTGGTCTCATGCTGACCAGTGATGAAGAAGGACCTTCTGTGAATGGTGTAAAAAAAGTTATTAAAGAACTTCAAGATCGAAAAGAAAGTATAGATTGGTGTTTGGTGGGAGAGCCTACAGCAAACAATCAAGTTGGAGATGTTATTAAAATTGGCAGGAGAGGTTCCTTGAGTGCTGCCATTAAGATTCAAGGCATACAAGGACACGTAGCATATCCACAAAAAGCTCTTAATCCTATACACGAATCATTAGGTGCAATTAATGAAATTTCTAAATTAGCTTGGAAAGATGAAACGGGAGAATTTCAAGACAGTATCCTACAAATTTCTAACCTCAATTCAGGAACAGGCGCTTCCAATGTAATACCAGGAGATCTTAATTTTAATTTGAATGTAAGGTTTTCCCCTTCGACAACAGAGGAGGAAATTAGAGAATCCGTTGAGAAAATATTAAACGATCACTCCTTAAATTACTCAATAAACTGGAACCTCAGTGGAAGTCCTTTTTTAACAAAAGAAAATTCGTTGATAGATGCAGTCAAAGAATCAATTGCAGACAGTACTGGCATGGAAACCAAAACCTCCACTGATGGAGGAACCTCGGACGGAAGATTTATTGCTCCTACTGGTGCAGAGGTGGTTGAGCTAGGCCCTGTAAATGAATCTATTCACAAAGTTAATGAATGCATTAGATCTGAAGATCTAATCACTCTTTCAGAAATTTATAATCAAATCCTAGTTAGGCTTTTAACAAAAGATTAAAAAAACCTACTACCAATAAATTATGAGTCCTCTGTTTCGGGATGTCCTTTTATGTATTTATTAGCAATCAAAAGGACTATGCCTATAAACACGAGGCCAAATATAACCTGATTAAACAAAGCCGGCATACTGGATATACCAGACTCAAAAGATTTACTTGCCAATAACCCGGCAACACCAGCTGCTAACGAAGTAGATAGGAACCATAAACCCATCATTTGACCTTTATATCTTTTGGGAGCGTATTTTGATGTTGCGGAAAGACCCACGGGGCTCAAACACAACTCACCTAATGTGTGAAAAAGGTATGTTATCAGTAACCATTTAACTCCTGCTTTTTCATTTTCAAGAGCCACTTCAACGCCCAGAATGATGACACAAAACCCAATAGCCATTAAAAAACACCCAAGAGCAAATTTTTCAGGTGTGTCAAAATCCAAATTTTTTCTGCCCAAATTTATCCAAAAACTTGCGAAAAATGGAGCAAAAATAACTACCATTAAAGGGTTGGCAACTTGCAGAAAGGTTGCTGGCATTTCCCATCCAAAGATATACAAATCAGTGTAGTCTTTAGCGAATAAGTTTAAAGATGAACCACCTTGATCAAACCCTGACCAAAAG
>Ga0209660_1001991_pt1 | contig 10329 bp, 8 predicted proteins | sample SaaInlV_100m_DNA_2_FD_184659 | JGI IMG/M metagenome (GOLD analysis project Ga0209660, IMG submission 184659) | Marine microbial communities from expanding oxygen minimum zones in the Saanich Inlet - SI072_LV_100m_DNA (SPAdes) (version 2) | ecosystem: Environmental > Aquatic > Marine > Intertidal... | reverse complement strand
CTTTACCAGTGTCTGCTTTGTATTTTTTTTGCATTTCAGGATTATCTATTACGTCTTTTCTGTATTTTAGATAATGTCTGTCTCCATCAACTGGATATTGGTACATAGTTCCATCCCAAGAAGAAACGCCCACATGAGATTTTGTAACGTCTTTCATCTCTACTGTGTTCAAATATTTTTTTGGAACTGGTGCTAAATACTGTCTCCAGTCATTTATAAAGTTAGAAAAGCCAAATACGATATCGTATGGAGCTTGACCAGCTTTAAAAGGAACCATAGCTTTTGCATACAAATCACCTGCTGGCGTATGTGTTACATCTACTGTTGCTCCTGTTAATTTAGCAAACTGTTCAGCATGAAGAGCTGTAGGCTGTCCAATTACTGGAACTGCATGCGTATTTATTTTTAGAGTTTTTCCTTTGTAGTTCTTTTTTGAAATTTCTTCATAAGAACAATCACCAGAAATATCTCCTGTTGCTTTGATATGTGGAAATTGATCACTCCACTTATCTGCGTAAGCTGGGCTAAATATCAGAATTCCTGATATCATAGCACTTAAGCAAGTTTTTATTATTTTCATTTATCCCTCTCTTTATTTATTATTATGGAACTAAAACGGCTCTTCCCTTAACTTTACCTTCGTTAAGATCATGAAGCGCTTTATTAGCATCGCCTAATTTATATTCTTGCATAGAAAGTGTTACTAACCCTTTGTTAGCTAACTCCATCAGCTCATATAACTCAGACCACGTTCCTACTAAATTTCCAACTATTGTTTTTTCTGAAATAATTACATCAACGGCTAGAACTCTGATTTCCTCACCATAACCAACGATATAATAATATCCACTTCCTGCTGTCATTTTGATACCCATTGCAGTGGATCCTTTTTCACCAACAAAATCGATTACAGCTTCACCACCTTTACCTTTGGTAAGCTCCAGAACTTTTTCAACTTCATTGCCATCAATCAAAACTCCCTCATCGCCACCAAGTGACATTGCATGTTTTAATGCTTCAGCGGATTTTTCAACAATAATAATATTTGCAGCACACATTGCTTTTAAACATTGAATTGCAATATGGCCAAGTCCACCAGCACCAATAATTATACATGTTTGACCTGGTAATAAATGTCTAGTAGCTTTTTTAACAACTCTATAAGCAGTTAGTCCAGCATCAGAAAAGGGTGCTACATCTTTTGGTGCTAAAATTGTGGGCAGTTTAATTAAATTACGAACACTTGTTTTAAGTAATTCTGCATACCCACCTTCTTTAATATTTAAACCAGGAAATGCTCCCTCTTCAGCATGCTGATCCAAGCCTCTACGGCAGCTTAAACAAGTTCCATCTGTTCCTGAAATGATTGGGTGCAAAATTACTGGATCACCTTTTTTAAATCCAACAACATCTTTACCTACTTCTTCAACCCAACCTGCATTTTCATGACCCATAACCATGGGTAATAAATCTCCTTTAGGATCTTGAATATGTTCCCACACACCTTCGATAATATGTAAATCAGTTCTGCAAACTCCAGCAGCACCAATTTTGACAATAACATCTGATGATTTTTCTAATTTTGGATCTGGCATTTCTTGCTCTGTAACCCAAACCTTTTCATCCATTTTAGGGTTATATTTGTGTAAAACTTGTGCTTTCATAATATTTTTGCTTTCTTTTTTAATTTTCTAATTTCAAAACCTACTTAAATAAAAACCTTTATATAAGTGTCTCAGATTAAAATTATGTTCATAAAGTTTACAGATACAACCTGTGGTTAATTGTTGAATTACATAAAATTAATGTTTAAGATTTTAAATGGTAAATTTAAGATCAATTGATCAAGAGTTAAATTCTCTAGCTAAAAAAAGAGGAATGCTATCAACAGAAGTCCCTAAAGATGTTACTGATAGCTGGAAAAGATGTATTCAAAATGACTTGGATCCATCGGGGAAACCTGAATTAAATGTTTTATCTTCAAGAGAATTAAGTGAATTGAGAGATAAAAATGACATTGTAAGAAACCTTGTTAATCCTGAGTTAGAACTTCTTTATTCACAAATTGCAGGAACAAATTTTATGGTAGCCTATTCAGACAACAAAGGTAATGTTTTAGATACAATTTATGACAAAACTTCTCTTAAAAGTAGTGTAGGAAGAGTTGTAATACCTGGATCAATTTGGAGAGAAGAATTTGGAGGAACCAACGGATTGGGTCAAGTAGTTACTTTAAATAAATCTGCTATCGTTTCTGGTAAAGAACACTTTTTTGATTCACATGGAAAATTATCTTGTTTTGCGAGTCCAATATTAAATTATGATGGAAGGACAGTAGGCATAATTGATGCATCAACAGATGCTCACTCAAGAGAACAACACACTCTTGCCCTTGTTAAACTTGCAACAAAAAGTATAGAAACGAAATTATTTTTAAATCATTTTAGCAATGAAATGATTTTATCTTTTCATCCACGACAAGAATACCTAACAACTAATAGTGTTGGTCTTTTAGCTATTAATGGGGATGGTTTAATAATTGGAACAAACTCAAATGCAAGAATTATGTTGCATGGTTTAAAAACTCTAAAAAATGAATCTTTTAATAATATTTTTTCTTCATCATTTTCTTCAATTGCTGGTGATTTATTACAAAATAAAATTATAAAAATTACAGACCATATGGGTTCTTCGGTATTTATAATTAAAGTTCAAAATTTTAAAAAAAATACTTTCTACAAAAATAGCAGAAGCGAATCTGAAAAAGAAATACAGGCATGTAATTTTTGCAGAGATTCTAAATTTAAAAAAGATAGATGTATTTTAATCAGAAATGCTTATCTAAATAATGCTAATATAAGCGCTGTATCACGTAAATTGGGTGTTTCTCGAACAACTATTTATAAACATATAAATAATAGCTAGTTCTTATAATTTTTAATTAGAAAAAATAAGTAAGAAAAAAAAGAAGTAATTAAAAAAAACATCATTGCAACTTTGAAACCAATAATCTCTGAAAATCCTAAACTCATAGAATAATCTATCAAAATTCCGATTACCCACTGAAGTACAAAAGCACCAACAAATAAAAGTAAGTTAAATGATGTTAGTGCTTTGCCTGCGTTTGAAAGTGAAAAAGCCATACCTACCGCTGGTTGGGTCAAGGACAAAAAAACAGAACTTACTGCAAAAAAAGCCCAGTGATATGCTCCTGCTTTTGGTCCAAGATAAATTATAAAAGCTAGTACAATTAAATTTAATGGCGCACCAAACTTCAATAATTTTATTGCATCTGAAACATTTTTTGAAATTTTAGGAACTAAATAACCCCAAGATAGAAATGATATTAAAAGAGAAAGATAAATTATAAAAAGACCATTTGCACTTTGCTCAGGTGTATAACCTGAAACTTTAACCATCCATGGCCCTGCCCAAAGTGTCTGAATAGCAAATAATCCACCGTAGTTAAAAAATCCCATTGGAACTAGACTTTTAAAAAAATCATTATTCCAAATTTCTTTTAAAGAACCATTATCCTTTGAGTTACTTTGAATATTAGCTTTATTCCAGTTAGGTATAAAAAAAATAATTAAGATAATACAAAATATAGTTAATAGAGCTAAAGTAATAAATATCATTCTCCATCCAATTATTGGCAAAAAAAATTGCACAGGCAAACTGGAGGAGAGCATTCCAATCGCTCCCACCATTAACATCCATGAGTTTGCTCTTTGCTGTGTTTCGTCTTGATACCAAATTCTATAAGCGGTTAATGGTCCCATCAAACAAGCACCCACACCTATTCCAATTAAAATTCTTGATAATAAAAGAGTAATAAAATTTTCTGATAAAGAAAATGAGATCATGCCCAATACGGCTATAAGTAAAAAATATGATACTATTTTTTTTGGTCCTTTATTATCCAATAAATAGCCTAATGGAATTTGAACGGCAGCAAAACCTAAAAAATATCCACCTCCCAGAAGTCCTAAGTCACCAGCTGACAAATTAAATTCTGATATAAGATTAGGTGAAATAGTTGCAGTGATTGCTCTTAGTAAATTAGAGATATAATAACCAAGCGCAAATACTAAAAATATCGTTATCGCTTTTTGTTTTGATAAAATAACTTTATTCACAATTAGAAATTATAAAGAAATTAATTTACTTTATTTTTGCAATTTCCAGTTTTGAAAAACTCATCAATATTGTCTATAGCTAGATTGGCCATGGCAATTCTTGTGTGTTTAGTTGCACTTCCAAGATGAGGTAGAATGAATACACTTTTAATTTTTAGGTAGCCTGGGTTTAAATTTGGCTCACCTTTATAAACATCAAGTCCTGCTGCATAAATTTTTCTTCTATTTAATGCATCTATTAAAGCTTCATCATCAACAATATCTCCACGTGCTACATTTGTTATAACCGCACCTGTTGGAAAATATTCCAATGTTTCTTTATTAATTAAATTTTCTGTTTCTTTTGTTGCTGGACAACAAATTGACAATACATCCGAAACCCCAAAAAGACTTTTAATATCATCATGGTAAATGGCACCCTGTTCTTTTTCTTCACTTAGTTTTGATCTGTTATGGTAATGAATTATCATTCCTAAAGATTTTGCTATTTTTGCAATCTTTTGACCTATTCTTCCCATTCCTAAAATTCCAAGCCTCGTACCTGTTAACTGTTTTCCAATCAAGTAATCTGCAGACCACTTCCAGCTACTTTCTTTTGCAGCTTGAATACCCTCTGGAACTCTTCTACATGCTCCAAGAATTAATAAAATTCCAATCTCTGCAGTAGCATCAGATAAAACCTCTGGTGTATTAGTTACGGCTATTCCTCTTTTTTTGGCTGCTTCTAAATCAATATTTCCAAAGCCAACTGCAAAATTAGAAATTACCTTAATACTGTCTGGTAGTTTGTTGATAGTCTCTTCATCCATCTTATCAGTTAAAGAAGTTAAAATTGCATCATTGCCTTCACTTAATTCAATAAGTTTTGACTGAGAATATAATTCATCATTACCATTAAGCTTTGCATCAAATATTTTTGAAGCTTTTTCCTCAGATTCTTTTAACAATCTTCGTGTAATTATAATTTTTTTCATAGTTAATTCTTTTGTAATATTTTTGGTTTTGGACCGCCAGTATACCAATCTAATATCTCAATGGTATGTAAAATTGGAGTTTTGGTTCCATTAGAAATTTGAGTAATACAACCTATATTTCCTGTTGAAATAAAATCTGGTTTCAAACTTTCAATATTTTTTACTTTTTTACTTAATAATTCTTTAGCAATTTCAGTTTGCAAAATATTATAAGTTCCAGCAGACCCACAACAGATATGTCCTTCTGGAATTTCCATAATTTCATTATTTGTTTTTGAAAGTAATGACATGGGTTGACTGTGTACTTTTTGTCCATGTTGCATTGAACATGCAGAATGATAAGCAATTTTATATTTCTTTTCTTTTGTTTTAAAGTTTAATTTTAAATTGGTATCTAAATATTCAGAAACGTCTTTTGTTAAATCAGAAATCACTTTTGCTTTCTTTTTCATTTCTTCATCATCTTTAAAAATAAAACCATAGTCTTTCATGGTCGTTCCACAACCAGAAGTATTTGATAAAATAGCATCTAAATTGCCTTTTTGATGTTCATCATACCAAGTATTAATATTATTTCTAAAATCTTGGTGGGCATCATCTTCTTTTCCTAAATGATGGTTCAATGATCCACAACATCTAATCTTTTTAGGCACAACCACTTCAACTCCATGTCTGTTTAAAAGTCTAATGGTTGCCTCATTAATCTGAGGAGAAATTTCTTTTTGAACACAGCCAGTTAAAAGCGCGACTCTTGCGATTTTATTTTTTGCACTTACAGAATAAACTTCTTTTTGTTTTATAGTTTTTTTAGGAAAACTTGTTGGCATCAAGCTGATCATATCTTTTATTTTTGTTGGCATTAAAAACTGAAAGGGTTTAGCTAATTTAACCATATAACTTGCTAATCTAAAGTATCCAGTATTCGGCAATACTACTGATAAAAAGTTCCTAATTGTTCTATCAAAAAAAGATCTTTCATAGTTTTTTTCAATATATTTTTTACCATGATCAATGATGTGCATATAATTTACTCCAGCAGGACAAGTGGTCATACAGCTGTAGCAAGACAAACATCTATCTATGTGTTTTACTGTCTTTGCTGTTGGTTTTTTTTGATTTTCCAACATGTCTTTAATCAAATAAATTCTTCCCCGTGGTCCATCTAATTCATCACCAAATATTTGATGAGTTGGACAAGTTGCATTACAAAAACCACAATGAACGCACTTTTTAAAAATTTTTTCTGTTGCAGCGTTATCACTGTCTTTTAATTGTTTTTCTGTAAAATTTGTTTGCATTAAATTCCTCTATACATTTTTCCAGGATTAAAAATTCTTTTAGGGTCAAAACTTTTTTTGATCTTTTCTGATATTAAAAGTCTTGTATCATCTACTGTAAAAATTGTTTCTTCGTAATCATATTCATCCGATGTCTTTATAATAGTTAAATAACCACCTAATTCCTTAGTTAATTTTTTAATATCACTAACCTTAGAGTTCTTCTTTGATTGAACCTCTATCCAATATAATGAGCCACACCAGTCAATATAATATTTATACTTATTGCCTAGAAATTGTATCAACTTAGGGCCTTTTGAAGGGGGCACTACTACTCTTAAAAGATTATTTTTTGTTTGTTTGAATAATTCAAGGTTATTTATTTTCTTCCAAAATGGTGTTGATTGATGAACATCTAAAACTGTTGTGTTCAACTTACTAAGCTCAAGTTCGGTTGTTAGAGCTTTTATTTTTTCATCTATTGCAATTTTGTCTCCTTCTATTCTTAATGCTAAAAATGAACCTTTGTATTTTAGATCGTTAAATTTAAAAACCATTTCTTTATTTTGGTCATAACTTTCATCTTTGGGTTCATCGGGAATATAAACAGCACCTGAAACTTCGCTGCTTGAACTAGATATCTTCTCGAATAAATCTTTAATTAATTTTTTATCATCAGTGTGAATTGTAATTGTATTAGATGATTTTTTCTTTGGTAAAACTTTTAATGTTATTTCTGTTAAAGCAACTAAAGTTCCAAAAGACCCTGTAACTAACTTTGATAAATCGTAACCAGTAACGTTTTTTACAACTGTACCACCTGATTTAATTATATCTCCTTTACCATTCACACCTCTAAATCCTAAAATATGATCCCTCATGCTGCCTACTTTAAATCTTCTAGAGCCAGCAAAATTACAAGCTAAATGACCTGCTATGGTACCCTTGTTTGATTTTCCATTTTCAATAAACCCAAAATCAATAGGCTCAAAAGCAAGTTCTTGATTATTCTTTTCTAACTCCTTTTCAACTATCTCTAATGGAGTGTTGGCTTTAACCTTAATGTAGAGTTCTTCAGGTAAATATTCGACTATTCCTGATACTTTAGAAAGGGATAGTTTTTTTGCTGATTGTATTCTGTTACCAATAAAATTTTTTGATCCTGTACCAATTATTTCTGTTGGTTGGTTTTTTTTATAAAGCTCTTGAACTATATTTGAAACTTGAAGTTCATCTTCTGGATAATAAGTATTATTAGAATCTTGGAAGATCTGGGAATTTTTCTTCATTTCTATGGACATGTACCCTTCCTTCCTCTGCACATTTTCTTAATATTGGATAAACTTTTCCAGGATTTAGTAAGTTTTTTTCATCTAGCGATTTTTTAATATCTAATTGTTGTTGAATATCTGTATTATTAAACATCTCACACATTAGTTCTCTTTTTTCAACTCCAACTCCATGCTCTCCAGTGATCACTCCACCTAATCTCACACACGTCTTTAGTATTTCAGCTCCAAATTCTTCTGTTTTTCTTAATTGCTCTTTATCACTTCCATCAAACATTATTAATGGGTGTAAATTTCCATCTCCTGCATGAAAACAATTTGCTACTGGCAACTCATATTTTTCAGAAAGTCTTTTTATTTCAAGTAAAGCTTCCGCAAGTTTTCCTCTTGGTATGGATCCATCCATACAATAATAATCTGGTGCCATAGCTCCACATGCTGGAAATGCTGCTTTTCTTCCCGCCCAAAATGATAGTCTTTCTTTTTCATTTTTACTTAATTTTAAACTTGAGCAATTATTTTTTTCACAAATACCTCTCACCTGTTTTAATAATTCATCTACCTCAGATTCGGTTCCATCTAATTCTACAATTAATAAAAGTTCCGCATCTCTTGGATATCCTGCTTTACTAAAATTATCTGTTGCTTCTATCAAAGCTTTATCCATTATTTCCATACCTGCTGGAACAATTCCACTTGAAATTATTTCTGATGCTGCGTTTCCACCTTCTTCAATTGTTGGAAAGCCTATTAGCGCTGCTTTAACTACTTGAGGGTTTTTTAAAATTTTTACTGTCACTTCAGTAATCACTCCTAATAATCCTTCTGAACCACAAATTAATCCCATTAGATCATACCCTTCTTGATCAAGAGTTTTTCCACCAACTCTACAAACTGTTCCATCCATCATTACCATTTCAACACCTAAAATATTATTAGTTGTCGTTCCATATTTTAGAGAATGGACGCCTCCAGAATTTTCAGCAACATTACCCCCTATTGAGCATGCAAGTTGACTTGATGGGTCTGGTGCATAGTAAAAATTTTTATGTTGTACGGCATGTGTTATTCCTAAGTTTGTTACACCAGGTTGGGTTACTACACATTTATTTTCAAAATCAATTTCTATAATTTTGTTAAATTTTCCAAGACTTAATAAAATTGCATCATTTAAAGGTAGAGCTCCCCCTGAAAGACCAGTGCCAGCACCTCTTGGTACAACTTTAATATTTTCTTTATGGCAAAACTTTAAAATGTTACTTACTTCTTCAGTGTTTTCTGGCATCACAACAGCTAGTGGTGTTTGCGTGTAAGCTGCTAATGCATCAGTTTCATATGGTTTAATATCATCTGCATGACTTAAAACATTTTCTGGATTGATAATTTTGGCAAGATTTTTAAAAATATATTCTTTTTTATTGATCGTTGCTTTGTCAATCTTTGGCAGAACTAATTCACTCATTAGTCTTAGCCTAGCATTTTTTTGATGTTTTCCAATGCGTTAGATATGTTGTCTTGTGAAGCTGCATAGCTAAATCTTACGTAATCTTGGCAAGTTTTACCAAAAGCTGTTCCTGGAACTATTGCTACTCCTGCTTCATGCATACATTTTTTTGCAAATTCTGAACCATTCATTCCTGTTCCAATAACTTTAGGAAATGCATAAAAGGCTCCTCCTGGTAAACTGCATTCCACACCTGGTAAACTATTTAAACCTTCGTGAATCAATTTCCTTCTTTGATCAAATTTTACCATCATTTCATGGATTGCATCATCTGGTCCATCTAAAGCTGCAATTCCTGCAAATTGTGAGGGAGCATTAACACATGAAACACTATTAATAATTAGTCTGTTTACATGTGGTATTAATTCTTCTGGCCACACACTCCATCCCATTCTCCAACCTGTCATGGCGTAAGCTTTGCTCCAACCATCTAAAACAATTAATCTATCTTGCAGATCAGGGTAATTAAAAAATGTTGGCATTTCTTTTCCATCATAAATTTGTCTACTATAAATTTCATCGCTTAGGATTACTACATGAGGATGTTTTTTTAACCCTTCTGCTAAAACATCTATTGCAGATTTTTCAACAAAACTTCCCGTTGGATTATTAGGGTTAATTAATATTAACAATCTAGTTTTATCTGTAATTAAAGATAGAATTTTTTCTGGATCAAATTTTAAATCTTTATCTTCTGTTAAGTCATAAGGCACTGCAGTTGAGCCTGTATAATTAATCATTGATTCATATATTGGGAATGCTGGTGTTGGATGTATAATTTCTGCACCTGGTTCACCAAAACATTGTATCGCATAATACATTGTTGGTTTCCCACCTGGCATTATCAATACTCTTTCAGGGTCAATATCCTTATTGTAAAGTTTTTTAATTTTTCTAGTAACAGCTTGTCTGCACTCTAAAATTCCGTTTGATAAAACATATCCATGATGACCCTCATCTAATGCTTTTTTTGCAGCATCTACTACGTGTTGGGGTGTCTTAAAATCAGGCTGACCTAAACCTAAGTGGATCATTGGTTTGCCTTGTGCTTCTAATTTTTTTGCTTCAGCTAAAACACTAAATGCAGATTCAGTTCCTAGTCTTTGTAAATTTTTTGCTAATTTCATAATAATTTAATTCTAATAT
>Ga0209660_1001987_pt1 | contig 10351 bp, 9 predicted proteins | sample SaaInlV_100m_DNA_2_FD_184659 | JGI IMG/M metagenome (GOLD analysis project Ga0209660, IMG submission 184659) | Marine microbial communities from expanding oxygen minimum zones in the Saanich Inlet - SI072_LV_100m_DNA (SPAdes) (version 2) | ecosystem: Environmental > Aquatic > Marine > Intertidal... | reverse complement strand
ACGGGAGCCAAAGAATTTGCACAAGGTCTGAAGGCTCTCTCTAACACGCAGACTCGCCTTCATTTATCAGAAGGATGTCTTTCGGTTTCTCGACGCTTCCTGAATGAAACAAATGATGCTGAAAAACTATTTTTAATGAGCAAGTCCATAATCCGAAGTAAATGAGCCTTCTGAAACAAGCTGCGGAAAAAGCACGAACAAGGTTCCATCCATTGCATCGATTAAGAAAAAACCTATTATATCAACGGATATTACAGCCTTGTCTCGATATCCCAATACCAGCCAATCTGGGACTGCGACATCCTGTCTACCTAAGAATTTTAACACATTTTTCCTTTCTTTTTCTCTCGCAGAAAATGGAGGAAAATCTCTTGCAAACATGTAAAATCATCCTGGGACATCTACATGTAGAAGAGCATTCCTTTATCGATGTTGGGGCAAACATTGGACTCTATACATGGTCTGCACTGGATACAAAACCAGACCTCCACGTTGCGGCTTTTGAGCCCGACCCTCGCAATACAGCTCTCTTAAAAAGAACTCAAAAGAGATGGGGGGCACCAAACTTGAAGATGCATTTTTCTGCCGTGAGTAATAATCATGGCCAAGCATCATTTTCTCAAGATGTTCTATCTTCTGCAACGGGTAGCCTAGACCAATCGGAACCCTCCTTTTCCGAGCATCATTATAGACAAAGAAAAAGCCTTATAGAAGTGCCGACAGTAACGCTTGATTGTGTGACGAAAACCCTACCTCCTCCAGCACTGGTGAAAATTGACGTTGAAGGTCACGAACAAGAGGTACTTGAAGGAGCTCAAAAAACCCTGATGGGACACCGCCCCATCCTGCTAATAGAATCCTTCGGAGAAAAAGTAGCAGCCATCCGCCAAATCCTAGAACCGCTTGGCTACCATTTTCAAGATGCAGACCATTCCGGGAACACCACGGTAAAGACAATGAACTACCTATGCCTCGCCCCCGAAAAAACAGAATGTAAATTGCTCTCTGCACTAAGTAAAAAAGGATATCTGTTTAATTCCTGATGGCAAAAAGAGATATAATAGAAAAGTTGGTTGGGACATTCTGTAGACCCGCCTCTTGGCAAATTCAGGGAAATAAAGAAAAATTCAAAATCTTCGTTCTGCGAAATAATGACATTGGAGATTTGATCTTGACCACGCCGCTTTTTGAAGCGCTTAAAACAATCTTCCCGAACTGCTGGCTCCAAGTCGGAATCGGTGACTGGAACCGTGAGATTTTGATGGGTAATCCGTATGTGGATGAGATCCTTCCCCTCAATGCCCCTTGGCACAATAAGGTTTCGTGCCGACATTCCCCTAACTCTCCAATTGGATTTCTTCGGTCTCTTTGTTATATCTTCTTCTCGAAAGAAGCCCGAAAACTCAGCAGACAAAAAAGCAACATGGGTATCGATATTCTAGGTAGTCTTGAAGGCACGCTCCTAATGCATAAGGCTGGCATTCAGAATCGTATGGGTGCGCGAGGCTATAGCGGTGGCTATTCAGGATGTCAAAAGTGGAGGCAGTTCAAGATCGATGAGAATGCAGGTCGCTCAACCCTTCGTTATGCGGAGATGCTGGGTATGTCAGAAATTGATCTCCCAGCCCTGCGCCCCCAGTTGTACCTTACAAAGGATGAACTTGAGAAAGGAAAGGCCTCTTGGCAAAACCAAACAGGACGCAAAAAAGTAGCCATAAGCACTGGAGCAGGTTTTTCAGAAAAATGCTGGCCTGCAGAAAACTTCTGCGAACTCGCCCAAAAAATGTATGCCCGTGGTGATGTGGAATTGATTTTTCTGGGCTCAAAAATGGATCGTGAAAATGGAGAAGAACTCAAGAAAGCCATACCAGAACTGCGTAACATTGCGGGAAGCACAACACTCCGTGAGACGTTGGCGATACTGTCTATGGCAAACTTCGTGATCTGTAATACCACCATGTTCATGCATGTTGCCGCAGCATTTGAAGTGCCGACACTTGTTCTGCTTGGACCATGGTATGATTCCGCACAATTACACCACGACCAGTGGGGACACAAGGAATCAACAATACTGGGGCGAGAAATATCAGTTGGCAGACAGGAATTGACCACCGTCCAAGAAGCCTTTGAACACTGTTCCCGTATTCTTGAATTTGCCGCATGATAAAATGAAAATTATTTTCATTACAGGAAGTTTGGAGCCAGGACGAACAGGCGTAGGTGACTACACGCGTCTTATAGCCAAAGCCTGTGCAGGACTTGGACATCAAATCCAGATGATCGGGTTGAATGATCTCTTCTTAACAAATGAATGGGAAGGCGAGATGGATGGCATCCGCTCCCTTCGGTTACCTGATGCATTAACTTGGGAATACCGTTGGCAAAAGGCATCGAGGTTTATCGACAAATTTGGGCCTGACTGGATCAGTTTGCAGTTCGTTCCCTATGCCTTTCATCCACGAGGTTTTTTCAACCAGTTCTTGGATGGATTTTCCACGTTAGCCAGAAAACAGAAACTTCACATTAAGTTCCATGAAATTTGGATCGGTGAATACCCCGGAGCACCATTAAAGGAAAGGGTAGTTGGTTGGCTGCAGAAGCGATTGATATTAAAATTGCTACAGATGACTGCGCCCAAAATCATCCACTATACCAATGCAGGCTCAAAAGTGCGGATGGAACGAGCAGGTATTATAGCGCAATACCTTCCAATCTTTGGGAACATTAAAATAGCCAAGAAAAAAAAGGCAGACTGGTTATCGCAGCAGTTAGCATTGGCAGGAAAACCAATGTCAAAGCCTAGTATCAAAAGATTTCTTTGGTTTGGTTTTTTTGGCAGCATACACCCGAAATGGCCAGCACGGCGGATTCTGGAGAGATTAAGGATGTATACGAATGCACAAGATAAACGACCTGGACTTCTCCATGTGGGAATCATTGAGAAACACAGGAACCGATGGAAAGAAATACAAAAAAAATACTCTGGTGATTGGCTTATACATTCCCTCGGGCCACAACCAGAAGACAATGTTTCCCATTACTTGCATTCCCTTCACTTCGGTCTCACATCAACCCCATGGGACCTTGTTGGCAAAAGCGGCACCATAGCGGCCATGGTCGAACATGGTCTGCCAGTCATAATCAATATAGATGGAGGAACCCCTAAAGCGCCATTAGTCATTCAAGAGAAGTTCATGCCGCTAATCATCCGGTCCGACGAGCAACTTCTGCAAAATTTATCAAGGCCGCCAAAACACAAACCGACGCGACTCAACATAATCACAATCGCAGAAATGTTCATCGAGTCATTGGAACAAAAAAGGAGAAGTACTCATAGCCTCATTGCATAGATTAGCCCATAGTCATCAATGGGTATCTGGTGCAGGATTTGAAACCCAAGTTTTCGAAGTGCGACCTGAGCATCATGGTGATATTTGTTCCCTGGCCAAAGATGGTATTCCATTGCGAGAAAATGTACCTTCTTCCAAGTATCCGTATCTTCAAGGAACTCCCATTCTGCGCCTTCGCAGTCGATCTTGGCAAAATCGACACGACCGCCCAGACGATCAACCGCCTTTCGAAATGCAACCTGCGGAACATCGCCCGACTCATCCAACTGGGACCGAGTCTGGTTTGTCTCACCTCGGACATCAAGAGTAACTCGCCCATCATCCAGTCCCACCGCCTCATAGTTAATATCGAAGCTCGCTTGCTCAGCATGTGGGTTCAGGTACTCCTGAAGAGTCTGGTTCGGCTCATAAGCATGAATTTTAGCTTCAGGAAATACATTACGCGCAGCAATGGAAAAAAATCCCAAGTTTGCGCCGATATCCAGCACGGTGGACACTGGCCATCGTTGGCGTTCAAGCCGGTAGTCATCGTCTAAAAAAATAGAAAGGAAGTCGTTGGTCGTGCCTACTTCATTCGGGAAATACAAGGATAAGGAATGGCCTTGAACCTCAATTTGGTTGGGAGGTTCGAATCCAGTAGCGCGCTTGAATTCGAAACCAAGCCGAAGCGCACGCTTACGACGGCGACGTAATCGAAACCACTTTCTTAAAAAAAACATGCTTTCACACCTTGGAGAATCCTGCCTAAAGTGGAAGCAATTTGTGTTATCAAGTAAAATGGTAGTTGGCTACGATAATCCAAGAATCAGATTCGGATAACCTTTTATAATGTCATTTCGACTATTAATTCCAGATGAACTCCCATATTCAAGTGGAGTGGAGACTGTGGCCGTTTCCATTGTGCGTGAATGGCTGCCGAAGATGGAGTTGGTAACCTGGTTGGTTCGAACCCCTTCCCGAGCGGAGGAATTGCGAAAAAAAATTGGGCCGGCAAAGAACCTGAGATTTGAACAATTTACCCAACTAGGCTCAAAGGCGAACCAGAAGAAAGGCAACAGCATCCGTAAATTTATTAAGACAATTATCAAAAAATTGCCAGTTATCCGAAATTGTGCAGATGCTGCATATCGCAGAATGATTGACGCACGCATCTTGGAAATTGCCAATAAAAGCCAATCCACTCACTGCTGGTTTCATTTTGTACAAGGCCAGAGTATTCCCGCCCTAAGAATTCCAGTTTGCGGATTGGTGCATGACCAGAACTTTAGGTTTTTTCCTGAGAACCTTCCGGCAGGAAAGGCTCTTCAATTTCAAAAAAAACTTAGCCAATGGCTAGAAAAGGCAGATTTGATTACTGTTCTTTCCGAGGCGGGCCGGATAGAGATGAGAGAACTGAACCCGACTCCTCAACCGAGGATTGAAATTATTCCAAATGCCATTGATCTAAATCTTCCAGCGGCAAGTAAACGTTCTCCTGCAAACCAACCATTATTCTTCTATCCAGCTGCTGCACTTTCTCACAAAAATCATCTACAACTGTTCCAAGCCGCTCTTGAACTCGCCCAAACGGGATGCAACTTCCGCATTGTTATCTGCGGGAAGGAAACAGACCTTCTCCTAAAGGATCAGCCGATGGATAATACAGGAGCGGAAAAGGCACGGCGTTTCTACAATATTAACAAGGACCAATTATCAACGCACATCGATGCGCTGGGGCATTGCAGTATGGATATTATAGAGGAACTCTACACTCAATGCTGGGCGGTGGTTCTACCATCCAAATATGAGGGCTTCGGCCTACCTTTGATAGAGTCTTTAGCTCGTAATGCACCTATTTTGTGTAGCCAACTTATCCCATTCAAAGAACAAGTGAAACGCTATCATGCAGATGACTGGGTGAAATGGTTTGCCCCAGATAATACCACGGAGTTGGTAGCCCACATGAAGAAAATCATCTCACTCCCACAAGCTCTCCGTACCAGGCAGTTCCCAAGAGAAAACCTCAAAATATGGACTTGGAAGGAAGTAGCCAATAGATATCTGAAAATCTTCGAAGAGCTGGATAAGTAATCTTCTTCCAAGCAACAATCTCATGAAAATGATACCCTCCTTGGTCTGGAAACTCCATCAACTCAGGCTCAAAGTAAGATGTTACCTCCGCTTACAAAAACACATACCCTATAAACTAAGCCCGAGCGTGAAGTTCGTAGCGCACTTGGATGATGTAAACTCACAAGATATTTATATCAAAAAATCCTATGAAAACACTGAACTGGAATGGTGTGCTAAATGGTTGATGGACGGTGATTCCCTGATCGACTGCGGGGCAAATATCGGGTATTATTCAGCCTGCCTATCCCAGTTAAATAATTTGAAAAAAATTCTCGCTATTGAGGGGAATGAAACATGTGCAGACCGCTGCCAAATAGCGTTTAGGGAACTAAAACTCCAGAAAGTAGAACTTATTCGCGCCATTTTGCATTCTGATGAATCAAAATCACTGCATATTCCCGACCTACCAGGTCAAGAAGGGCTTCAGCATCTTGAGGAAGCACCTGAAGGTCTAGCAAAAGTGAAGACCACGACCTTGGATAATTTGGCCAAAGAAAGAGAAATCACCCCCTCACTGGTCAAAATCGATTGCGAAGGAGCAGAGACTGAAATTTTACGTGGAGCAAATGACCTTCTTTCAAAAACACGGCCTGCATGGCTTATTGAGGTCAATGATGATGCACTAAAAAAGGCAGGGACAGACCGACAAGAACTTTTTTCAATCCTTAAGACTGCCAATTATAAACTGTTTCATATAGCCAGTGCATTTGCAGAACAACCATTTGGAGTAGAAGTTGACGAAAACTTCCAGTCTTGGAGTTTTAATCTGGCAGCCATTCCCGATGATGGAAGAAACTTACATCGATGGAAAAGTACTTTCCCGGAATGACGAATCTTCCCAGCAAATCTGAGCGAGTCCAAAGAATGGATATTGCCCGAGGCCTTGGGATTCTTCTGGTCGTGGCAGGTCACAATCCCGCATCTACCTCGGGCTCGACAGCAAAACTTCTGATCTTCAGTTTTCATATCCCTCTATTTTTTTTCCTGTCAGGATACTTCCATCGACAAAGTGAACCCATTGCTACAGACATTATGCAAAGGGCCAAACGATTACTCATCCCATATGGACTTACTGGGCTACTTTTTATCTTCTATAAGGCATTGCAGAATTCTCCGGATTTCTACGAGAGGGATCTGTGGCAATTGCTTGGTGGAGTCCTCTGGGGTGCCGGAGGGAGTGGCACACCTGTCAGTTTCCTCTACTGGCCCCCCGTATGGTTCCTTACCTCGCTTTTCATCACTCAATCCTGCTTCTCCCTCTTACAGTTGAAGATGGTCAAAACAGTCATGTTGACTCGAATAGTAATCTTCACGGTCTTTTTATTTTTGGGCATTTACTATCTCCAACATTGGGGTCGAAATTATGTATACATAGATAATTCCCCAATAGTTCCGAATGAAACAGGTTTGCCGTGGAACTTTGACCTTCTGCCAATCACCCTTTTTTACTACTGGTTGGGATGGGAGATTCGCAAATGGAAATCCTTCGAACAATTCCTTACACAGGGGAGCGGAACGATCACATTGCTGATATCAGGCAGCCTTTTCGGGATATTCCACCTGCTCCATATCAGGGTGGGTCACAGCGAATGGTTACTCGACCTCAATCGACGAGACTATGGACATGTGGTATTGACCACATTGGGAGCTGGGATCGGCATCGTAATGATCCTTGCACTAAGCGGAGTGATAGAGCGATATTCAGCGCGGTTTCTAAGAAAACCCCTGATCACTTTAGGCATGCAATCTCTGATGATCCTCGTGTTTCATTACTTCTTTCAACAAGAAGTTCACCGATTATTGGCTCAAGACTTGCCTGGACAAGGATGGGTTGTAATTGCAGGTTCCTGGGGAGCAGGCGTTGCCATTCCTGCGATGCTCTACCTGCTTCTATTGAAAAAAATCCCTTGGATTTGCACTGTATATGGGAACCCAAAGACACGGTCATGAAAATTCTGCATCTTTCCCCCTGCCAAGGTGCATTCGGTGGTATCGAGGCCTTCGTTCTTGCCGTAGGAGATGAACTTGATTCCACGGGTGTACAAGTGCGAGTAATCTTTAAGAAAGTGCAAGGGTTCCAGTTGCGTCCTTCGTTGGAGCAAGCGATTAGAGACCGACCGTACCCAATCCAATTCATTGACAGAGTCGATCTTCGTACGGTAGCCAAAAACATTCAATGGGCAAATATCGTCCATGGACACAATCCATTGATGGAAGCGGTATTTCTGGCCAAGTGGTTCTGTAAACCCTGCGTACTCACAATCTACAACTGGTGCCGACGCAACTGGCATCCACGCCCTTGGCTCTGGAGACTCGCCAACCGGCTTGCGGATCATCGATGGTACATCTCAGACTTCGTATGGGACAGTTGGGAACCGACAAGCCGCCATGGCTCAAGCGGCAAGCTGCCCATCGTTTCCTCCCTGCCAACGGAAACAGTGGACTTTGACAAGCGCCAAGGGTTTGTTTTTGCTAGTCGCTGGGTTCCAAACAAAGGTCTACGCATCCTACTGGAGGCTTACACCCGAGCGGATATTGACCGCGACACTTGGCCACTCACTTTAATGGGAGACGGACCCTTAAAAGAGGAAGTACTAGCTTATATACAACAACATAACCTGACACAGGTAAAAATCACGGGTTTTATTTCTGATGAAGAGCGTAATCACCGTATCAGTCACGCAATGTGGATGGTGACTCCGCCACATACCAATGAGGATTTAGGACTCACCGTAATCGAATCCCGCAGTGTAAAAGTTCCCTGCATCATCTCCCGCGACGGGGGTCTCCCTGAGGCAGGCGGGAAAAAAGCCTTGAGCTGTAGACCTGGTGATATCGAGGGCTTGAAGAATCTACTCGAAAAAACAGCCCGAATGCCCAAGAATGAATACATCCAGCTTGCGGAGGCAACAAATCTGGAACTGAAACAATACTTGAAGCCTCTCTCCCTGTACAGCAGAGCCTATCGAAATACCCTCCGAGCTCACCAGAAGCTCCTCCCGTCGGATTGAAATGGAGACCAAGAAAGCCAGCGGACAACGCCAACACGTGGAATCCATCACGATCCTGCGTGGACTCGCTGCTCTTGGAGTTGTCATCTTCCACGTAAGGATTTTTCTTTGGACCGGTTGGGGGCATACTTGGAACAATCCTGAACAGTATTCAACACTTGACCGATTGGTTGCATGGTTATCCCTCCCGTCGCCACTACTCGGGGAAGGAGTACTATTGTTTTTTGTAATCAGTGGATTTTGTGTTCACTACCCCTTGGCCGGAAGAAACGACCCGATAAACCTTCGAAAGTACGCAATCCGGCGCTTCTTGCGGATTTATCCTCCATTTGCTGTGGCAGTGGGCCTGAGCCTGCTGGCAGTTGCTTACTTTGAGTGGACGACCCCGGCAAAGGAACCTTGGTTGACTAATCTGTTGCTACTCCATAACTATTATCCCTCAGTTTACAGTCCAATCAGTAGCAACATGTCTCTGTGGTCTATCCCCACGGAAATCGAATTCTATCTGGCGTACCCCCTGCTTCTACTACTCTGGCGTAAATGGGGACCAACACAGTCCATGTATCTTTTTGGCGTAGTTTCCTTGGTCGCCGTGGGACTTTATTACCAAGGACTCGACGGCATAGAGTTCAGCGCATTCACATTTTACATCCTATGGTGGTCAGGGGCATTGTTAGCCGAATTGCATGCCACAAACAGACTGCCAAGGCCCGGGCGAACTATCGTACTCATGGGCCTCGCCATGCTGGGCACGGGGACTATCGTTATCGTGCTGAAGCAGGGGGAGGGACTCGTCATGGTGCAACGTTTTCTCTTTGGAGGGTTCTTTGTGCTGCTGATTTGGTGGTTTATCATTCACAAGCCTATCCCGTCGGCTTCAAGCTCCATAATTGCCAAGATACTGGTTCATCTGGGAAATATCTCATTCTCCCTATACTTGATCCACTACCCGTTACTTCAGGTCTGCGGGTTGGAATGGAAAAAGCATAATGATGGCAATTCACCCAGCAACTTCCTTATCTCAATAGCTTTTTGCGGTTTGGCAATTGCCGTTGCCCAAGTTTTCTACATTCTTGTAGAAAAGCCCAGTCATAAGCTGGCCAGAAGATTGGCCAGTTCCTGCACGCAAAGTAAGCGATGAAACTCCTGGTCAGTCACCCAACAGGGAATACTTTTGTCCGTGCCCTTCTCGAGTATGCAAATAAAAAAGATGTGCTGGAGAGCTTTCATACAACCATCGCCTATAGGGACGGAAATTGGACGAACCGATTGATGCCACAAGGTGTACGCAACCAGTATGAGCGTAGGGCATACCCCATCCCGGACGAGATAATTCATCGCCATTCTTTCCGGGAAACCATCCGGCTCGTTGCTGCCAAGGTTGGCCTTGCCAACCTGACAGAACATGAAAAGGGATGGGCCTCACTCGATGAAGTCTACCGCGAATTGGATCGTAAAACCGCACAATTCCTGACTCCTTCGGATATAACACATGTACACTGCTACGAGGATGGAGCGCTCGACACCTTCCGGCAGGCCGGCCTGCTTGGAATACGTCGAAGTTATGAATTGCCCATCGCCTACTGGAAAAAGATGCGCGAACTGCTTGAAATGGAGGCGGAACGGTTGCCGCAATGGGCACCCACGTTGATTGCCACAGAGGATTCGACAGAGAAACTTGCGAGAAAAGACGAAGAGCTTGCACTCGCAGACAGCATTGCAGTCCCAAGCCAATTTGTCCTCGATTCTCTACCCGAATTTATTCGAAAAGACAAAACCTGTATAGTGGCGCCTTTTGGAACCCCTCTGGTCGATACAGAAAAAAACAAAGAATCTAAACCATATTCAAAAAAAACTAGATTCCTCTTTGCGGGCTCC
>Ga0209660_1001977_pt1 | contig 10372 bp, 7 predicted proteins | sample SaaInlV_100m_DNA_2_FD_184659 | JGI IMG/M metagenome (GOLD analysis project Ga0209660, IMG submission 184659) | Marine microbial communities from expanding oxygen minimum zones in the Saanich Inlet - SI072_LV_100m_DNA (SPAdes) (version 2) | ecosystem: Environmental > Aquatic > Marine > Intertidal... | reverse complement strand
CTTGGATTCGCACATTAACTGCAATTCAATTGGTTATAATGAAATCTGTTATTAAACTTTAATGGACAGAAAAAATGAAAGCTTTAGAAAAATTATTTGAACTTAGAAGGTCGCTAGATACTTACGAACGTGAACTGGGTTTCGACAAATTATCAGAAGTTGAAAAGTCAGTGCTGGAATTTGTGATGCACACAGAAAATGCCAATATTACTGCCATTACTAAAGATCAATATTTTTTAAAATATTCTTTATCCACCATTAAAAGAGCCGTTGGTACTTTACTGGATGAAAAAATGATCAATGCAAATCAGTCAAGTGTTGATAGGCGTTCAATGTTGTTGAGCTATAACAAGTAAGAGTTTATAAGTTTTCAACTTCCTCGCACGGTGTTTATTTTGCAATTCATTCAGCACAATGTATTTGCTTTTTTAGCTGTGTTTATCGCCAGAATGGCCATTGTTCCTTTTGATTACGCGGATTTATCCATTGGTAATTACTTATGGTTGCCAATCGGTGCCAGTATATTGTCGTACCTGTTGTTTGGCTTTAAGACATTTTTCGGTGTTTTTATTGGGTTTGCATTGGCAACCATTATTCTTAAGGGTTCTTTTGATGCAGTTTCTATTTTCAGTTGGTTAGGCAGATTGTCCAGCAGTTTGGCACCGATTGTTGCCATTATGATGATGAGATTTTTTCATTTATCGGACTTTTTTGACTCTGGAAAAGTCAACTTTGCTCACATTGTGTTTTTGGTGATTTTATCTTCATTGGTAAGCACATTGGCAAAATTCTTCATCTATCCAATTAATGAGGCAACAATTTCTAATCCAGTTGTTTTTATTCAATCCTACTTGCTGGGGGATGTTATCGGTGGCATTGTGTTCATTTACATCGCCGTTAAAGTTTTTGTACCATTAATGGTTAAAAATAAGCTAATTTAGCTTTTTTAGTAAATTTTCTACTAACCCTATTCTCCTGATGTCTCCAGGCATACTTTCATGATAAATAAGCTGATCCTGCCCCTTTAATTGGTATGTTTTTGGCTGTTTTTGGATTAAATGTATGATTTTGATTGGTTCAACCGTGGTTTTCTTGTTAAAAACAAGGTGCGCCTTGTCGTCATAGATGCTGATTTTATCAATTCCGATTTTTTCAGAAAAAAGTTTTAAGCTGCTGGCTGCAAATAGATTTTTAGTTGCATCTGGCAATAAGCCAAAACGGTCAATCATTTCAATCTGTAAGTCTTTAAGCTCGTTGTTGTCTTTTGCACTAGCAATGCGTTTGTACAACACCAAACGCTCGTGCACATCAACCAAATAAGTATCGGGAATAATTGAAGCAATGCCAGTGTCAATTTGGATTTCATGGTTGATGGGGTCTTCTGGATTGATTTGCCTGCCTGCACGCATCGCATCAATGGTGCGTTTGAGTAGATCGTGGTACAGATTAAAACCAATTTCACTGATTTTTCCGGATTGATTATCACCTAATAAGTCACCTGCACCACGAATTTCAAGATCGTGATTAGCGAGCATAAACCCTGCGCCTAATTCTTCTAACGACTCAATGGCATCAAGGCGTTTTTTGGCGTTTTTGCTCAGAGATTGATGCGATTTAATCACTAAGTATGCATAAGCCCTATGATGCGATCGTCCAACGCGTCCACGCAGTTGGTGCAGTTGTGCCAGACCAAAGTTTTGTGCGTTGTTGATAATAATGGTATTTGCATTGGGGATATCAATGCCCGTTTCGATAATCGTAGTGCACACTAGAATTTGAAAACGACCGTGATAAAAATCACTCATAATACGCTCAAGCTCTTTGCTAGGCATTTGCCCGTGAGCAATGCGTACGTGGATATTCGGCATCAGGTCTTTAAGTATTTGTGCCATGTTATCAATGGAGTCGATGTCATTATGCAAAACGAATATTTGCCCACCACGGTGTAATTCTCGTGAACAAGCTTCTTTGACAGTGTTGTCGTTCCATTCGTTAACAAAAGTTTGAATAGCACTGCGCCCTTGAGGTGGCGTGGCAATAATGGAAAGTTCGCGCAAAGAACCTAGCGCCATGTTTAGCGTGCGCGGAATCGGGGTGGCGGTCATGGTTAAGATGTCACTTTGTCCGCGGAATTTTTTTAGACTTTCTTTTTGTTTGACTCCAAACCGATGCTCTTCATCGATGATAACTAGGCCAAGGTTTTTGTATTTAATGCTGCCTTGAATCAGTTTGTGCGTGCCAATGATAATGTCAATTTTTCCTTCAAGCAGTAATAATTTAATTTGTTTTTGCTCTTTAGGCGTTTGAAAACGAGACAGTGAAGAAATTTCAATTGGGTAATTAATAAATCGATCTGCAAACGACTGATGGTGCTGATTTGCCAACAACGTAGTGGGTACTAATATTGCTACTTGTTTGCCCGACTCTACCGCTATGAAGGCAGCTCGCATGGCGATTTCGGTTTTACCAAAGCCTACATCACCACACACCAAGCGATCCATGGGTTTGGTTGATTGCATGTCCGCCAAGACTTCTTCCATGGTTTTTAATTGGTCTGGAGTTTCTTCAAATGGAAAGCTGGCAACAAATGAGGAGTAAGAATCTGTAGGTTCTGGAAAAGCAAACCCTGTTTGTGATTGTCGTTTGGCATAAATTTCTAAAAGTTCGGCGGCAATGTCATGCAAAGCTTCAGATGCTTTTTTCTTAGCCTTGCTCCATTGGTTGGTGCCAAGTTTATGCAGTGGTGCGCTGTCAGGAGATGCGCCAGAGTAGCGCGAAATTAAATTAAGCGAAGTCATTGGCACCATTAGTTTTGAGCCATTGGCATACTCAAGCATCAGGAAGTCTTGTGTTTGAGCATCAAAGGTTTGTGTTTTTAAACCTAAGTAGCGACCCACGCCATAGTTTTCATGCACAATCGGATCGCCAATTTGAATCTCGACCAAACTTTTAATGGCCTCGTCAAAGTCCTTGTGTTTAGCGCGTCGGCGTCGTTGCTGTTTAACCACATCTGCACCAAATAAATTAGCCTCAGTGACAATGGCAATGTCGTTCGTTAACAAACCTTCGCTAAGGTTAGCGTTAGTAATGCAAAGAGTTTGTTTGCAGGAGCTGAAGTCTTGCCAGTGCTTAACACTAAGCGGAGTTAACTGGTGGTTGTTGAGTAGATCAGTGAGAACGCTTTGTCTGCCTTCAGACTCGCAAACAATGAGAATTCTGCCTTTAAATTTTTTAGTAAAGTTTAAAAATTTAGCCAAAGGATTTTTAGCCTGAGCCTCAATGCGTAACGGAGGCAATAGTTTAGAAATAAAATTTATACCGTGTTTATTGTTTTCTAATTTTGAATTGCCAACCAGTAATTGTTGTCGCTGTTTGATTTCACCAAAGAGTTGATCTTTGTTTAAAAAAACTTGATCAAAATCCAGTGGCAGCCTGTCTAAGTTACTTTTTGCATTTTTGTGTCTTGTGTGCAGATCGCCATAAGTTTGGTCAACCAGAGTACTGAATCCCTGATTAGTGGCAACAACAGTATTGTGCGGTAAATAGTCAAAGAGAGTATTGGTGTGATTAAAAAACAACGATAAATAAAACTCAATACCACTCGGTAATCGAGATTCACTCACTTCAGTGAAAATAAAATCATCAGTATTATTAAAAGCTTTTAAGTAATTTTTCTTAAAAACTTCAATGCTGGTTGTATCCGTTGCGAACTCTCTAGCGGGCAAGAGTGAGATTTGATCAATTAATTCAATGGAGCGTTGTGTTGAGGGATCAAACGTTCTGATGGACTCTATTTCTTGGTCAAATAAATCAATGCGGTAGGGAGATTTGGCACCCATGGGGTACAGGTCAACCAGTGAACCTTTGATGTTAAATTCGCCGTGTTCCATTACCGTAGTAACACGATGGTAGCCAATCTTTAGTAATTTTTCACTAAAATTATGCATCTCTAATTCATCACCAGATTCCAGACTAAAGCTGTATTTTTTGCTGAATTCTAACGGGCATAGGTGTTGAGACAGCGACTCCAAAGTAGTAATTACAATCCCTTGTTTTAGGTCTTGCAGTTTTGATAGGGTCGTAAGTCGGTTGGAGGTAATGTCAGGATGCGGTGAAAAATGGTCAAAAGCAAGCACTTCCCAATTGTCAAATCTGAGTATGTCTAAATCATTATTATAAAAATTAAGCGCCTTGTACAAGTGGTTGTAATGGCCAATGTCATTGGCAATTAGCAGTACAACTTGCTGTTGAGCGCTGACGTATTCGATGAGCGCTAAGGCTTGAGCGCTACCGTACAGTGATCCCCAATATATTTTTTGTCCTAACTGAAAGGTGTGCGCATCCTGCGAATAGAGGTGAGGCATCTTAGCTGGTTAGAATATCAACGCCTTCATTTTCCAGCATTTTAATGAGTTGAATCAAAGGCAGTCCAATCAGAGCATTTGGATCATCGCCTTCTAATCGCTCAAATAAGCCAATGCCCAATGCCTCAGATTTAAAGCTACCGGCACAGTTATAAGGTTGTTCTTTTTTAAGATAATGATTAATTTGAGTGTTTGTTAATGTTTTAAAAACCACTTTAAAAGTTTCCACAATTGTCTGTATATTGCCGGTATTTGTATTTAAAAGTGTTAAACCAGTAAGAAAAGTAACCGTATTACCAGAACTTTGTTGCAGTTGTTTGAATGCATTTTCATGAGTGATTGGCTTGGTCAGAATTTTATCTTTGGAATTCATTCCACCGGCTAAAGTGGCTACTTGATCTGAGGCGATGATTAGTCCACTTTTAGTTTTTGCCACTTCGCGTGCTTTTTCTTGACTGAGGCGATGCACTAATTGCTCAGGCGTTTCACCTGGTTGTTGCGATTCATTAATATCAGGCGCATGCGTTGAGAACTCCAAACCAAGTTTGGTTAGCAATTCTTTTCTAAAAGGCGACGATGAAGCAAGAATTAACGACACTATGAGTGATGATGTTTGTAAAATAGCTACATTTTACTTTACTTGAAGCCTCTCTCATGCGATTATCCATCATCGTTGCCATGGACGATAACCAGTTGATTGGCAAAAATAATGCTTTGCCTTGGCATTTACCCGCTGATTTGGGTTATTTTAAAAAAGTTACCACTGGAAAAACGGTACTCATGGGCCGTAAAACTTACGAGTCTATTGGTAGACCGCTGCCTAATCGTCGCAATGTAATTGTGAGTCGTAATACTAATTTTAAAGCTGATGGTTGTGAGGTGGTGAGCAGTATTGATGCTGCTTTAAAGCTGGCTAAAGACGACAGCGAGGTCATGGTGATGGGAGGCGCTTCTTTTTATGAGCAAATGTTACCCAGTGTGGATCGACTCTACATTACTCAAATTGAGGGCGAGTATCAAGGCGATGCTCATTTTCCAAAATTTGATCGCGGTAAATTTAGCGAAGTGAGTCGAGAGTCGCACACGGCTGATGAAAAAAATCAGCACACGTATCATTTTACAATTTTAGACAGGATTTAGTTGTGTTGAGATTAATGTCGTTATTGTTTGCCATGCTGTTGTTATCAAGTTGCGTATTAACTAAGGTAGTGACAGTGCCCATGAGGGTTGGCGGCGCAATTATTTCTGTTATTCCTGTTGTAGGAGAAGGCATTGACGAGGCTATTGATGACACCGCTGATGTGATCGATGCAATTCCTATTTAATCAATGTATTCGTTGATGGCGCTATTTTGCTCTTTCAGCTAGAACTCGTTTAAAATCTTTAGGCATGACTTTGACAAAATGATGAAGCTCCTCATTCCAATTGTCAAGAATGTTTTGTGCCACAGCAGAGCCTGTGTATTGAGCATGGTTTAATACGTATTTCTGTAGTTCTTTTTGTGCCTCATCATCCATAGGGTCAAGGTCGATCATGACGGGGTTGCACAGCGATTCAAAAGTTTTGTTAGGGTTATAGACATAAGCAATACCACCACTCATACCCGCACCAAAGTTACGACCTACCTCGCCTAAAATAATTGCACGACCGCCAGTCATGTATTCACAACCATGATCGCCCACGCCTTCAACCACAGCGACTACACCCGAGTTGCGCACACAAAAACGCTCGGCGACACGACCGGACAGATAAATTTCACCACCCGTTGCACCATAACCACAAACATTACCCGCAATGATTTCATCTTGTGCATCAAAGGTAGAGTTCTTTGGCGGATAAACAATGACTCGACCACCAGATAAGCCCTTACCAACGTAGTCATTAGCGTCGCCTTCAACTTCTAAAATAACTCCTTTAGCCAAGAAAGCACCCAGAGATTGACCGGCAGACCCTTTAAAGTTCACGTGAATAGATCCATCGCTTAAGTCGTTGTTGCCACGTTTTTTAACAATGTGCGAAGACAACATTGCCCCAACGGCGCGATCAACATTAGTGATTAATGAATCAAACTTAACTTTTTCATTGTCTTCAATGGCCAATTTGGATTGTTCAATCAACGAGTTATCCAGTTGTAATTCCAACTGATGATCTTGCGTAATGTTTTGATAAACACAAGTATCCTTGTTTGGTTTTTGAGCCGGAGTTAATAAAGCATCTAAATTAATGGAATCTTTCTTCCAGTGTTGGATAGCCTTATCCATTTCGAGCATATCAACTCGACCGATCATCTCATTGACAGTTTTAAAGCCAAGCTCAGCCATAATCATGCGTAATTCTTTAGCCACCATGAACAGATAGTTGACAACGTGTTCTGGCTTTCCGGTGAATTTTTTGCGCAATTCTTTGTCTTGCGTGGCAATGCCAACTGGGCATGTATTTAGATGACATTTGCGCATCATGATGCAACCCATGGTGATCAGAGGAGCAGTTGAAAAACCAAACTCTTCGGCACCCAGTAAAATACCAATGGCTACATCACGCCCCGTTTTTAGTTGGCCATCAGTTTGAATCACTACGCGTGAGCGCAAATCATTCATGACCAGTGTTTGATGAGTTTCGGCTAATCCTAATTCCCACGGTAAGCCTGCATGCTTGATAGAGGTTAGTGGCGATGCACCGGTACCACCATCGTGACCAGCAATCACAATGTGATCAGATTTTGCTTTAGTCACACCCGCAGCAATAGTGCCAACGCCTATTTCTGCTACCAGTTTTACGCTAATACGTGCTTCAGGATTAGAGCGCTTTAGATCAAAAATTAGTTGTGACAAATCTTCAATGGAATATATATCATGGTGCGGTGGTGGTGAAATTAAGCCCACACCCGGCGTTGAATGGCGGGTTTTGGCAATGCCTTCATCCACTTTTGAACCAGGTAATTCCCCGCCTTCTCCCGGTTTTGCACCTTGCGATACTTTAATTTGAATTTCATCGGCGTTATTAAGATAGTCAATGGTGACACCAAAACGACCAGAGGCAACCTGTTTAATCGCACTTCGGCGCGAATCACCGTTTGCATCTGGTGTCCAACGTTTAGAGTCTTCTCCGCCTTCGCCAGTGTTGGATTTACCACCCAGTCGGTTCATGGCAATGGCCAGTGATTCATGAGACTCAGCAGAAATTGAGCCAAAACTCATTGCACCTGTGGCAAAGCGTTTAACAATTTCTTTAATGTCCTCAACTTCGTCAATTGAAATTGGGTTGCCTTGCTTGAACGACATTAAGCCACGCAGTGTGCAGTTACGAGTGCCTTCTTCGTTGGCGTGTTTAGAGAATGCCCAATAAGCAGTTTCATCATTATTACGAGCTGCTAATTGCAAGTTGGAAATGGCTTGTGGATCCCACATGTGTTTTTCACCACCACTGCGCCAATGGTAATGTCCTAAATTATCAAGATCATTGGTTTGATAAGCACGATGATGGAGTTTTTCAACTTCCTCTTGCAGTACGTCAAAACCCACACCTTTAATGCGACTGGCTGTTTCGAAAAAGCATTTTTCCATGACTTCTGGCGCTAGACCGACGGCCTCAAATATTTGTGCACCTTTATAAGATTCAAGTGTTGAGATGCCCATTTTGGCCATGACTTTAAGCATGCCTTTGCCAACACCTTTGCGGTAAGCCTGTATGATTACATCATCACTTTCGATATCAATCATATCATCGAGTCGTGCTTGCCACAGCGCCTCAAATGCAAGGTATGGGTTAATAGCATCGGCACCAAACCCAGTTAATAAACAGAAATGATGTACTTCTCTGGCTTCACCAGTTTCGACAATGATGCCAACTTGTGTACGCTCATGGCTGGCGATTAAATAGCGATGTAGCGCTGAAGAGGCCAGCAGCGCACTGACAGCAGTACGGTTTTCACCCACGTTGCGATCTGATAAAATTACCAAAGAGTGCCCGTCTTTTATGGCTTGCGATCCTTGTTTACAAATATCATCCAACAGTTCAGAGGTTTTCTTGCCTTCATTAACATCGTAAGTGATGTCAATGGTTTTGCTGGTCCAACCACGGTGGTTGCAGTGCCTAAGTGCAGCAGTTTCTTCATTGGTTAGAATCGGATGGTCAATAACCAAACGATGTGCGTTTTCCGCCTTGTTACTCAGCAAGTTGCCTTCAGGGCCAATTGAACAACGCAGTGACATTACCACTTCTTCACGAATGGAGTCAATTGCTGGGTTAGTAACTTGTGCAAACAGTTGCTTGAAATAATCATAAATAATACGAGACTGGTCGCTCAAACACGCAAGCGCTGAATCGTTGCCCATTGAACCAACTGGATCTCTAAGCTCACTGACCAAAGGCAACAGCATAAATTGTAGAGTTTCAGTGCCATAACCAAAAGCCTTTAAGCGGTGAATCAGTGTCTCTGGATAAAAACCGTGCACTTCTTTTTCACAGTTAAGTTCTGACAAATTAATCTGCTGATCACTCAGCCAGTTTTGATAAGGATTTTGTGCGGCAAAATCGTCTTTAATGGCGCCGTCGTCAATAAGAACTCCTTTGTCAAAATCAACCAAAAACATTTTTCCAGGGCGCAGTCTGCCTTTAGTTTTAACCTGATCAGTGGCAACATCAACCACGCCAACTTCACTCGCCATGATGACACGATCATCATGAGTCAAGTAGTAGCGAGATGGACGCAGACCGTTACGATCAAGCACTGCACCAATATAACGGCCATCGGTAAAGGCGATAGAGGCCGGACCATCCCACGGCTCCATCATGTTAGAAAAATATTCATAAAATGCTTTTCTAGAAGGGCTCATGTTGTCGTCATTCTGCCAAGCTTCTGGCACCATCATCAGTATCGATTCTTGTAATGAGCGGCCGTTCATCATTAAAAATTCTAAGACGTTGTCAAAACTACCCGAGTCAGAAACTTCAGTCTCAATCACCGGCAGTGTTTTGTGCAAATCATCTTTAAATAAATCGCTTTCTAGAGCGCCTTCACGCGCTCTCATCCAGTTATAGTTGCCTTGGCGAGTGTTGATTTCACCATTGTGAGACATGTAGCGACAAGGCTGAGCCCTGTCCCAAGATGGGAAAGTATTGGTTGAAAAGCGAGAGTGCACCATGGCCAAGTAAGTTGAATACTCAGGATTTGATAAATCTGAATAAAAATCAAGTACTTGTGATCCCATCAGCATGCCTTTATACACAATAACACTGGTGGACAGACTACACACGTAGAACAATAACGCTTGAGACAGTGATTCGTCGGCACGAACGTCGTGTGAGACCTGTTTTCTAATAATAAATAGCGCTCGCTCAAAAGCGGCATTATCGATACCATCTGCACTGGCAATAATCAGTTGTTTAATAACTGGTTGAGATTTTCTAGCCGTGTCCCCAACATCCGCTTTAATCACGTCAATTGGCACATCGCGCCAACCAATGAGCATTTGACCTTCGTTTTCGATGGCCTTTTCTAATAAATTTATGCAATGCGTTCTCTGTGCATCGTCTTGCGGTAGGAAGATGTTGCCCACACCGTACTGACCTTGTTTAACCTCAACATCAAACAGAGTTTTAATTTCTTTTGCAAAAAAATCGTGCGGGATGTTTGTTAATATGCCTGCGCCATCGCCCGTGTTTGACTCACAACCACAACCACCGCGGTGATCCATGCGTGACAACATTTCTAATGCATCAGTGGTAATTTGATGTGATGACTTTCTTTTGATGTGAGCAATAAAACCAACACCACAATTCTCGTGTTCATTGTTTGGGTGATAAAGCCCGTGCGGTTTAGGTAAGTGTAGTCGTTGTTCTTTCATTAGAATATATGGTAGCGCGTATAAAAAAAGTCACAAAAAATCTCTTAATTATAATGTAAAAGATGTATCTTTTAATGCTCAAATACACGCCTTTAGTGGTGTTTTTGTTAATAACATTAAGGTAGAATGCTTTTTAATAGTTTTACAATATTCACTTATGCT
>Ga0209660_1001969_pt1 | contig 10384 bp, 5 predicted proteins | sample SaaInlV_100m_DNA_2_FD_184659 | JGI IMG/M metagenome (GOLD analysis project Ga0209660, IMG submission 184659) | Marine microbial communities from expanding oxygen minimum zones in the Saanich Inlet - SI072_LV_100m_DNA (SPAdes) (version 2) | ecosystem: Environmental > Aquatic > Marine > Intertidal... | reverse complement strand
CCCTTCAAATCCCCGTGAAATCGACAAATTGGGGTCGAGCATATCCGTGACTATCACCTCTGCAGATCTCGACTGAGCAAAACCGGTTATATCAGGCCCAAACAATGCCCCGACATTCTCAATTTTGTGGCAGACATAACAACGAGTAGCCACCACCTTCCCGCGCTTGACGTCACCTTGCAGAGCCAAAACCGTCTCTTTGGTAAGCCCCTTGGTTACCGTGCCCAAGGTATTGGGAATCAGGTAATCTTGGGTGACCGGTTTGGGTTTAGTCACTTTTGCTATTTCCGCATAAGTTCTCCAAATCGATTGCTCCGGGTGAAAGAGCCACCAGCTCGCCATAACACGAGTCTCTTGAGGGGCCGCCTTAGATAAATCGAGCATCGTGAGCGCGGCCTTTTCTGATTTCATAAACGCAATGGCTGTCAAACAACGATTGCGTTCTTTAGCTTCAGTTTTTTCAGACAATGCACGGGTCTTAAGATCGTCCAAAGCGCTTTCCGGGTGTAGGCGCCAGGCAATATCCGCAAAACGGGCTGACCATTCTAGAGGCGAAGCCCCTTGCTCTTTGCGCAGAGCGGCATAAACGGCGTCTTCTTTACCACTGCAACCCGTACCAAAGGCCTCCAGGTTCCAGCGGTCATCCTCGCTATAACCGTCGGCCAATTTCAATAGTATCGGGCCCGCCTTTTTGAACGGCAGATCACGCATCGCCAAAGCCACCTCACGTCGCACACGTATAGACGGATCACTGGCCAATGTGTTGGCATGCACTAGCAAACGATGGTTCGCGCGACGCAAAGCCCTAAAAGCCACTAAGCGAAGCGTATCTGAATCAGATGTCAGAATAGCTTCAACCTCTTTCAGCCCCTGGGGACCCAATTTTGACAAGGCCCAAATACCGCGGCCCTGCATATAAGGATTATCGTCCTTTAATAATTTCTTGACCCCAGGTATGGCCTTCTCCCCTGATTTTTCCAATGCATATAATCCCAAGGCCCTGACGTTACATGCCGGGTTACGCAACACGTCCACCTGGCCCTTCACTGTTTTCAGATCAAGGCTTGGTACTGTTGATTTGAAGCCTTTAGGGGCAATGCGGTAAATCGTACCGCTGAGTCCCGGATCAAAGGTGGCGTGACCCGATAGACGAACGTCGAACCAATCGGCCACGTAAATGGCGCCGTCGGGCCCCACTGCCACGTCAGAAGGACGAAACATGGTGTCAACAGCTCTAGAATCGTAAGCCCCCTTCTTATCGCGTTGAGCATGAGAATTTCTATCATCATTGGGAATTCTTTTAGGTACGTTGGTCACCATGAAATCGAAATTCTTCAAGGTGTAGCCTGCCCCCTTGATTTTGGGGTGATAACCATAAACTACATTATTACCAGGCTCACAGCTCAGAAGCATTCCCCGATGTTTTTTGGGCAAGGCACCATTTTCATAAAGAACAATACCGGTGGGTGAACCAAAACCGTAGACATCTCCACTGGGAATCACGCCGGGGTCTTCCTGGCGCCAGTGGCCCACTGTGGTACTTTGACCCGGGCGCAATTGCACCTGCCATTTCGTCAAGCCATCCCGTGATGCGTAACCCAGGCTGCCGTATTCCATCAGCCAAGTGGTGCGACAATGCGGTTTTTGTCCGTCATTATCGTTGCTAAAAACATCACCAAAGGAATCAACGGCTTGTTCGTAACTATTTCTTTGATTCGTCGCAATCACATCCATTTGCGTGCCATCGGGATTGATGCGAAAGGCTGTTCCCCCCACATAGGTATGGCCATCGGAACTTTTCTTGCCACTGTATTTACCGAGCTTGTTATACCAGGAACCAATCGTAAAACTACGGCCACTTTTGTCCGTGATATGGCCGCCTCCTGTATTGCCGATATTGAAGTACCACTGGCCACCGGGACCTACTGTAAGAGAATGAAGACTGTGGTCATGGTTATAGCCGTTGAAGCCGGTGAGAAAGTTTTCGCGCTTGTCGATTTTTGGGTCGAACTTCGTATCGCCATCCACATCGGTATACAGAATCATATTGGGTGGCTGGGCCACTAAGATCCGGTTGCCAATGACCGAAATACCCAAAGGCGATCTGAGTTCTTTATCTTGGACAAACACGTGAGACTTGTCGGCCGTCCCGTCACCGTTACTGTCTTCCAACACCATAATGCGGTCACCTTTCGGGCGAAGATACTGCTTGCGATAATTGACGCCCTCGGCCACCCAAATGCGGCCTTTGGCATCTATGTCCATGTTCGTTGGGTTACTAAGAAGTGGTGACCGCGCCCACACGCTGACTTCCAGATCGTCCCACATTTCAAAATTTTTGGTGGGAACGTAAGTCGAATCCTTAGCGGTCGATTCGGCCCCGTGCAACCCACTACACGAAACCGCGCCAATAAAACACAAAAAACATACTATTTTCACCATCGTTAAAACTCTTTCATTCCGTTGCGATTTGGTTCGTGTCCTTTAAAGTTTTGTCTATTTTTTTATATTCATTACTTCATTTTGTTACACGAAAAGTGCTGTGGTGAGATCTCTTCCATCTTTCCGCCTGGTACTTGCCATTGCAGAGATAAACTCGCATCCAGTGCATTGGGTAAATAATAAATGGTTATGGGATGAATACCCGCCTGCAAGGAGATCTTGCCCGACAAAGTGGGAGTGCCAGGGGTGTAGTTTGTATCAGCATTGATCAACAGAGCGTCATGCAGACGAACGATGGCTTTGCCTTGGGTCGTTAAGGCAAAGTCATATACCCCATCAACAGGAACTTTCAGGTAGCCTGTGAATTGCTGCGCGGCGGTTGCAGGAATAAGTCCTCTCACCACTTCTTGTTGAGAACTCTTTAAGCCTTCAAATTGCGGGACCCAGGGAAACGTTCCTTGATAGGTTTTGCGCACCAGACAACCCGGACGCGTCCTTATCCCCTTTAGTGCGGGTATCAGAGCGTTATCATAAGGACGCCTCGCTGATTTATCTGACCGGCGCACTCTGAGTACGGCAGCCTCAAATTGCTGCTGGGTAGGCACTCCTGGCTTGCCTGCAAGATTCGTCGTTTCTTTGATGTCATTTAAGCTATGGTACACCTCGAAAGGTGTATTCGGATTCTTTATATCCACACGTACGCCTTTGTAGTCGCCAAGAAGAATGCTCTGCATCTGGTCACGTTTACGGCCACGGCGCGAAGCTTCGAACTCTTTATAATCTACCGTTAGTCCTCCGATGTGAAACTCACTGTAAACAGTAGATCGAGCTTGCTTACCCTCCCCTGTTAAGGTTGGCACAATGGAGACACCATCGCTGAGCGCCGGGGCTTGCACGCCCGCCAGATCGCAGAAAGTTGCCATCCAATCATGAAATTGAGAGGACGCATTTGATTTGCCCCCAGCCGCAATCGCGGATGGCCAACGTACCAAGGTCGGCATCCTGACACCGCCTTCCCACATATCGGCCTTTATTCCATCATAGGGCCCAAAGGTATCGAAATAGTCGGCCTTATATTTCACCAATTTATCCTCCCCTAAATGTTCCGTAACGGTTCCATTATCAGAGGTAAAGACCACCAATGTATTTTCATCTATTCCTAAATCCTTCAGTAATTGGACGATATCGGCGACCGCATCACCAATGCGACGGATCATGGTCGCATGGCGTGTGGCGTGCTCCGGCCATGGTTGCCCGGCATCTCCCACAGCCTTGGCAAAATCCGGATGCATGCCTTTGTCGTAATCTCCTTTTGCCGTGTTTATTTGACCATGGCTGGCATCGGCCTTCCACTGCACCCCACCTGTCAAACCTCCGCCCGCAGGATAATTGCTTGTCTTCGTCATATGAGAGGTTGTGGGCACACGTAAACTGACGTGGGGAGCCGTGTAAGCCAAATAGGTGAAAAAAGGCTGCTCGGGATGTGCGTTGTGATGATCCACAATCCACTTTTTCGTGCGTGCCGTGAACAGATCGGTTGAATAACATTTGGCCAGGCCATCTGTTACATCCTTATAGCCATCATATATAGGTCGATTACCCTCATGAGGATATTGGAAATGACCATCGATATGGCCTATATAACCATAGAAATAATCGAATCCGCGAAGCAATGGATGCCCCGGCACAAGTTCGGGTGGACGGTCGCCACGCTTACCCTTCCTTAATGTGTGTTTCCCTCCCGGAAGGCCCCATTTGCCGATGGCAGCGGTTGCATAGCCGGCCTTCTGCATGACCGAGCCCAAGGTATGTTCATCAGGCAGTTCTTTATCAAATTGAGTATCACGCACAGCGCAATGCCCTTGATGTCTTCCCGTCAAAAGCGAACCACGTGATGGCGCGCAGATAGGAGCCGGGCAATAGTGGCGTGTAAGAATCATGCCCTCTTGGGCAAACGTATCCAACTGCGGCGTTGCAAACTTCTGCTTAGACTGGCGTTGGTTTTGCCAAAGGATACCGAGATCACCGGGACCCAGATCATCACATAAAATAAAAATGATATTGGGCCTATCCTGCGCCTCATTAGCGTTCGCGAGGCCTGCCGCAACGTGCAATAGCATTGCCGCAATAAGTAAGAATGTGAGTGCGCGATATTTGTTAAGTATGTTTGGCTCCTTTAGCATCTATCCCCGTGACCATCAAATCACATCGCGTGCGATGTCATTTGTATGTGTCGATTCATTTGTTCGGTTTCTTTTGCTCTGCAGCTTGGCGACGTGGGGCGCTACGCCCCCGAAGCAATATACCGTTGCTGCCGCAACCAGCGTCAGGGCTCCTCGTATATTCATGTTTGCTTTCTCATTATTTTTCGCCGCGTATTTGGCGTGGCAATCTCGTGACCCCACTGGACGGTCAACTACTTTGACCTTACGGGCGTCACTTGGTTATTTTTTTTTGAGCTTTTCACGAAGCGGGTTGGACTCTTTGGGGATTTTTGCTCCCGTCGTCTTATGCCAGTCTAATAGCTCCTTTAATAGGGCATCTCTGACATCTTTTTTTGCTGCAGCTAGGTTATTTGTCTCACCAATATCCTCCTTGAGGTTGTAGAGCTCTACGGAGTTGTTGGTGTCTATTTTGACTTGGCCTCCATCGAGGCTCCACTCTTCAAAAAAGAGGTGAAGTTTCCAATCGCCTTTACGAATCACGCTGCATGGTTGCTGGCGGTATTCTTTGGTTCGGGTTCCTGTGTATCGCGGATTGCCTGAGAGGTAGGCTGGGAAATACCAAAACATTGAACGATCCTCAATTTTGTGTCCCTTGAGTAGTGGGGCAATACTAGTTCCATCAAGCGTGTGTTTGCCTACATGCGACGTAATATCTTCTACGCCAGCAAGGTCTAACATGGTTGGGTAAAGGTCGATCGCCATGACGGGCGTATGTGATTTTCCAGGTTTAATGGTATTCGGCCAGCGCACCATGAACGGGACGCGGATGCCACCTTCGTAGTAGCTGCCTTTGAATGCTCTAAGTGGAGGTTGTTTACAATGACTTGGGACTCCTCCGTTATCCGAAAGAAGAATAACCACCGTATTGTCATCAATGTTTAAGTCCTTTAGCTTCTGCATGAACATGCCAATACTTTTATCGGTATCGTGAAGCATCGCAGCATACTTTGGTGAGTCGTGATTGATTCCTGCAGCTTTGCCCTTAAAGAGATTGTAGCTTTCATCTGTGTAGCTATAGCCAAGGTGCACGGCATGGTGCGCTAGGTAGATGAGGAAAGGTTTACCTTCCTTGCTCGCTTGCTCGGCAAATGCCATTGCTTGATTGGTGTAACTATAGACTTGTTTAGGATCCTTAGTCTTCTTGAAAAGTTTCCTGAGTTCTTTGGCATGATGCTCATCCACTTCATCAAAACCTTGTCGGTCAGGCATGACCTTTTCTTTGCCTGAAACATGCCACTTTCCATACATAGCTGTAGTGTAGCCTTGTTTCTTCAATGCCTCTGCAAAGGTGAGCTTGTTTGAGCGTAATGTTTGACCATCTTGAATATCCTTGAGTGACAAACGATCAACATGCTTTATACCCCTGTGAATGGTAAACACGTTGTAGAAATCGTTTCGTTGCGGGTATTGTCCAGATAGTATGGCACATCGAGATGGAGCACAGTTTGCTGCATTTACGTAACCTTGCTGAAACACTAGACCTTCTTTGGCGATCGCATCGATGGCTGGAGTCTTGATGTAATCACTGCCATTGCCTGACCAATCACGCCAGCCCATGTCATCGATGAAAAGGATAACGAAGTTTGGCGGCTTCTTGTCTTGGGCTTGACAGAAAGTACAACTCATTACGAGAGCCGCAGCTATAAAGTAAAGATATTTAATGATTTATAGTGACGATGTGTTGCTTAAAAAGCTGTTTACTTTTTGTTGCGATCAGCATTCAACGTTTTAAATAACTGATTGACCCTTTCAGGGTGAGCCCCGGCGACATTATTTCGCTCACCCGGATCGTTACTAAGGTCAAAAAGATAGTTTGTCTTCTTCATGTTTACTAGCTTCCATCGGCCACTGATGATGGCATCCTTAACGATCACATACTCTCGTTCTTGTTTATGTTTCCCCAGCAGGGTTGGGAGAAACGAAACGCCATCTTTGTTGTGAAGTTGCTGTTGGTCGAGTAAATCTACAAAGGTAGTCATGTAGTCATAAGCGGCTGTTAAGCGGTCGCTTGTTGTCCCCGGTTTGATTTTTCCTGGCCAACGAACTATCAATGGAGTTGTGATCCCTCCCTCCCAATTGGTCCATTTCTTACCCGCCAGCCCACGAGTTCCAGCGAAGACATCTCCTTCACCATGATGGTCAATTGATCGAGCTTTTCTTTTAGCCGAGCGTTCCCAGTAATACACTTCGTGTCCATTATCTGAGGTGAACAGAACCATGGTGTTGTCATCAATTTCTTGTGCATTGAGCTCCTGCATGATCAGTCCAACATGATCGTCTAACATTTTAACCATGGATGCATATTCCTTCTCCACTGCAGTGAGTCTTTTGTCATGAATGAAATCCGGATGAACCTCAGGAATGTCGACTGGACCATGCGGTAGCTGTGTCGGATGATAGATAAAGAAAGGCTGATCTTTGTTGTTGCGGATAAAGTTTAAGATATGTTCGATGAAAACATTCTGAGAGTAAGTCTCTTTTCCTGTTCTGTCACGTCGTGTAGCCGTGCTGCCTTTTCCATATGACTCGACTGTTTTTCCTGCATTAGTGTGTGTGTTCCCTTTTAGCGGTAATTTTTCACCGTTATGCCATAAGTAAGTGGGGTAGAATCCATGTGCGCGCTGGTGGTCAATGTAGCCTATATACTCATCCCATCCATGACGTTTCAGCCGATCGTGACTAGTCAGAAAGCCCCATTCTAGTTTGCCGAATTGTGCGGTTTTATAGCCACTTCTTTGAAATATTTCACCCAAGAAAACCTCTCCAGGCTTGGCTGGCTTTCCTGCGTTAAGTGCCTTGCTGAATGCCTTGTCACTTATCTTTCCTTCATCTCTATCGATTACTTTGCCTCCGGTTGTAATACGCCAAGCTCCAGCTCTGCCACTGTGAAGACCTGTGATGAGGCTGGCTCGTGCTGGGGCACAGTAGATGCAGCCATAGCTTTGGGTAAATTGCATACCTGATTTGGCAAGCTGATCAATATTCGGAGTCTTGATGATTTTCTGGCCATTGATTCCTAATAGACCCGCACCTAAATCATCCGCGTAGATGAGAATGACATTGGGTCGGTTTGATGCGATCAGAGAACAGGCAGAGATGAACCAAATCTGAATTAGAATACGCTTCAACATTCGTTGCATGGTTACTTTTTATTTGGGGGACACTTCAGGCTGAGTCAATTGGTATTCCTTGCGGTGCAGTCGGCTATGATTGTCGACACCAAGGCGCGCGCGAAGCGGATGCACCAATTGCCAGACGATGAGACAGACATGCAGAAGCGTTGGAACGCCTTTGCGGGGAAGTGATTGGCGATCAGCGTTTCGGATTCCGGATTGGCTGCGAGGTTTTCCAGACAGTCGCGATCTTTCGACACGTCATACAACTCAAACTCTGGACGATAACCACAAGACTACCTCATCCCGAAAGGGCGGCTCCTTTATTTTTTCGACTCCTCCACGTGCGTTCTATTCGTTGACTTAACCCATTGTCTGAACTCCTGGGTCATTTGTTTCTCTCGGTCGGGGTACGTACTGGCCAGGTTCTTACGTTCAGAGATGTCTTTTGATAAGTCATAGAGTTCGGAGGGTTTGCCGTTTAAGAAATTAACAATCTTCCAGTCCCCGCTAATGTAAGCGCCGCTTTTAGGGCGTCCGGTCGAATGCGGGTGCCAAAACCCAATGGTTCTCTTGGCCATCGTATTTCTTTCCCCCAAGATAAGGGGCTTGAAAGAAACGCCGTCGATATGTTGTTCGGGCAGTAACTTTAAGCCCGCCAGGTCCAGGAGCGTGGGGTAAAGATCCATGGTGATGGATTTCTCTTCGATCACGGCAGGCTTGATGTGCTTTGGCCAAACAATGAATGCCGGTACACGTATACCTCCTTCATAATTCCAGACCTTCCCGGCTCGATAGGGAATATTACTGGTGACACTGCTTCGGGTGGATTCGCCGCCGTTGTCAGCGACAAACGCGATGATGGTATTATCATAAACATTTAATTTCTTAAGTGACGCCAGGAGTTTGCCTATATTTGTATCCAGACTTTCGGTCATCGCCGCATAGGTCGGATTGCCTTGTCTCAAACGATTTCTATAGGCTCCTTCTTTTTCAAAAGGGGCTTGAGAGGTTCCGTACATTTTCAGGCGTTTCTTCTTATATTTCTCAACCAGAGGCTGGGGCGCCTCAAGCGGTAGGTGGACGGCATAATGTGAGAGCGTCAAAAAAAACGGGGCGGTTACTTTGCTGGACTCTCTTATGAACCCTATCGCCTTATCGGTAATCACATCGGTTAAATAATCGCCCGCTTTTCCATCTTCCAGGTCGGGCACGTTCAACACGCTGACGCTCCTGTGTTTATAAGGGAAAAAGTATGAACCCGGCATCCCGTGCTCACAGGAAGCCATCGCCCAATCAAAGCCATGGTCCTTGGGCCAGCCCCCTGCTTCCGCACCTAAATGCCACTTGCCAATATAGCCTGTTTGATAGCCATTCTTTTTGAAAGCTTCACCCAGGGTTATCTCGGTCTTCGGAAGGGTGGTCTCATGACTGTGAGGCCCCGTTTTTCGGGTCGACTCAATATATTCAGTGATGCCTACCCGTTGCGAATATTTCCCTGTCATCAAAGAAGCCCTTGCAGGGGAACACAGGCAAGAAGCACTGTAGAAGTTCTTGAAGAGGACCCCGCTCTTTGCCAATGCATCAATATGCGGGGTCTCGTAAAATGACGACCCCCAACCTGATAAACCCGTGTTGCCCAAGTCATCAGTAATGATCAAAATCACATTGGGATTGGCGTCCTTTTTCGATTCGGCCGCAGCACCCAAGTTGAGCAAAGTGGCAAACAGGCTGAGGGCAATGGGGATTCGTAGATGCATATGCTAGTCTTTATGGCCGGGGTTTCGTATGCACCATGGTTCAAGCCATGATTTGCGAAATGGTTCCGGTGCTGTCGGAGAATTGCTTGGCGGGAACGTCCAGCGCGTTTGTCAGCGTCAGGTAGAGGTTCGACAGCGGTGGGGCTTTTTTTCCGAAATCATGAAATGCACCCTGTTTGAGGCCAAGTTTTTCGCCTCCCACCAACATCAGAGGATAGTTGGTGTTGACGTGTGTCTGGCTGTTGCTGCTGCCGTAGAGCACAACCGTGTTATCCAGCATCGTTCCTTCACCCTCAGGCGTGTTCGCCAGCTTCGTGATGAACTCAGCCAGAAGGTCGGCCTGGAACTTGTCATACTTCCCGAGTTTGGGCAAATGCGCGCCACCTTGTACCGCGTTGTGGGCCAGCACATGGTGTGTGCCGCCGAGGCCTAGCTGGATCGGGATATTGTCCCAGGTACTGCTATTCATACTTTGCAACATATAACTCGCGTACCGCGTTGAATCTGTCTTGAACGCCAGATAGATGAGGGTGTACATCGTGCGGATGAAAGCTGCCGGATCCTGCACGGAGGCGTTCAGGGCTAACCCATCTGTGGGCACCTTTGGCTTAGGCGTTGCCGCCCAGCTCTCCATCCGCTCGATCTCTTTCTCCACATCTCGCAATGCCTGCAAGTAGTGCTCCAGTTTCTGGGAGTCGTCGCGTCCGAGCTTACGTTTCATCTCGCGGTAAGATGCCAGAACACGATCGACACGGCGTTTATCTTTGGCCAATCGTCGGTGCTGCTTTTTTTGCAAATCCGGGTCGGAATTGAACATCGCATCATACAACCCGCGTAAGTTGTT
>Ga0209660_1001966_pt1 | contig 10391 bp, 6 predicted proteins | sample SaaInlV_100m_DNA_2_FD_184659 | JGI IMG/M metagenome (GOLD analysis project Ga0209660, IMG submission 184659) | Marine microbial communities from expanding oxygen minimum zones in the Saanich Inlet - SI072_LV_100m_DNA (SPAdes) (version 2) | ecosystem: Environmental > Aquatic > Marine > Intertidal... | reverse complement strand
GGGATTTATTCAGCATTTTTATAAGAAACTTTTATTTACCCCCATCTATTGCCATGATTGGGCGGTTAAGACCAGCCTTCATCTTTTTGTGAATAACATCAATCAATCTTCCCTTTATCTTCGTGTATGCCAGCATGCGGAGCGGCGCCTGGGTATGGATTCCTATAAGGAACCCGGCGCATGGATGTCCGATCTTCGACAATTTGTTCGACTGGAGAAGGAGATGTTGCGCCGATACCACGAGAAAAGGGATCCGGGAACTACTGTCTGTCATGCTTATGCGGTGATGATAGACGTGTTGATGGACTCTCTTTTATCCAATGCCAAGCGGGGGTGGTTGCTGAATAATAAGGAACTTCCGACCCGGATGGCGATTATCGCAAGTGGAGGTTATGGTCGCTCGGAACTCTGTCCCCATAGTGACATTGATATCTCACTGCTCTACGGTTCCCAGTCCGGGGGCAAGCTAAGGGAGTTCCAGGAATGGATTACCGGTCATGTTCTCTATCCACTTTGGGATCTTAAGTTCACGGTTGGTCATGCTTCGCGGACAATCAAGGAATCCATTGCCGAGGCCAAGGCAGATATGCAGACCAAGACTTCATTGCTACAGTCCCGCCATGTTTGCGGTGATGCCGAACTGAGCGAAGAATTTCAGGAAAAGTTCCGCAAGTTTCTACAAAAAGATGCGCCGGAAGAATATCTGAAGACCAGGCGCAAGGATCAGAAGGCCCGTCGAGCCAAGCACTTAAATACAGTATTTGTCCAGGAGCCCGATATTAAGAATGGTGTCGGAGGGTTACGTGATTACCAGAACCTGATATGGATGGCAGAGGTGAAGTTTGGAATATCAAGCATCGATGGGCTGCTTGATGCCGGTTACATTCAGAAGGGCGAGTATACGGAACTCTTGGAGGCCTACGATTTCCTGCTTCGAGTACGCAATGAATTACATTTTCAAAGCCCGCGAGCAACGGATGTCCTTCTTCTGGAAATACAACCTTTGGTGGCCTTTTCGTTGGGTTATCGGCATCGAACCTTATTGAAGCGTGTTGAGCGTTTTATGCGTCATTACTATGCCCATGCCCGTAACATCTTTACCCTGACCAATGCCCTTGAAAAGCATTTTCTCTTACCAGAGGAAACGGAAAAGGGATTCAGGATTCGGTTTGGGCAGGAGGATAGCAGGACGGTAGACGGATTTCTCCTGAAGGACGGGGAGTTGGAGTTGATTGCCGATGACACATTTGAAGAGGACCCAGTCCGTTTGGTTCGAGTATTTCGTTTATGCCAGCAGTATGAAGCGCGTTTGGGGCCACGGTTGGTCCGGAAAATTCAGGAATCACGCAACCTCCTGACACCTGCGGTCGCCGCCGATGAACATGCCTGTAAAGCTTTTCGATCCATTCTTCAGACAGCGGGTCAAGTTTACCCTGCACTTTCATCCATGCATGACCTCGGTATTCTTGGCCGTTTTCTACCGGAATTTGAGGGATTAACCTGCCTTGTTCAGCATGAGTTCTACCATCGTTACACGGCAGACATCCATACCCTTACCACAATCCGGAACCTGGATGAAGTCTTCCTTCGAGATGAACCTCTTCACCAAAAGTTTCGTGAATGCCTGCGGGAAACGAAGGTCCCAACGATTCTTTACCTGGTTTTGCTCCTGCATGATATAGGCAAGTCAAAGGGGATCAAGGGCCATGCCGAAACCGGGGTTGAGATGTCAGGCCCCATCATGGATCGTATTGGTATTCCTTCTTCTCATCAGGAACCGATCCTATTTGTGATCGAGCATCATTTGGCAATGTCGAGGTTTGCTCAAAAACATGACGTTGATGATCCTGAAACCTGTCAATTGTTTGCCGAATTTATCAAAACCCCTGACCTGTTACGTTTTCTCTATGTGCACACTTATTGTGATACACAGGGTACTGCGCCGGGTCTTTGGAACAGTTTCAAGGAGACGCTTCTGGATTCCCTCTATCGTGGGACATTGCAGCATCTAATGGGGCGGGAGGGTGTACTGGAGACAGCGGAAAAACTAAAGTTGGAACTTCGTTGGCAGATTAACGAACGGGACCTTGAAATACTTCCTCAGGAAGAGGTTGATGCTCATTTTGATACGTTACTTCCCCGCTATTTCCTGCATACCTCAGTGACTGAGATCGAGCTACATTTGCGAATGGTGCATGAGTTACTTGAAAACCTTCAGGAGGGAGGGGAGGTCGCTGCTCTTGTTCCCGTTGTTAACTGGGAGGACGATCTAGACAGGGGTTTTTCAATTGTTACATTGGTCACATGGGATCGCCCCGCATTGTTCTGCCGGTTGGCCGGTGCCTTTACTCTTTCCGGCCTGAATATTCTGGGCTCAAAGGCATTTTCACGCACGGACAGTATTACCATTGATACCTTTTTCGTGGTCGAACCCGGGGGAGGGGTGGTGGAGAATAATGATACCCGTGAACAATTTGTCCGGGAGATGAGGGGGACACTGCAGGAACTCCGGCATATGTTGGACCGGATTCAGGAACAGGAGGATACTCCGGAAGATAAAGGACTCCTTAATCGGGCTCCAGACAGATTGAGTGTTCCATTTCCTCCGAAAGTGCGGGTTCACAAGGAACCGACCCTGCGACGTAACATAATTGAGGTGCAGGCCCGTGACTCCCTGGGTCTACTCTACAAACTTGCTCGTGAGATTTCTCATGCGGGGTATGATATTACCTTCGCAAGGGTTACCACTGAAAATTCTGTTGCACTGGATACATTTCATATCGAGACGATTCCTTCTGGGGATGAAATCTCCATGGAACAGCTTGAGGTTCTTCGTGAAAGGCTGGAAAAACTTGTTGTGGAAACAGCTGAAGATGACGGGGAGGTTGTTGTGGAATGAGTCAGAACGATCCTGCTTCGACCGCGTTTGATACCTTATATCGTATCAGCAGCATCGCGGGCCAGACCGAGGACTCCCAGGAGGCATTGGAGTTGATCCTTGAGGAGATTGTTAAGGCTTTTAATGCAGCAACTGCATCCATCTCCCTGGTTAACCATGATACTCAATGCCTCGAGATTGCGGCATCACTTGGACTCCCTGATTATTGTCTGGACCTTCAACTCCCTTTGGGGAAAGGAGTGACCGGATGGGTTGCGCTACATGGCAAGCCACTGCTGGTGGAGGATGTGAGTCTTGATTCTCGTTATTTCCCGGTGAACAAGTCAATTCACTCTGAACTGGCTGCCCCGATGGAAGAGGCGGGTCGGGTCATCGGTGTGGTCAGTGTCGACAGTGAGGAACGCTGTTTCTTTACGGAGGAAGACCAAAACCTTTTGACCCTGCTTGCGGCTGAGGCGTCCCGCGTTGTCGGACGGATCTGGCATGTACAGCAACTTCGTTTGAAGGCAGAAGAACTTCAGGCCCTCGTGGACGCCGGTGAAAAATTGGTTTCCAAGATGGATACCCACTTGATCGTTGAGGAGATTGCCAAGGCTGCCTCCCGTTTTTCAAAATGCGAAATGGCAGCGATTTACGATTTGGACGATGTGGAGCAGGTACTCAATCTTCGTGTCGCCATGGACCGGGACGGCTCGGTCAACCTTGAGGAGTCACTGGCTTTAGGTGATAGCTCTGTTGGGACAGCGGTCATGGGGTTACGTCAGATTGAAGTTTTAAATTTACCCCAGACAGAGGAACACCATCTGGTTCGATATACGCAGGAAGCCGGACTCGTTTCGATGCTTGTAACCCCTCTTTTTTTCGGGGAGGAGATTATTGGTGTGCTTAATGTTTACACCAAGGAACCCCATCGTTTCAGTAACGCAGAAAAGAATATTTTCCAGACCTTGGCCGGCATGGGCGCCATTGCCATTCAGAATGCAAGGCTCTATCGTCGTGTTTTCGATACGGAGGCCGTCCTGCGTCAGAGTGAAAAAATGAATACCCTCGGACTCCTTGCCGCCGAGATTGCCCATGAAATTCGTAATCCGCTCACTGTAATCAAGCTTCTTTTTGACCCGCTTGAAGAAGCATTCCCCGAGGGCGATGACAGGGGGGAGGATGTACGGGTCATTCGGGACCGGCTCAATCAGCTTGAAGATATTGTTTCCCGAGTGCTTGACTTTGGCCGTGCAAGCCAGACTGCCCATGCCGAGATAGATTTTGATCATTTGGTCAGTGATACTCATCGATTACTTCGCCTTAAGCTGGAGCAGGGGCGTATTGAATGGTGCTACGAACCTCATACATCCGGCGAAGTCCTTCATGCGCATCGTGGCCAGATTCAGCAGTTGCTTCTCAATCTTTCCCTAAATGCGCTGGAAGCGATGCCTGCCGGAGGGAGAATCCATCTTTCGACAGAACGGTTGGACCGGTCGGGTACCCCGTTTTTTCAAGTAACCTTTTCAGATACGGGAAAAGGTGTCCCCGAGGAGGTGCAGGAGCAAATCTTTGATTCATTCCTGAGTCGCCGAACTCAGGGAACCGGCCTTGGGCTTTCCATTATAAAGCGAATCCTTCGTGAGCATCGGGGGGATATCGAGCTGTTGTCCTCGCAACCCGGGAAGACGGTTTTCTGCTTTTGGTTACCTTTGGAAAGCGAATAGGACACCGCTTTTCAGGTTATGCAGAATGGTTGGTAGCGCAACCGTTGATCCGGAGTTAGCGGCGGCAAATTGTCGAGCACTATTTCCTTCCGGTATCGACTGATGAAGCGCCGGGCGATCTTTTGCAAATCCTGCCAACGATCCCACTCGTAATCAGGAGCAAAGGCAATCTGGCGAAGAAGGCTGCGCCATTCGATGGCAGCCCGCTCAATATCGCCTGATCGCAGATCTTCGTCAATGAATTCACGGCCTTTTGATGGGTTGCCTTCAATGGCAATGAGGACTTCCGCAGCACCTTCCCCATAATGTATTGGAACACCCCTGTTGAGATAGTCAGGGCAGGTTGAGCGCTTGTAGGTTTCGCGGCATACAAGGCTGAGTCGTGAACTACTGCTTACATAACGTTCAAATCGATGGCCGGCCCGCAGGTTGGCCAAATGCCAGACCAGGTCTTCCAAGGGATAGTTCGGGTCTTCAAGGGCTGCCGCAACGGCCAGCCCTTCTCCCTGGTGGAAAAAGCTGAACAGGATGCCCCGTCGCGTCGGCTTCGCAAATTGATCAATAAGTCCAAGGCTGTGCCATATCTCAGCCGGTGTCTTGGGACGATTATCGACCGGAGACTCTTCCGTGGGAATCAAGTTCTTGTAGGCATCAGGAATTTCCTGCTCGGTTTCTCGAGTAGGGGGATTAAGGAGCGCTCGACCGAGGGAATCGGTCCATGCAAAGACCTTTGTTTCCGAGTAGTCGAGACGTACGGATACGATTCCGTTTTTCTCGGTCATTTCGGTTATCTTTCCTCCGTATGTGATCCGGGGTAACATGGGAAGGATACGTCGCTCAATCTGGTTGAGGGTAAGAAGTTTTGGCGGCGGTTTGCCTTTGGCATCCGATTGCTTAAAGTGAAGTCGAATCCGTCTCTGTATTGACTTTAAAAGAATCAGCTTTTCCTCTCCCTCTTTTTCAGGAAAACGCGCGATTGGGAGTTCGCGACCATAGGTCTTATGCTCTCTGTCCTTTATCCGACAGAGGTTTCCAATCTTTACTCCGGCCAGACTTTCCGGAAGTTGCAGAGCGGGTTGCCATGTCTTACCTTTGAAGACAAGTGTTTCTCCAAGTGGTGTCTCTGCCTTGGCCTTCCTGCGTTCCCATGCATTCTTGGAGTTTAAAATCTCAATGATCATCCGGCCATTGCCCTTGGCTTTTACAGGTTTTGGCTTCTCGATTTCTGGTGGTGGATTCTTGATGAAGTCCCGAAGACCGAGTGGAATGCGCTGCTCGCTAAAAAGTCGCTCGGTCAGGTGCATGGTGGCCTCTATTGGGTCTTCATCCTGCTTAACCGCATTGTGCATGAGTGCGATTAGCGATGGCCAGTCAACCTGGTTGTGCCGTTTTAGTTTAAGTGGTTTGGCCTCGTTCAGCCGGGGCTTCCCGGGGGCTGTCAGGATAAACCCCTTTTCATCCAGTCCGCGTCGCCCCGCCCGTCCAAACATCTGTAGCATTTCGTCTGGCCGAAGCTTGCGGTGCTCATCCCCGGCCCGGTATTCATTATCCATCACAAAGACTGAGCGCATCGAGAAATTAATTCCTGATCCAAGGCCTGTCGTGGCAACAATTACCTGGATCTGTCCTGTCTTGGCCAGCGGCTCAATTATACCGGCGCGCTGGGCGTAGCTCAGGCCACTGTGGTGGTAACAGATACGGTTTCGTAGAAGCATTTTTAACTCGGTTCCGGCAAGATTCTTCTGCTGGTGTGAAAGAAAAAGGGGGATCTCCGGTTCAAGTTCAGAAGCTAGCTGACGGGCCAACTGCTCTGCAGCAAGACGCTTGGGGGCAAATATAAGGACGGGACCGAGATCGGATTCAAGTGCCTTGTAAATTTGCTTGGCCCAATGGCTTTGGATATTCCGAGGGGGGCGAGTGCGGAGGGCATCAAAGAAGATTTCCTCCAAGGGGACAGGGCGCTCTTTTTGGCAGACGAGAGAAGCATCGCGTCCCATCCGGCGGAACCATTCAACCATTTCGGCCGGGTTGCCTGTGCTACCACTCAGCAGAAGCAACTGGGTGTCCGGGGGCGCCAGTGCGAGTGCCAGTTCATAGGACGTGCCACGGTTGGAGTCACCGAGCATTTGGTATTCATCAATAATTAGAAGGGTTGGACCTCTCCCGGTAAGGATTCGTCCACGTTGTGTTTCCAGTGTGGCCACCAGGATGGGGGCATCGGGTTGGTCAGACACATCACCCGTGGTGATGCCCACGTGCCAACCCTTGCGTCTCCATTCGTATAGCTTGTCATTGGCCAGTGCCCGGGTGGGGACGGTGTAGACCATTTGACCCTTGAATCCCTGTTCGGCAATCATCTCGAAGATGAACGTCTTGCCTGCACCGGTTGGCGCATCAACCACGACATCCTTCCCTTCACGGAGTGCGCGAAGGGCTTCCTGTTGCCAGAGATCCGGAAGGAGGATGGTGTTCTCGAGTTCCATTCGAAAGGGAATGGGTTAATCCAAGTTGAGAATTGTAAAACCTAAAATTAAAAATCAACAGATTGATGTTATTCCAGCAACCATCGATTGAAGTTTTTACAAAAAACCCCGACGGGCTCGATGGCACCGACGGGGTTTGTGAAAATTTATAGCCCAAGCCTAGTCTGCAGATACAACAGAGATTAACTTACGGTTGCGATTGGTGTGAAACTTTACCTTGCCCTCCTTGAGGGCGTAGATGGTGTAATCTTTACCAAGACCCACGTTTTCACCGGGATGAAAACGGGTTCCTCGTTGGCGCACGATTATGTTGCCGGGGATTACGTTTTCGCTACCGAACTTCTTCACGCCGAGACGCTTGCTGTTACTGTCGCGTCCGTTTCTTGAGGTGCTCTGTCCTTTTTTATGTGCCATTACAAATTTTTCTATTATTGGGAGTGGCGGGCGGTACTAGCCTTTGATCGAATCAATTTTGATAACTGAGACTTGTTGGCGATGACCCTTTCGACGGGTATATCCCTTGCGGCGTTTCTTTTTGAAAATTATAACTTTCTTGTCCTTCTTGGTCTCCAGAATGGTAGCAGTCACTTTGGCTCCTTCGACGTTTGGCGCGCCGAACTTTGCCTCGTTTCCGTCATGGACCATGAGGACGTCCTCAATATCAACGGTGGATCCAACCTCGGCATCACCGAATTGATTTGTTTTGAGGATGTCTCCTTCTTCCACCGTAAATTGGCGGCCTTGGGTCTGTATCGTAGCTTTCATGAAGGCGGAATAGGAAAAACCTGCATTTATTTTTTGCAAGTGTTTTCTCAGAAATTTATAACACCTCTAATTTTTTGGCAAGAATTCCATCTTCCCACCTATAGAGCTAAATGAACAATAACGCGATCAGGAGATATTTTGAGGACCCGCGTGTTATTGCCTATTATGCTGCCTCCGTAAAGGGTACAGGACTCTGGGTTTCCGAGCAAAAACTTTTTCGCCGATTATTTCATCCCCGACAGCATTTACTGGAACTTGGATGTGGGGCCGGGAGAATTACCATCGGTATGCACGACCTTGGATTTAATGACATCCTTGCCACCGACCTGTGCCCAAAAATGGTGCAGGAGTTTCGGCGCATCTGTCACTTGCTTGAAATTTCCATACCCTCCAAGGTTGTCGATGCCACAGCCATACCCTATGAGGATAATATTTTTGACGGTGTCATTTTCGGCTTCAATGGACTTATGCAAATTCCCGGTGCCGCCAATCGACAGCGAGCAATCCTTGAGGTGTATCGGGTTTTGCGTCCCGGTCATTTTTTTGTATTCACCACTCACGATCGGGACCACTGGAAATTTAAGGACTACTGGAAGAAGGAGCAACTCCGCTGGCGAAAGGGCCAACAGCAGCCGGATCTTCTTGAATTCGGAGACATGTTCATGGATGACGCATTGGGCAAGCTGTTCCTGCATGTGCCAACCGTCAGGGAGGTCATCGACATGTTGAAGGGTGTCGGTTTCATGGTTGAGGCCAACATGATGCGGTCCAAGCTGGCCAACGAACCGCTCAAGGTTCGTGAATTTGCCGATGACTGTCGCTTCTGGGTCGCGATGAAACCGTCCGGGGGCTAGCTTTCTAGGCTACGCCGCTGAGGAAATTTTCATCCAGTACCATCGTCCCAACCCGGGTGGCGGGGCCGCTCATGTGGATGTCGTAATCCTCGCTTATCTGGATCTCGATCTCCCCCCCGGGCATCCTGACCCGGATATCCCGGTCACAGAGTCCGATCTTGTGGGCCACGGCTGCGGCTGCACTGCTGCTGCTGCCGGATGCCAGGGTGTATCCCGCGCCCCGTTCCCAGATCTCGATCTGTATGGTATTGCGATCAATGGCCTTTAGCAACTGGAGGTTGATACGTTGTGGAAAGTTTGCATGGTTCTCAATCTCGGGTCCGATCCTCCGGGCCAGTTCCTCGCTGATATCGTCCAGTGGGATCACACAATGTGGGTTCCCGATGGTGGCGGCATTGTAGGTGAATGTCTGCCCGCCGGCCTCAATTCTCTCGCCAATGACCTCACGGGGTTCACCGGTTACCGGTATCCTGTCGCTCTGGAAGCTTACACGGCCCATCTCCACGCTGATCTTGTCAGGCCCGTCCAGGATTTGCGACTTCACCACGCCCCCCATGGTGTCGATCGTGAAGGGTTCATCCTTCACTTGTCCCGTATCCCACAGGTACAGCGAAAATATGCGCAGGCCATTCCCGCTTTTTTCCGCCTCGCTACCATCCGGGTTGAAAATTCTCAACCCGAACTGCGCCTTGTCCGAGGGCAGGGGACCGAGAAGTATCCCGTCCGACCCGAGGCCGAAATTGCGGTGGCAAATCAGGCGTATGGCTTCCTCTGTGAGGTCGCCCTTTAACTCTTCACTTGGGAGAACGAGATAATCGTTTCCCAGTGCATGGTATTTTTCGAATTTCATGGAAATTAAAGATTGTACAGCTCAGTCTACCCGACCGGTTCCCAAAACAAATTGCCCTGTTCAACGGTAGCGGTTGCGCATGTCCCAAACCTGCCGTGCCTCCTTGAGGAGACTGCGGAGTGCCGCAGGGCGGATGGCCTGCTTGGGATCGTCACCGATTCCCTTGCGGGGATGTACATGGGTCTCGATGCAAAGTCCGTCGGCCCCGTAGGCCATGGCGGCCAGTGAGCAGGCTGGCACATAGGCGGCCCGGCCCACCGAGTGGGATGGGTCCACCACCACGGGTGCCCAGGTCTTCTCCTTGATCAGCGGCGTGATGGATTCATCCGGATGGCTACGGTACTCGCCAAGCGTTGGCAATGTGCCACGCGGACAAAGCATTACATTCGGGTTGCCGTTGGCGGCAAGGTACTCGGCGCAGGCCAGGAACTCGTTGACATCCGACATGTGCCTCCCGCGCTTCAAGAGGATGCAGGTCCCGGCCTCGGCCGTCTGGTTGCCGATCTCCTTGAGCAGGCTGTAGTTCAGGGCGTTGCGAGTGCCCACCTGGATCATGTCCGCCCGTGCCTCCACGGCGAGCCCCAGTTGGTGGCTGTCCATGACCTCGATGTTGATTGGCAGGCCCGTCCTTGACCGTGCCTCCAGTATGATTTCCAGTGCCCGGTCATCCCCCTGGTAGGAGTAGGGCATGGTACGGGGTTTCCAGACACCTCCACGCAGGACATGTGCCCCGGCCTCCTTTACGGCGGCCGCCGTCTCCAGGAAGAGCCCGGGCTCCTTGGGGTCGATCGTGCACTGGCCGGCAATGAAGAGTGGCTCGCGCCCCGCCGTCAC
>Ga0209660_1001962_pt1 | contig 10397 bp, 9 predicted proteins | sample SaaInlV_100m_DNA_2_FD_184659 | JGI IMG/M metagenome (GOLD analysis project Ga0209660, IMG submission 184659) | Marine microbial communities from expanding oxygen minimum zones in the Saanich Inlet - SI072_LV_100m_DNA (SPAdes) (version 2) | ecosystem: Environmental > Aquatic > Marine > Intertidal... | reverse complement strand
TCCGACAATCAACAACAGTCCAATATAGGTGGTAGAGTGAATACTCTCTCCAAGAATCAGGTGTATCAGAACGAGAGAAATGAACGGGGAAATAAACACCAAATTGCTAACGCGGCTTGTATTTTCAGCCATTTTAAGTGCTTTTGACCAGAGCAAGAAAGCGATGGCCATTTCCGCAACTCCTATGTAAACCGCACCGATTAGATGGTCGGTTGAAGCCACGACGGGCGAAGAGAATATCAAGCAAGCGAAAAAAGACACGGGAAGAGCCACAACAAAATTTAGGCAAACTGCGACTGAAGGCTCCCGCTCATCGCGGACGTTAATAATCCAGTAGGTCGCCCAAATAAATGTTGAGAGAATCGCAAGTAGAAGCCCTAATCCGGCGCCCTCTCCGTCCGAAAACATTGCCCCAGCTTCAAAATTGTGTAGCGAAGGCCATTGTCCCTGCATCGCGATAACAACGACGCCGGCGTAGCAAACAAACGCGGCAATAAAATCCGCCCGAGTAATCCGCTGCCCTAAAAAAAATATCGAAAGGAAAGTCAGCACGATTGCCCAAGTGTAGTTGATAGGCTGAGCCACCTGAGCAGGTAACCTGTCGTAGGCTGCAAACAGGACAAGGTAATACAAAACCGGATTGATGCAACCAGAAATTAGCGTGACCTTCCAGTGGCTAAAAAATTGTTTGTCGAGCGTTAGGATAATGCCTCGGAACCAGGCTAAGCCAAGAAGAATAAGCGTCGCAAATAAAGTAGCGTAAAAAACCAGCTGGAAGATATCTAAGTGCTTGAGCGCGAGCTTGAATGCCACACCCACGGTTGACCAGAGCAACACTGTTGCCAGACCGTATAAGTAAGCTTGGTTTTGTCTAGAAATAATAAAACCTGTCAGGGAAGTCATAAACCGCTGCGTTGCGGCATTACAGCGGTAGCTCTTGATTCATCATAAATGACATCTGCCTCAGCCCAAGTTCGAGTCTTGCGAAATCTACATTTCTCAGATTTTAGAAGTAGTGAAATCTCTCGTTAGTAAACTGACATGATCCCTAAACAGCCCATCGACACAGCCTGAATACCGTCGGTATTCTTTACAAGTTACACGATAACTCAATAACTGAGACCCTTAAAATTAAGTTTAACTTTTATAATCAACTACTTAAAAACAACGGCATGATACTTGCTCAATCAATCATGCTGCCTGAGTAAGAGCATGCAGATACTCTTAATCTCAAGCATTTTAAAATTTCCATCACAAATTTTACCACCTGAAAAGAGAAACATTCATGAAAAGCACCTTACTTTATGCTTCTAGCAAATATGCAACAAGCTGTTTTACTTTGATACTTGTTCTCATCGGTTCTGCGCAGGCGGCTCCGATTAACATCTTCAACACAGGCGTTGACGCTAATGGCGATGTGGTGGCTGGGGGAACGGTCGGTGACGAGCACTACACGCTAACTTCAGATCCGAATGGCACAATCACGGGGATAAAGACTGCAACCGCAATCTCGGAAGGCTATCCAATCGGGCCTTGGCTTGGCGACAATTCACTTTCAAGCTGGATCGGACCTAACACAGGCGATCTAGTTGGGCCCGGAGGACTTTTTACTTATCAGACAACCTTTGATCTCAGCGGATTGGATCACACGACCGCTTCTATACTGGGCCGATGGGCTACTGATGATCAAGGCATTGACATTCTTATAAACGGAACCGCAACAGGTAATACGAGTGCGAGCTTTGGGGTATTCACAGATTTCACAATTAACAGCGGCTTCATCGCAGGCGTAAACACGCTGGATTTTGTGGTCACGAATGGCCATGGTCCTACTGGATTGCGGGTTGAGATCACTAATGCTAATGCAGTGGCTGTTGACGAACCTTATGCTCTTGCGTTGCTTGGTCTTGGCCTACTCGGTCTTGGCATCAATCGCAATAAGAAAACATAAGTCATTGTGATGTAAGTTTTAGCGGCTCTCACGGGAGCCTTTTCTATCGAAAAGAATCCTGTACTGACGCTCATCATGATGTTCTGAAGACATTGAAAGTGGCAGGATAAGAGTAAAGTTTGAAGAACGATTAATCCTTCCACTTTTTTACCTACACAATAGATTTTGCGCCGGTCAATTCAACTAGGGTTGTCATTTTCGATGGTAATAAGTTTTAGCCTGAGCGTTGCTAAGTGACGTTGTCTGTCTCGTTGTTATCATTTTATCAGCATCTCCTATCAAGCCAACGATAAGCGGTCGCTGTCAAAAAATGTATTTTGCTACGTTTATGTGAGCGCGCTGTGAAAAATCGTAATTGTTCTCTGCCTTCAACCTTTTAGCCATACCCATTCAAGAGTAGCTTTTGTGCTTATGAGTAAACTGAAAAGTTTGAAAACTAGCTCTCACTGCGATGCTAACTTCATATTTCTGAGTTACGCGTCAAGCCCTCAAGATATAGCTCCGCGCTGCCGCTTTCCTTCAGCCGGCTTCGAGTGATCGAATAACGGCTTAAAAGGTTTGAAATAATATTACTGCGGATACTAATCCTTCTTTTAGTCTGCGTTCAGTAAATAATACCCCTGAAAGCCGACTACATTGCGAATTAGAAATGGTGCCCGGGGCCGGGGTCGAACCGGCACCGCTCGAAAGCGACAAGATTTTAAGTCTTGCGTGTCTACCAATTTCACCACCCGGGCAAATGAGATGGATCGTGGAAGGCGCGTAGTTTAACTACCTCGGGACGGTTGCTCAATCGCTGAAGGCAAATCTTTCAGGATTATTGTCCCTAGTCCCTGCTTTTGATGATCGATGAGGCTATCTGTGCTCACGAAAGCGAGCTTGAGTCTCAACGTCAATGTTGAATAAATTGATGAAATCGCTATGGCCTTATCAATTCCCGCTGTTGGTGAAAGCGCAAATTCGCGGGTTTTGTGTCCCGGAGGTCATGTGATGCTGACAGAATTAGTGCCAGTCTGCTTAGGGAGATTCAGACACTAACCGGGCTGATTGGGTTTCTACTTCTAGTCGCCGGTATAGAATTCAGCTTCAATCGTAGACATTGGTGAACGGTCTCTCCATAATCTATTTGTGGCACTCGCAGTGTCATAATCCTCCTCAATTCCGGTTGCAGCTGATACGTGTCTGATACTGAAATCTATACCCCAACCTCTGACGGGCGCCACCAGCGCAGTCGCGATAGTAAGCGAAAGATCGTGACCGCAATGCTTGAATTAGTCCGCGCGGGGGTTATCGCGCCGACTGCTGAGGAAGTTGCCGCTCGAGCGAATGTGGGGTTACGTACGGTGTTTAGAAGGTTCAAGGACATGGAGAGCCTTTATGCCGAGATGTCACTGGCAATCAGCCAGAAAGTCGCTCCGCTTCTGGATGAGGCGCCAAGCCATGAGGACTGGCGGCAAAACTTTAGGCAACTACTTGAACGTCGTCTCCAATTGTATGAAATCATCATGCCCTACCGCATTGCGGCGAACGCGATGAAATTGAAATCTAATATTTTGCTGTCCCGACACAGCGAGTTGGTCAGGGATGAGCGAAAGCTATTGCGTGGCGTTTTACCTGGCTTTTTATTAGCCGATCCCGTGCTCGCAGAGGCACTCGAGGCCGCGCTTAGTTTTGATATGTGGAATCAGCTTCGCAACGATCAGGACCTTAATGTGATTGAGGCGACGGCCGTGGTTCAGAAGTTTTGCACAGCGCTGTTACGTAGCGCCTAAAGCCGTCTGGTATTTACAACACAAAGTAGCTTAACAGCTCGGTTCTACCCAAAGACAGTGATTGAAAAAGCATGTCACCGCCATGATGCCTAACCGGGCATGTGCTTCTAACAAAATTCGGCTCGAACGAGCTTAGATTAAATGCCAGTTTCGTCTGAAATTTCGTGCGTGCAGCTTAACCTCGATGCTGAGGTCAAGGGATAGCATTATGAGGTAAGGGCTAAACCGTTGCTTAGCTCACCAACACACAAGCTCAAACAAGTGCTGACTCATTCGAACGAAAGAACCTTGATGATAACTGCTTCACGCAAGCGACCGGTGATAGAGGCGACCGACTGGAAAAAGTCGGTCGCCAGTCGAATTACTCTCCGTGGAAAGCTTTAACATCCATGCCGCCATCGTAAATCGCGGTGTTCTGAACAAGATCGGTACCCTGCCATGTTACGGTACTTCGTACCGATCCAAGGAAATTGGCCCACGCGGGTTGAGTGTTAAGGTAATTCATCCACTTCTCCATTTCAGCGACCGATTTAAAGCCGTTAACGAGCATATGCGTTGAGAACGCATTATTAGCGCCGTTGCGATTACCAATAGGCAGCGCATGCACCGCTGTTTGACCCGGATATTTGTCACCCGTCGCCGCGATTAATGTATCCATTGCTCCGACGAGTTTGACCGGATCTGTTGAATGAAACCGAGTCACTTGCCAAACACGGTCCTCATTCGAAATATCGCCCCATGTTTTGATCATGCTCCCCATATACTGAGATACGGGTGTTGAGGAGGCCTCCAATGCGGCCCAAAAAGTGGCTATGTCGGGGTCGCCGACAAGGCTGTTTTCCCATTCTTCGATAGCCGCCATGCTATCCATCAATAACACAAAGGTATGCGTAGCGGGACTGATACCGTTGGCTAGAATCGTATTGACATGCAGTCCACCTTTGTAGCTTTTACCTTTTTTAGACTTCATAAATGTATCCGTCGCCTCAAGCACTGCCACTTGTTTCGAGCTAGGGACCGCAACTTCGTATATTTTAAAAGACGGTGCGGCGAGGACGCTGTTACAGATCAGCGCCAAAGCGCCAAGCAAGAGGTATTTGAATGAGACGTGCATTTTTCGATTCCTTCTGTTGAGTTTTAGACATTGCAAAAGCCGAGTCGCTTTCGCGAGTTTCAGCGAGCAATATTCGTACGATCTTCGCGGGTGCGTCAATATTGGTTCGGTTTTGGTATTTAGCTTCAACCATTGCGCACGATGGAATGGTGGCATCACTTGCTAAATACAAGCCACATGTTACATGAAGTTAAATCTATAAACTGCTGTATTAATTGAAAATTATATAGCATAAACTGCCTGACGCGGGTGTTTACAAAATCTCAGCCCTCCTCGGCTGAGAAATTTTCTGGCCGAGTAACCACGCCTTTACGCTTTATTGGCCTCGCGTTATGCTAAAACTCTAGTTGGAGGAAAACTAACGATGAAATTTCGACTCATAGCGATAATGCTATTCTGCGTGACCTTGTTCGGTTGTGATCAAATGCCGAAGGACGCGGACATTGCTCCGAAAGACGTGAGCGAGGCTCAGAAAAACGTGGATCAGGCTCAGAGAAACGTGGACGAGGCTCAGAAAGACCTTAGTAAGGCTCAGAATGACCTAAGCAAAGCTCAGAAAAACCTGAGCGACGCGCTTAGCGAGGCGCTTAAAGACCTGAGCATGGCCCAGGAAGACGTAAGCGAGGCTCAGGAAGATGTCAGCGAGGCACCAAAGGGTGTAAGCGAGGCTTCTAAAGAAAGCGGTGACACAGTGTTGCCCATACACAAAGGTAAACCTCTGAAGCGAGATGGCGTTCTTTACGCGTTGAATAGCACCGAACCACTTAACGCAAAGGTTCAAACATTCTATAAAAATGGCCAGCTTGAAGCTGAGTTCACAGCGATTGATGGGAAACAGCAAGGCCGATATCAGAGGTGGCATCAAAACGGCCAGCCTGCGATTGAGAAGACACTCATTAAGGGAAAGAACCAATTCACGACAAAGACCTGGAACAGGGACGGTCAGCTTGAATCAGAGGCCACAGAAGTTAATGGCAGGATGACAAGCGTATATCAGACATGGCACGAGCAGGGTGAGCTTCGGAGCAAAACGACTTACGTCGACAGCATGAAGGAAGGATGGTATCGGCAATATGATACCCAAGGCGTTGAAGTGGCTACTGTCTGCTACCGTGCCGATGAAGAGACGAGTTATATCTATTGCAAGGAGAATTAATAGTTCAGGCAGTTACGGGAATCTAAGGTGTTTGAGCTTAATCATGCTCCGGTGAGTATGAAAAAACGTCTTTAGAAGAAAGCTGCCTATCCCTGCGCATGAGTATCGGCAAGCCATGAATAACATTGCAGATGTGCCCGTTCTTGTCACCATATTATTCGATCGTAATTCTGTCGCTAAGCCCGGATCACACTCGAAAAATCTCCGTTGACCAACTCGTCATAGAGAACCATGATGAGAAAGCCCGATAGCTATGAGATCTTCGATTCACGCTTCCAATACCACCTGTAAACGAGTTAATGTTTACCTTAGATATATAACAGGACGCTAGATCTAATGTTAAAAGTCATCCTCCTCTCATGTTTGTTTTTCGCTTCTAATGTCTTGGCAGAAAGTAATGTCTTGGCAGAGGGTAATGTCTTGGCAGAAAGTGTTGAGCAACTGAAAGTGAAAGCAGCGCAAGGGGACATTATTGCCCAGTCTCAACTGGGGCTTATGTACGATACCGGAGATGTCGTTGTTCAAGATTACAAAGAAGCCGTTAAATGGTACCGGCTAGCGGCTGAACAGGGCTATTTAATTGCCCAGTATAACCTGGGGGTCATGTATTATAACGGCCAAGGCGTTGTGCAAGATTACATAATAGCTCATATGTGGTTCTGCATTGCAGCAGCCAACGGGTATGAAAATGCCGTTGAATCTCGTGACCTAACCGCAAAAAAGATGTCATCAGAAGATGTGAGTAAAGCTCAGGGCTTGGCACGTGCGTGGGTTAACGTTCATCCATAGTTTGAATGAGCTCAGGATGTTTTAGTACCGCAGCAAAACAATAAACTGTTGGCATAACTCTTTTAGCATCCGCATAACGCCCGATAGAGAGTTTACACAATACGCTGCTAAACAATCGGATTAGCAAAGAGGTCTGGCGCCCTATACGGAAATCTATGATGTTATGAACGCCGTGTAGCCCCGAAAAGAACAGGCTAAGCGTAGAGAAGTATAAATTCTGAGCCGTCTTTTCTTTAATACCAAGACCTTGTGAGGTGCTGTTGAGCGAATGAAGGATGAACTGGGATGAGTGCACGAAAAGAGATCACTGACCTGATGAACTTATATTGCACGGCGATTGATTCAGGAGATCTGAAAACCTTTGGAAGGCTTTTCGCTAATGCAACCTGGATTGCAGAAGGCCGAGTTCCTGGACCCGAATCCATGAACAACATGATTCTCTATGGGGATGGAACGCCACGTACGAAACACGTCATTACGAATCTGACACTGGATATTGATGAAGCCGCGGACTCAGCCAGTGCTCACTGTTATGTGACAGTTTACCAACAAACCCCTGACTTTCCGCTTCAAGCAATTTTTGTTGGAGAGTACTACGATTCCTTTGTTCGTTCGGTAAAAGGTTGGGCCTTTACCAAGCGTGAGATTCGTCATTCACTGATTGGCGACATGCGGGCGCACCTTAAAATCCCATCACTAACCATTCCAGGCGCGACGCCCTGATTGTATGAATCAAATAAGCGCTAAGCTCGTGGTGTCTAAAAACATAGAAAGGGTCTCCATCACTTTTTTCCTTCAGTAAAGTTTCTCAAGATATTAGCAGAGATGAGATTTTGGGGTTTTGTGGGGAATTACACAGTGATCCAATGAGACTTATCAAGCTCAATCAACGTCTGCTGCAAAGCGTAACCTCAGCAAGACGGTTACTTCTTCTAAGTCTCCTACACTAACGACCGCATGGTATTTGATCATTGGCTGCTCAGTCGCTGATAAGCAAAAGAAGCAGCGCATAAAGATGCTTAATTTTGAATGGCCATTAGCAATAACGATCCATAACAGCGCCCCATGAAATAGGGTTTAATAGCCTCAATCGTCGATTCATACGATGCGCATTCTTTACTAATTCATGCCTCTTTAGGGATCAGACTGCGATGAAACCCACCCACCTTAGAAAGAGCCCTGGACCCAGGCGCTTGGGCTTGCGCTTGGCGTTGAAATTTTGACCTTATGATAGAATCAATAAACACAGTCCAAGACTTAGATTCATTAAAAATACAGGAGATATCCCCTCATGATTAAACTTTACGGCCTTCGTATGAGCAACTACTACAGCCTGACCAAGGCGCTATTAATTGAGAAAGCATTAGACTTTGAGGAGGTCAAGAAAGCGCCGAGCCAAAAAGAAGATTTTCTTATGCTGTCTCCCATGGGGAAAATGCCTGCGATCGAGGTAGATGGTGTATATCTCTCCGAGTCAATTGCTATCGCGGGTTACCTAGAACGTCTGCAACCACAACCTGCTTTGCTCCCAGACGATGCGATGCACGCAGCCAAGGTTATGGAGCTGGTCTGTCATCTCAAATTAGATGTTGAGCTGGTCGCTCGACGGCTGCTGCCTGAAGTATTGTTCAAGCAGCCGGTCTCAGAAGAAACCAAAGTAGCGGTGAAAGCGGATCTTGCGAAAGGCATGAAAGCGGTTGAGCGTTTGTTCGTGGGCGCACCTTATGCTGCAGGCGATCAATTGACACTGGCAGACTTCTATACCTTTTATTGCTTCGGTTTGTCCTCTGGGATGGTGAAGGCTGTTTATGATGAGGATCTGTTGGATGGCTATCCAGCCATTCAAAACGTATTAGCGCTAATGGCCGAGCACCCCAGTGTTAAACGTGTTGAGACTGAAAAATCAGCTAAATAAGCACGTCTGCATTACCCCCCTTTTCATCCCTATTTGGGGCTTGAGGGTAAATCTGCACATAAAAACATGAAAATCAACGAGAGTCCGCATAACGACGCGTCACAGGATCTTGCGAGAAGGGGTGGCTGGGCGACCAGCAGAAATAGGAGGAAATGGAGGCTGGGGTCGGAATCGAACCGGCGTTAACGGAGTTGCAGTCCGCTGCATGACCACTCTGCCACCCAGCCAGGTAACGCTTAAAGTCACTGTTTTAACGAAGGCCGCAAGTCTACTGGAAAATGAATTAAAATTCACGGCCGAATATCGACGAATTTTGTAAATCTCGATGGCTATTGGCCCTTACCTAGCAACCAGAGTTGAGAAACGTGGGATGAGGCTATTACCGAAGCTTCGAGGTAAGGTGAATGAAGCTTAACGCGCATCTTTTATTGGTCTGTTGCGCCCAACTTTTGATTGCCAGACCGAGTCTTCGTGAGACTGTGGTACCGCAACTAAGGATAAGCAGTTAATTGTTGTCTAGCAGAAGCCCTAGTCATTCGTCATGCCGGATGACAAATCTGGCCACGCAAGCCTCAGGTACAGATACATCGACCAGAGCGTCAGAATTGCTGCGGCATACAACAATACATAACCAATCATAACCGGTAAGCTCTGAACATCTGGTCCAAAAGCCAGGAGAACGATAATTGCTACCATCTGAAAGACCGTCTTAACTTTACCAACCATAGACACAGCGACACTGCGCTGTGAGCTGTAGTGCGCCATCCATTCACGCAACGCTGAAACAACAATCTCCCGGCAAACAATGACAAGTGCAGGTATCGCGAGGACAGCACTGGCGTGTACCTCAACTAGCAGAACCAAGGCGACAGCCACAAGCAGCTTATCTGCCACTGGGTCTAAAAATGCCCCAAACGGGGTCATCTCATTCAGCCTTCTGGCCAAGTAACCGTCGAGCCAGTCAGTCACGCTCGCGAGCGTGAAAATGCCTGCTGCCACGAGGTAGTGAGACTCGAATTGTATATAAAATACTGCGACAAGCACCGGGATAAGCGCTATACGGACACTTGTAAGGATGTTTGGAAGACTTATTGGTAACTTCATATAGGTGACAACGATACAATCATGCTGTGTGTAGCGTAGCATAAATGTGCTCCGCCAGCTTTTGACTTATTCCCTCAGCTTTGGTCAATTCCTCAATACTCGCGCTCTGAACTCTACTGGCGCCGCCAAAGTGTCTCAGCAACGCTCGCCTTCGTCCTGGACCTACGCCAGATATCCCTTCGAGCAAGCTTTCCTTACGTTTTTTGCCCCGTCGCTGCCGATGCGCCGTGATAGCAAATCGGTGGCTCTCATCACGGATATGCTGGATCAAGTGCAGCCCAGGATTGTCCGGTGACATTTCAATTTCTTTGCCGCCCGGTGTCACTAAACTTTCAAGCCCTGCTTTTCTAGTTGGTCCCTTTGCCACGCCAATGAGAAGTACATCGCTAATTTGGAGTTCATCCATCACCTTCATCGCTTCGCTTAACTGCCCTTTTCCACCATCAATGAATAGAATATCTGGTAGTTTGCCTTCCCCTTTCTTAAGACGTGTATAGCGGCGGGTTAATGCTTGTGCCATGGCCGCATAATCATCTCCCGGCGTAATGCCTTCGATGTTAAACCGACGATAATCCGATTTTAAGGGCCCATTTTGG
>Ga0209660_1001958_pt1 | contig 10407 bp, 8 predicted proteins | sample SaaInlV_100m_DNA_2_FD_184659 | JGI IMG/M metagenome (GOLD analysis project Ga0209660, IMG submission 184659) | Marine microbial communities from expanding oxygen minimum zones in the Saanich Inlet - SI072_LV_100m_DNA (SPAdes) (version 2) | ecosystem: Environmental > Aquatic > Marine > Intertidal... | reverse complement strand
ATTACCGATCATATTGTATAAACCAAAGCCATTTGAAGGGAAAGTGTCCACTGGAGCAGTACCCCGAAACCCGTCTTTAAGTGTATTATTATGCGGAAATTGACCCTGCCAGATATTGCAATGATGGACACCATCTTTGAGGAGATTATCACCCCATGGATAAAGTCTGCCTTCGAGCCCTCCCCTTGCCGCATATTCCCACTCGGATTCTGTTGGAAGACGCTTGTCTGCCCACTTGGCATAGGCAAGGGCATCATTCCAGGAAATATGAACCACGGGATGATTCATTCTTTTAGAAATAGAACTGCCTGGACCCTCCGGATTCTTCCAATAAGCCCCTTTCACACCTAACCACCAAGGGGTCTGTACATGTGAAAGTGATTTTTTTGATTTATGTTTACCATTAGCAAGTCCTGTAAATACATAGGACCAATCGAAACGCTCTGCGTCAGTCACGTGACTGGTTGAGGCAATAAATTTTTCAAACTGACAGTTGGATACGGCGAACATATCGATGTAGAAGGGTCGCAATTTGACCGGACGTACTGGACGCTCACCGTCACTATCCCAAACCTCAGGGCCATTTGCACCCATTTGGAAGATTCCTCCTTTCAGTCGAACCATGTTCGTTTTAGACATAGAAACTATATTGGGACCAAAAGTGATCCAAATGAAATGGTTGAAAACGTAGGGTTGCCGAAAGCAAGTACTTTGTGTAAATTACCAATGTTTTCAAATTCAGAAACCAATGGTTTGCACGGTTTTTTTTCCATGTAGCAAGGCTTGATTTCTTTACCCCTCTAAGTATACCTTGCGTGCGATTCTCCCAAAACCTGAAGCTAAGTCCCTTAAATATGCATCTCTGTTCCTCCAATGGTCTGCGCCGGAAAATCCTATTGGGTTCATTGGTAATTCTACTTCTGGGCCCTGATCACGAGTTTTGTTCATGCGTTGACGCGCAAAATTTGGATAACGTTAGTAGTTCCAACTTGGTCAACCAGATGAAAGCCAAGTTATCCGGAGGAGATCTATTTGGAGCAGTGCCCCTGCTCAATGAGTTTAAAAAAAGGGTGAAGGATGGTGAATTTAAAGGAGTAAATCTTGAAAAAATAGATTATTTTATAGGGCTGGGATACATGACAGGTTACTCAGCCAGTCGCGACAAAAACCTCCTCAAAAAAGCCACAGATCAGTTTGAGCACTATATTAAGATCTACCCCAACGGAGGAGACATCCACTATGTTCTCTTAAACAAAGTTGATTGCCATCGGGGAACTGGAGACTTCAAGGGTGCAATCGTTACGTTGAAAGCTCTTCTCGCTCAACCTTATATCAGTCGCCTACGAATCAAGGAACGAATAGATAGCATGGAAAAACTCGTCCAAGCCTACTATTTTGAACAAATGTGGGATGAAGGAATCCCTTGGTTTGAAAAGTTTCTTAAAATAACTCATGACAAGGAAAAAAAGACGATGGCAGCAGCAGCGCTGACGGAAGCTTATGTAGCCAAAGAAAAATTTGAAAAAATAGAAGCCCTTCTCCCGCACCTAAATACCAATACCAAGTCGCGGTATGACCCCCGTCTCAACTACCAATTTCTGCAAGCAGGAGACCATCTTGCATCTGTTAAAGAATATCAGAAGGCCTCTCTTTTCTATTCCTTAACAATGACCCCCAAGGAAATTGTTACCTCCTACCACTCACTTTTACTGGATGTTACTCCAAGGCTCAATTACTACAAGATGCGACAGAGGAAGTTTAAAAAGAACTTTCCAAAAAATGAAGAGGCAATGCTAAATACTCTTCAACTAGAATTTGATACAATCAAACGCAAACATGACCGGGTTGGTGAAATGCTCAAAACACCGGACAACGACTACACTCGAGATTTGCGTTGGAGAAAGGCAACCAACTACCAAGCCATGGGGCGTGACTGGGAAGCATACTGGGGCTTCATGGGTTTGGTTACTGACTATCCAAAGGCAGATAAAGATCGACGGGAAAGCTATATGTACGCGACCTTCGTCCAAGCTGAAAAAATTGGCAAACGGGATGCCGCCCGCGAAATAGCTGATCGTTATCTCCAGAACCCTGAATTCGAAAAATATGCCTACGAGGTCGGTATTCGTCTTGCAGCAATCTATAAGGATCAAGCAGAAAAGAGTAAAGAGAAGGCTGAAACTGCTGAAACACCTCCAGAAGCAGAATTTTTCCGAAGTGAAAGTAATGCCAGTTTCGACGAGATGTGGTTGCTATGTACAAAGTTAATAGATCAGAAACCCAAGGATAAACTCGCAAATCACGTTGCATTTATGATGGGGAGCGGATGGATCGCTCGGGGAGAAGAAAAGTTTCCAGAATTAGTCGAGACATTTAACAAACTAATTGAGAAGGATTATGGCGATGAAAAGCCAGATATGCTACAAAGTCTCCACTACTGGTGCGCCCTAGCACAATTGTACCAACAGGAATACGAACAGGCAAAAAACAATTTTGATGCAGTCGTAGAACATTTCCCGGAGAGTGATTACTATGAGGATTCCCTCTTTCGAAGAGGAGTTTGCGCCAAGGGGAATGAAGATTATGAGACAGCACGCAAGCATCTCTCCTTTTTCATCGAAAAATATCCGAAAAGTAAGATGCGAGGTGAAGCCGTGGTCTTCTTGGGAGACATCTCTGCAGTAGAAGAAAAGCCTGACGAGGCGATCAGCCACTACAAGACCGTGGTCTTCGGTACCGAGGCCGGTGCGATCACAGAAGACTATAAATTTATTGACTATGCAATTGGAGAAGCTGCCGCGCTTATGGAGGACAAGGAGACTCCCAAGGACTACAAGGACGCAATTGAACTCTGGAAAAAGTATATCACAGGCCACCCAGAGGCCGATCACTCAAATGCAAATGCAGAAATAGCGCGCCTGCTGGAACTCTTGGATGATCCGACTGAAATGTTTAAACGCTATTACAGCTCCATACTGGAGTATGGCAACAACCGCAACGGCCTTGGTGTTGATGATATCCTTCGAAAATATCATGAGAAATATTATGATTACTTTGGCCGGTTCAATGACACCTACCAATTTCTCAATAAACTGAATTCCGAATCTGTCTACCGGAAGGAAGTACTTGCCGACCGCAATAAACTTTTTACTGCCCTGCGTGAATATCCCAGTCTCGATAAGGAAGTGAAGGAAAAGTTCAGCTTTGATGCAGCTTATCGCCAAGGCCTTATCAGCGACACAGCACCACTTCAGGAGACCCTAAATGATTTTAAAAGTCGGCTTGCGGGTCTTCCACAAGTTCCTCCGGAGGAAACCTTCACTAAAATCCTGAAAGAATCAATGGCCGATGGGAGAGACACTCTCAAGTATCGTCTAATGATGTTCTTGGATAATGTTTACAAAAGACAGGGGACAAGCCTACAGGAAAAAACAAATCTGGAGTTTCCGGCATTTTTTGACATCCCCGACTTCCAAAAAGCTAGCCCCAGCACTCTCCTCTGGATGGCTGAATATAATTTAAAAAATAAGTCCATTACGGCGCTCAAGAAAGCAAAAATTGCACTTGTCAGTGTAGTGAAAAGCTTTCCGGGCACACCTGATGGAGAGTTGCCCGCACTCATGTTGCTTGGACAGCTTGAATTACAAAATGGGAATGCAACCAACAACGCCGAGACCAAGAAGAACAGTTATACACAAGCCTACGCTTTTTACAAACGAGCCCATGATTACTTTCCCGCAAGCGACCAGGCAAGGTATGCTGCCCTCCGGCAGGCAGATATGCTGCGAGCGCTCGGAGATCCAACAAAAGCCATTCTACTTTATCTCGAAATTACAAAAGTACCCCAATGGCGCGGGCCCGTCCACGCGGAAGCAACGCAAAAGATTGGCCTATGTTACTACGAAACAAAGCAAATAGAACGGGCATTTCCATATTTTGAGGCCGTCTACGTACGCTATGCTCGCTATGCTGAATGGGCGGCGCAAGGATACCTCTACCACGCCAAATGCCTGAAGGCAAAAGGGCTGGTTGGAGATGCACAAAAAGTGCTGAGGGTTGCCATAAATGATCAGCGAATCAAGAAAACCGAGTGGTTTGATGAATTAAATCAAGAACTCTAAGCCGATTCGGAAACCCCGTAGCCAATGTCTCCCGAAAAAAAGCACATTCTGATCCTAATATTTGCTGGGCTTACATTTACGCTTTTTAATGTATTGAGCGCACAAGATGCGATCGAGCTCGAAAAGAAACCAGTAGCGCCTCCACAATCGCCCTTGTATTATCTAAAAAAATATGCCCAGAACGGAGTTCCTGCAACCATACACGGAAACCAGCCGATAGTTATTCTCGGGAAAAGAAATGAAAAAGGCCTAGTGGAGGGTGTTAATCATCAGGGCTACATCCGCTACAGACCATGTCGACGTTTCAAAATTGAATCAAAGCCCGAATATGGATACCGTTTTTCCGGGTATGGGTATGACAGAGCAACGAATCCCGTTCTGGAACTACAATTAGGTCATTCCTATATTTTTGAAATTGATGATGTTGGTAGGTACCCGTTTCTTATATACCAACCGAATCCAGCCAAGCCTTTCGAAAAGGTTAAATACAAATCCTATGAAATCCTCAATAACGGATCAGACCTTCAGCAGGTTCGCTTCACGCCAAGTCCAGACACTCCTGAACAACTTGCCTATCTAAATCAGGAGTTCAGCCGGATGAAAGGCCAAATCCGAATCAACAAAAATCTGGCACCTGATGATGGGGAAGTTATCTTTCTATCCGTCAATTACCGTCGCGCCTTAGTGGATCAATACATATCACTACTTGCCCAAGGCTTTATTGAAAAACCCGTCCCACTGGGTACAGACAGCCTAGAATTGTATGATCTGGTTAATAAAGGCTTCAACTCTGGTGAAGGTTGGTACGCAAACCTGAAGCACAATGAAAGACCCGGGTACAGTCTCTTTCTGCTTAATGTGGACCCAAAGCCACTGGTGTCTTCTGAAAAATTTAGTGCAACTTTTCCACGACCAAGCCTGATTGAAGAAAGGAAAGTGTATCGAATGAGCGAGAAGCTTAAACCTGTGGAAAGTAAGATTTATCTACTTAGCGTACTAACTCGAACAAAGGAATCAGACCCATTTATTGAAAAACTCATCAGGCAGGAACAAAAATACCAACCCAGTTTAGTTGATGTTTTCAAAGCAATTGATCAAATAAATATAAAGAAGAAACAAAGGGAGCGTTTACAGCAACCATTAGACCCTTATCTAGACTCTCAGATAATGATAAAGCTGAGCGAGGCTCGTGGCACTTCTCAGGTCAATTCCAAGAGATCACTGGAAGACTTTAAAGGAATTCGTGGGGCCTTTGATCAACTTCTGAGTGGATTCAAGAATCTATCCATCACCTACACCATAGACAACGAATCTCTTCAGACTTCACGCCTAAATATTATCCAAGGCAATTTTGATCAAGGTCTGCTGTACTTAAGGCCTATTGTATATCCCGTCATCAAACTGGCATCGATACCAAAATATTTTGGCAATCACAGGATATCCAAATTTCAAGACCTTATCGAGGAATTATTGGATGCACTCATTCAGGCAGGTTCCGCTGAAGCAACTCCCGAGAACTACAAAGTGGCATATGCCCAAGAAGCCTTCACAATTCTTTACATCCTACCTCTCATTGAGCTCGAGAACAAAAACTTCATAAGGAAGGCACTTGATGTTGTTGGCATGCTAGCAAGGACTGGAAGCCTGAATGATATGAAGCGCGCCCGTGTTCTTCTTTCTATTATTCCTTTTGAGAAGACTGACGAAAATATGGTTAATTCCTTTTTTAGCGCAGCAGGAGATTTTCGTTCAGCAGGAAATTTTCAGGATGCACTGAGTATTTATCAACAATTTTTAAACCTTCCCGAATCCCCTTACTATCGAGAGGCCTGTCTTTGGAGTGCATTTTGCAAGGCAAGTTCAGACCCACCCCAATTCGGTGCAGCCCAACTCTTCCTCGAACAATTCCGCATCACGTATAAAGACGATGGTGGATCCCCTTCCAGAGATGATTCCATCTACTCTCTGTGGCGCCTAATTGAGGCGCTCCTCGCCTACAAGGACCCTCAGGCATCGCTGGAAGATGCCATGGACAAGGTCAGCGAAGCCGTAGTCTACTCACGAATTGGATACTCATGGGTACCTGAGATCCTTGCCCTGTCCGCAAAATGCTACAAAGAAAAAAAGAAAACAGATACTGCAAAAGAGGTCTATCGTGAGCTAAAAGTATTCTTCCCAAAGCACCCCAAGACTCTCCAGTTTGAACTCAACTTTCCAGAGATAGCCAAGGAATAGCCAGACCATCATCCAAACTCGCAGGATAAAAGGTTGATTCCAGCAAAGGTATTTCCATACTTTCCACACTCTAACTTCTTTAAAAGATAAAGCATGAAAAATCTTTTCGCGTCTCTACTGACCATAACTTTCTACCTGTTTGGCAACATATCCCTGCAAGCCGCAGAAAAACAAACTCTATTCGACGAGTTTAAAGACGGCGGAATTTGGCTCCTTCCCCTGGCCTTATTCTTTGTCTGCTTTTTGGCGCTGACCATCTATAATATTATAAAGATTAGAAAGAAACCTTTCCTTCGCACTGATATCGTGGAGCAAATCATGCCACTGGTTGAAGAACTTGACTTTGAAAGTGCAGTTGCCCTGTGCGAGGCAAACCCGTCTCCCCTTACAAATATTCTAAGGTCGGGCCTGGATCGCTTGTCTGAAAGTGACGAGATAGACCCCGATTCAATCGAAAAAGCCATGGCTGAAGCCTCCACCAGTGAACTTGCCGGGCCTTTTGTCATGGTCAACTACTTGAATGTCGTTGGCTCCTTATCACCAATGATGGGACTACTGGGAACTGTTGTTGGTATGGTTGGAGCTTTCGCCACCATGAAAGAAAGTATGGATGATGCAACTGCGATGGCAGGTCAGATTCAAGTTGCACTGCTTACGACCAAGTATGGACTCGTCGTCGCAATTCCCTCGCTCCTGTCTTACTTCATTTTCAAGAACTCCTATGGTAAAATTGTTGCACAGGTGGATGAAATCGTCGGTAAATTTCTCTTTGTGCTAGTACAGTCCCTTCGCCGTAGCTACGAAGAGTAAGTCTCCTTCGCCTTCCGCGCCCCCGACTAGGGATTTTATGGCCAAGAAAAAAAAGCTCTATAAGCCCGAGACCGGAAATGACGAGCCGGATTTGACGCCGATGATCGACGTCATATTCCTACTCATTATCTTCTTCCTGATAGCTGGCCGAATGATACAAGCTGGTCGGCCAGAAATTGATGTTCCCATAGCTGAACAGTCCATGAAGGCAGGCAATGATGATTTGCGTACAGAGTTTACCATTGATAGCCAAGGAAACCTATACCACATGGACAGAGCTATTGGAAGTGTATTTGATACATCCAATCTCAAGGATATCGTGCAGAATAAACGCTCCCAACCCGGGGGTGAGAAGCTTAAAATCTATCTACGTGTGGATTCGATGGCAACCTATGCAGATGTAAAAAAAGTTATGGGGGCATGTGCCGAAAAAGGTCAGACTAAAATACTCTTTGCTGCTTACAGCGCTGATCCTGGAGGTTCCTGAAATATGCCAGCTCCAGTATTAGAAGAAGATTCCGTTGATCTAACACCAATGATCGATGTTGTTTTCCTACTCCTTATCTTTTTCATGGTCACTATGAGAATTGTTCAGGAGGAAACTGAAATCCTTGTTCCTCTTCCATCGAAGGCTGAATCATCCGAACCACCGGAAATTCCACCTCAAAATGTTAGAATCGAGATAGATGCATTTGGCCAAGTTACAGCGGATGGATTGCCAAGAGACAACCCCAATGCCCGCAACATGCCGGAGTTAACAAGTCACCTTTTGCAGCAAGGACAGTTTGGTGCTAAAAGCGAAGTAAAGATCATCATCAACATCAAGCCCAACGGAGAGGCACGTCACAAATATACAATGTACGTGCTAAATGCCCTAACCAAGGCCAACAAAGAATTGGAAAAAATGGGGACTCCACCGGAAAAATTACTGACTCAAATTCTTTTTGAGTAACTGCTTTCCATGTCAGTAGTAACAAAATTAAATCACACCCGCATGCGGGTAAATGACCTTGAGCGAACGGTGGACTTCTACAAGACGATCCTTGGGCTTGAGGAAGTAAGACGGCATACTTCACCACGAGGATCTCAACTTGCTTTTCTTAAAGCCCCTGAAAGCGAGGAGTTAATCGAGATCACCCATTATCCTGACTCCGGGTCTGTGGAGGTACAGGAAGATTTAATGCATCTGGCCTTTGAAGTGGATTGTATGGATCGATTCCGCAAGCACATTGAATCTCATGGTGTCCAGTTTTCAGATGGCCCAACAAAAAGTGGTTCCGGAACAACTTTTGCCTTTGTTGATGCACCAGAAGGCTATGAGATTGAGTTGCTGGAACTCCCCAAGGAATAGCGATACAAGACAATAGGAAGATATTTTTCTTTCATCCTTTCTTGCTCAACCGCCGTTCGTCAGCAAAAAGGAACTGTTGCGCCAACCCGGCGGCTGAACCGAAGTGTGCAGTACCAAACAAGGCAATACTTTCTGCCTTCCAGCCGGCCAATCCGTATACCCGGGACATTACCTTGGTGACCCATGTATCAACTGGGAATGCCTCCAGTTTTCCCGCACCAAACAATAAGACGCAATCTGCAACCTTTGCCCCTACCCCAGGGAGCTCCATCAGTAAATTCTTAGCGTGTTTAAAGGATGATTCCAAAACTCTTGTCTCGAAGTCATCGTCATCTGAGAGAACACGAGCCACTCCCGATACATACCGCGCTCGATAACCAAGTTTACAATCACGCAAAGCCCTCTCTCCAACATCGGCCAAAACAGACCATCCGGGCCACGCATAAGACCCACTGCCAAGGTCCTCTCCAAATCTTTGTGCCACCTCCAGACAACACTGCTTGATTTGTACAATCTGCTTGGCAGAACTGCATAAAAAAGAAAATAAGGTTTCACCAAACGGTTGACGTAGGATTCGCAGACCAGGAAATCTTTCCATGCACTCATGCAAATGTAAATCGCTTCGCCATGGAAGTGCATCAATTAGTTTTTCCCAATCTTGATCTTGTCCGAAATATTTCTGAACCTCGGAATCTGACCCACGACCTGATGGGAGACGAAATTCTACTTCGCCATCGCCAGCCAGACGTAATTGTACTAGATTTCGACCAAAGACTCCCTGCCAAACGGCGAATTCGCCATCCACTTGATTCCAGCGAAAAGATTGACCGCCATCCAGAAGTTCACCCAGTACGTCATTACCAAGATATAAAGGCGGGGAAAAAACCTGCCAAGCTCCCCAGTTCACTCTGAAGAAGCAGAAACAGGTTTGGGCAACGCCCATAAAAAGCTTTGTTCGGAGGCAAGAACATCTCCAGAAGCATCAAGAATCTGCACGCGCCACGCAACAGGAGGTTTTTGAGCTGGGCCAATCCAATCTTCACCTGTTAATCCTACCAGCATCTCATGCGATTCAATCGGTGTACGTGGGGCAATCAATTCATAAGACCTGACCTCTGGCAATTTTGGATGCACAAACTCCAGAACCACCTTGGCTCCTTTCGGCAATTCTCCAACACCCCTTGCAATATTAAGACTAAAGTACAGTCCCGCCCGGCTCCTGGGTTGACTCCTCACAATTGCTCGCCCACTGGGATTTTCCTTACGACCAAAGAATTCTGTAAGCCGCATAAAATCTGCATGCTCCTTGAAAACAAGTCTTGTCTTTAAATCAGGTGCAGCAGAAGAACTTAGTCCGGAAATCCCTGCAACCAACCAGAAGAGCCATGATGAACGGATCACTTCTTTGCGCCCTTGAGCTTAGCCCTGCAACGCTGAACGTAGGCCTTACGCCGACGTCTCTTTTCAACCTTATTATATTGCTTTCCCATAGTATCCATCCAATAAAGATTAATTATCTCTTAAACGTCAACCCGCAACAACGCCATGCTCCGACCAGCATATACTCCTGAACAGGAAACCGGCATCCGAATTCAACGTTTTGCGGACGACTACTTCGACCTAATTCTTGAGGAGGACGTTGACGGTAAAGCCCAGGCATTTCACCTCTGCTACAATCTACTGACTGACGAACACGCTCTGGCTTGGACGAAGAAAGGCCCACTCCGCCACATGAAGGTCGACCAGGGGGAGGACAAGGCGACAATAAACCGTGCCCCCATACTTGTTGCTGATGGAGCATGTCCCGTTGAGACTTTGACACAGGAATTCAAGAAACGAGCCGGTAACCTGCCACCGGAAACGCAGGAACTCATCCTGTCAAAAATCCGA
>Ga0209660_1001952_pt1 | contig 10426 bp, 10 predicted proteins | sample SaaInlV_100m_DNA_2_FD_184659 | JGI IMG/M metagenome (GOLD analysis project Ga0209660, IMG submission 184659) | Marine microbial communities from expanding oxygen minimum zones in the Saanich Inlet - SI072_LV_100m_DNA (SPAdes) (version 2) | ecosystem: Environmental > Aquatic > Marine > Intertidal... | reverse complement strand
AGCAATCGTTAGGGTGCCACTGGCTAACGAATGATCAACCCCACCTCCGGTGGCCGTACCCGAAACTGTATAATTAACTGTTACAGTTTGGCTAGAGGCAGCAGTAAGATCAACCCGAATATCTTGTGATGCATTAGACTCAGCTTTGTTATATACCGATGTAAAAAAATCCAAAGTTGGCCTGGCGTCATCATCAGTGATTGTATAAGTGTGAACGCTATCACTACCTAACGTTGCATTGCTAGGACTTGATAAGGTGACAATTACCGTCTCATTGACCTCATCCAAAGCATCATTAACAATGCTAGCGATATTAATAGTACCGGTTGTTGCTCCGGCGTTTATTGTGAGAGTTCCATTGGCTAGAGTGTAATCAGTGCCTGATCCAGTAGCAGTTCCAGTAATAGCATAATTAACTGTAACGTTTTGAGTGGACGAGGAAGATAAATCTACAGTTAAAGCTGCAGAAGAAACAGATTCGGCCCCACTGGAGCTAGTAATATTGAAGTCAACAGTCGGATTAGCTGATTTAGTAATAACTCGAATATAGTCACCTGGGTTACCATTTTTTGAGCCAAATCTTAATGTCCTTTTATCAGAGCCAATTGATACCCAATCACCGCCTATGGTTGAGCTAGTTGTGCTGCTACCATAATGCTGATGATTCTCTGTGCTCCTTGCACTGTAACCATTATTATTTGAGGTTGGATAGATTGCGCCTGATTTACTGACTTCTGAAAAGGACACAGTCCTTGAAGGACTTGTCCAGTATCCCAATATTTCATTATCAAATACTATTTGGCCAATCTTGGCGGTTCGATCATTTTTGCTATGATCATCATTAATAAAAACTAGGTAAGAATTAGCTGGTGTGTTACTAAATATAATCGAAGTGGCACTTCCATTTGGCACATAGCCAAGGCCAGTAAAGTAGTATCTACTGGTGCAGACAGAGCTGCTCTGGCCTTGCTGACAAATATTTGTTCTCTCAGGAGCAATAACAAAGTCATATCCCGAGGAAGATTTTTGGCCACTGCTGCTTTGTTTTCGCGCCCTAAAATCACTTGCACTAGTTTTAATTTCCACATATGAATTAACGCTTGCAATACCGGTTGCATGAACTTGAAATGAAAATAATCCAGAAAATATTAGAAATGCACTAATATAAAAGTATGTTGTAAGACTCAGCCTTTTGTTCATTTCTGCTCTTTCAGTCACTGACAATGGCCAAAGAATCTAATTCAGCGTTCCTGAGCAGTGCTTTATGTATATAAAATAGTGATATTTTATCATTATTAATATAAAAATAAAGTGACATCCTATCATTTATGATAATTTATCATTTATGTAAAAGTCTGAGTAGAGGGTATCTAAGGGTAAAAATTACTGGAATCTTGGTCGACCGCTCGAGTCAATAGGAGTCTCTGTATCGATTCCTATGATTTTATTTGTATGGGCTTAAATTTTTAAGTTATTAAACAATCTTAGAAATTAAGTTGCTTAATTCAACAGGATCCTCAAAAAATGAGAAATGCCCTACCTCATTCATTGTGTAAGTATTGCTTGGAACCATGGCCGTAAAATTTTCTACAGCCTTTAAGTCAACTAATCTGTCTTTGTTGCCCAAGATTATTGAAATAGGCATTCCAAAGTTTTTTAAATCATTTAAATCTAATTGATAGTTATTGCATGCCTCTAGGTCGTCTAGCATCACGAGATCATCTCCCTCAGAAAAAGCATTTTTTATACCAAGAAGTCTTCTATAAAGACCATATTTAATAATAAAGTTAGCCGCATCCCCATTACTTGCTTTAGCTTTAGCAAGGAGCGCATCAGCCACCCTTGTAGGATAAATACTGTTAACTAGAATCAATGATTTAGCTGGAAAGTTGTGCTTCAATACCATGTCCAAAGCAACTAACCCACCCATGCTATGTCCACATATAGATAGATCTCTAAGATCATAGGTTTCCAAAGCATCAATTAAAAACTGGCTGTAGGATTCAATGCTATTACTTGAGGACCCTTTTGAATCGCCGTGACCAGGCAGATCAATTATTAAAGGCTTATTATATTCAGACTCTGGCAACTTTATGGCTCTAACCAATCGGTGATCCATTCCTGCGCCTGCGATGAAAAGAATAGATTTTTTGTTCTGATCAATAGATTCAAAATTATGAAAGTATGTTTCTGAATTTTGCATTGGCTTAATTTATTTTAATTCACACTGATGATCAAGTGACATCATTTTAAACTTTTTAAAAGTGGTAGACCCGAATGGACTCGAACCATCGACCTCCGCAATGTCAATGCGGCGCTCTAACCAAAACTGAGCTACGGGTCTAAATATCAAATTATTATACAGCTTAGTTAATCTGTGGAGGCAGATCTTTGCGTAAGAAATTCTTTTGTTTCCTCAAGAATATTTTGAGTTTCTTTTGGATGATCTTTGTCTAAAAGCTTCTCTAATTCAGTCATTACCTTTTCCATAGAACCCCAAGGACCCTCTTCATTTAAACGTTGGTGTATTAGTTCTTGATAGCGCCCTGACATGTCTTCAGGAGCTTCTTGGGGATAGAACTGGCAGATAAGCCTCTCTGCAAACAACCGATGCCTCTCGTCAGTAATATTCCTACAAATTTTGATCCTCTCTTCGGCTGAATCAATTCTATGAAAGTCAGCCATAAGCTCTTTGTCTTGCCTCGATGGAAAACCGCCAGCATAAATCATCTGCTCAATGTGATCATACTCGTTGTTCCAATTATCAATCTTGTCTGCCATAGCCTGGCTCACTAGTGTTTGAAATTCAGTGTTTTCTCTTACCTGCTCTGCTCTCTTCTCTAAAATAGCAAAATCCATATCAAAGATATCTTTGTTGTCTATCATGCTACTTGGACAGATAGGAATAGTTTTATTGATACCATACTTTTTAAAAGGGCCTGATTTACTAGGTTTCTGAACTAATGAGTATATTTCTTGAGTATCCATTTCAAAAACTTCGTCTGGATCAAAGCTTAAATCAAAAAACATTAAATCGTTTGGTGCTTTGCTTCCACATGGCACAACTGGATATTTAAATATCTCGCGTCTAAAGACCTCGCCCAATCCAAGAAATCCAGGTTGCTGAACAGCAGCCTGCACTCCAGGTTTTGTAGAGATGCTTAAAAAGAAATCGATTAATTCTGGTTTTTTGGCATTAATTTTCTCCAAGAGACTAATCATTAATTTGCAGTCTGCTATGGCATCATGCGCGTCACCAATCTCTATGCCATTTGCCTCAGCGATATCTGCCTGTTTTAAACTCACTCCAGGACCACCATTAAACAAAGGGATGTTTAACACATCGGGTGAAAATGCTGCAACATTGTTCATCATCAGCAAGATATCTAACCTTCCATTTCCATTGGTATTTGTTAAATAGGATTCAAATAGATTCCAATAGAACTGTCTGCGAACAAGTTCTTCATCGTATGCCATGCCGTTAAAGGTAATAAAGACTGCTGGCTCATCGATCGTCCATTGGCGCCACTGCCTATTAAGATCTCTCATTAATTCGTAATGAGAAACATTCGAGTGGAAAAGATTAGTCTTTTTATTGGTTACCATTGCCATAGGATGAGGGATCGCCCATGGCAGAGGCGCACATCCTAAATTCTGCTCGTGTAATATTTCTAAGCTGCGGCTCGTTTGAATTGAACCGCATTGAAGAATTTGAGAGAAGTCCTTTAAGAGTCCTGTTGTTTCAGTATCATAAAAAATTAAGTTAGAACTAACAGACACTAGCTAGGACTGGGATATTTTCCGAGCTCATGCCTTGCAACAGCTCTTCTATGCACCTCATCTGGACCGTCTGCCAATCTTAGGGTTCTCATTCCGGCATAGAATCTTGCAAGCGGGAATACTTGAGAAACTCCGGCTCCTCCATGCATTTGAATTGCTCTGTCAATAACATCACAAACGATATTAGGAACAATAACTTTAATCTGAGCAATTTCACTTGCAGCAACTTTATTGCCTACAGTATCCATCATGTGAGCTGCTTGAAGTGTTAAAAGCCTTGCCATATTTAATTCAATTCTTGAATTTGCAATGATATCCATGTTGCCACCTAACTGAGAAAGAGGCTTACCAAATGCCACCCTGCTTTGAGATCTTTCACACATCATCTGCAAAGCTCTCTCACCCAAGCCAACCGCTCTCATGCAATGGTGAATTCTTCCTGGCCCAAGACGACCCTGCGCAATTTCAAAACCCCTGCCTTCGCCAAGAATCATATTGCTCTTTGGAACACGCACATTAGTAAACTTAAGATGGGCATGGCCATGCGGGGCATCATCCCAGCCAAATACTTCCATCATTTTACGAGTCTCTATTCCCTCAGCATCTGTAGGTACTAAAATTTGTGAATGTCTTTTGTGCCTTGGAGAATCAGGATCTTGATCTGTAACACACATAAAGATAATAACTTTACACCTTGGATCTCCTGCTCCAGAAGTCCACCATTTTTCTCCATTGATTACATACTCATCGCCATCAAGCACAGCTGTTGCAGCCATATTCGTTGCATCAGAAGAAGCAACACCTGGTTCTGTCATTCCAAATGCAGATCTGATCTCACCAGAAAGTAAAGGCTTGAGCCACTGATCTTTTTGCTCTTCAGTTCCATATCTTTCAAGCACTTCCATGTTTCCAGTATCTGGAGCAGAGCAATTAAAAACTTCTGAGGAAATTCCAACTGCACCCATTTTCTCTGCGAGATGAGAGTATTCAAAATTGGTTAGGCCAGTTCCAAAGTCACCTTCATATCCAGGTAAAAAGAAATTCCATAAGCCCTCAGCCTTAGCCTTAGCTTTCATCTCTTCCATAATAGGAGGAACACACCATCTACCGCCCTCTTCCATTTGCTGCTGATACAAAGATTCATTTGGTCTAATTTCTGTGTCAATAAAGTTGGATACTCTATCTAAAAATGCCTGAGTCTCTGGTTTTAATTCTTTCATTGTTGCTCCTGTTATTAGCAAATATTATCTGCTACTATAAGTTCTGTGAATGTTATATGTTAAGTCTTTTTAGCTTATTCATATGATAGCCGCTCAAGATAATCAAAGCTATAGGATGAAGAAAATATGAAGATAAGTTCGTTTGATTTAAATTTATTCGTGATCATGAATTCAATCTACACAGAAGGAAGTTTAACCAAAGCTGCAGAAGTTGTAGGCATTACCCAGCCTGCTGTATCTAATGCTTTAGCTCGATTAAGAGAAAAATTTGATGATGCGCTTTTTGTAAGAACTGGTAGTGGAATGGTTCCAACGCAAAAGACTGAAAACATAATTCAAGACATTCAAAATGCTTTGCAACTCATGCAAAAAAGCGTAAACGAGCCGGATGAATTTAACCCTGAGTCAAGTGAGAGAACATTTAGAATATCTTTAGGTGACATTAACGAAGGTCGTATATTAGCGATCTTGATGGCCAAAATAGGTAAAGCAGCTCCGCATATAAAAATTGAAAGTTACTACTCAGGCAGAGATCAAGTGCCTCATGCTCTGGCGACTAATGAGCTCAGTTTTGCAGTAGACCCTTTCATACCAAATTCAAAAGATACCAATTCAATGAAAGTATTTTCTGACAAGTTTGTTGTGGCTCATCGAGCTAATCATGACGTAAGTAAGGTGGAGAATCTCACTTTAGAAGAAATGCTGAAGCTAAAATATATTAATATTTCAAATAGAAAGCGAGGAGCTTCTGTTGTTGAAATGGAAATGCAGAAGATGCAATTACAACCTGAGATGGCACTAAGAGCTCAACACTATTTAGTTACTCCTGAGATCGTAAGATCATCTGATTTGTGTCTACTGTGTGCCGAGACTTTTGCTAAGAAGCATGGGTTAAGCTATGTTGAATTACCGTTTAAAGTGCCAGCTTTAGAGCAATACTTAATTTGGCATAATAGCGATGATAATGATGGCTCTCATATCTGGATGAGAAATCTTATTGCAGAATCATTTAAAGAAGTTGGTTTAACTAACTCTTAATTGCTTCCCCGTAATACTGAAAAGCTGCAATCTTTGGTCCTTTAATATATTTCTTTTTCAATGATTTAAATTGAAATCCACTTGTTGAAATTAAATCTTCAATATCTCTGTTTAAATTGCAGCCACCTCCAATCTTCTTCCAACTGGGTGTTAAACGGTGTTGCCATTTTTGAATATTTTGCTCAGGAGCTAAGCCGTGCTCCATAAAAAATAGTGAGCCTTCAGGCTTCATCAATCTCCGCGCCTCTGCCAAGGCTTTCAAAGGATCGGGAATAGTACAAAGACTATAACCAATTACGACACAGTCAAAAGTGCTGGATGGCAGATCTATTGATTCTGCGCTTGATTCAATGAAAGAGATTTTTGAGTTATATTGAGATGATCTTGATCTAGCCATTGCAACTGAAGAAACCGCGGGATCAACTCCTATAATTTCCTCAACCCTATCAAAATTATAATGGTCAAAATTGAGACCAGATCCTATGCCAATTTCAAGAATTCTTCCATGAGCCAAAGGTACAATCTGCGAGCGCTTATTCTGGAAACCCTCCATTCCGCAACAAAAATCTAATAATTTAGGAAGAAAGTATTTTTCATAGAGACTCATGATTGACTTAAATCGTGGCCGGCAGTGCCGACCAAGCCGCCGTCTGACGGAATGACCGCACCCACAGTATAGGCTCCAGCTCTAGAGCATAAGAATATAACAAGACCTGCCATATCTTCAGGTGAACCAATACGTTTTCTTGGATTTCTAGATTCTATCAGTGAGTAGTCATGATTGACTGCGGCACCCAGCATCATCGATTCATAAGGACCTGGAGCAATAGCGTTGACTAAAATATTTTCTCCTACCAATTTTTTGGCCAGAACGCGTGTTAGATGATGAACTGCAGCTTTTGAAGTTCCATATGCATAACTCTCTAGCGCCGGAACATTCAAGCCATCAATCGACCCAATATTTATAACTCTTGCAGGGTCTTCATTTGATGCTTTAATGGTTAGCATTGGCGTCAGTTTTTGCGTCAGATAAAAAATACTTTTAACATTTAAGTCCATGACTTTATCCCAGCCCTTTTCAGAATAATCTGCATACGGCTCGCCCCAAGAAGCTCCTGCATTATTTATTAAAAAATCAATGTGCTCTTCTTTTGATTGCATAAACCCAGCAAACTCTTCCATCCCATCCATGGTGCTTAGGTCACAGGGAACTGGGATACATTCTGCCTGATAGATTTTGGATAATTCACTGGCTTTTTCTATTAAAGCAGCTTCTTTTCTTGCTGTAATGTAAACCTTTACCCCATTCGCCAAGAAGCCTGCAGCTATCATTTCTCCAATTCCTCTTGATCCGCCAGTTACTACTGCTACTTTTCCAGAAACATTAAATAGCTCGTTAATTTTCATATCGCAATCCTTAGTATTAATTTATTGATCATATTCGCTTGAAATCAATATGAATTCAATACCATTGGCTTTAAAATAGATGCATGGAATTAGCTACCAACATTTTTCTGTTGCTTCTTGGAATTTCGATTCTAGTTTGGGGAGCAAATAAATTTGTTGATCACGCATCAGTTATTGCCAAGCATATGGGTATTAGTGATTTAGTGATTGGGTTAACCTTAATAGCATTTGGAACTTCCGCTCCTGAAATATTTGTTGGTATATCAAGCATTATTAATCAAAATGAAGAAATTGCCCTTGGGACTGCCATCGGATCAAATATTTCAAATATTGCCTTAATTTTTGGTGTCTCATGCCTCTATCTCACCGGGCCCTCTAAAACACAATTATGGAATTTCGTGCCTTTTGGGTTATCAGTAATCTTGCTCGGACTTACTCTCGTGGATGGTAAAATTTCTTTTAGCGAAAGCATAGGTTTTGTCGGCATATTAATGATTTTTATGTTTGTTTTATTTAAAACAGATGGTTTAGCAGAAGAAGACTCGGTAGATTCAAGCGAATTTGGGCGCAGCCTATTTGTCTCTTTAATTGGCCTAGTTGCTTTGATTGCCGGTGCAAATATTGCAGTGATTTATGCAGAAAGTACTGCTCTATTGCTTGGTGTTCCCCAGATAATAATTGGACTTACAATTATTGCACTTGGAACCAGCCTTCCAGAGCTGGCTGCAACAATAGTTGCTCTTAGAAAAGGAAGGCATCAAATGGTTGTAGGTAATATTATCGGCTCAAATGTATTCAATTTAGTATTTATTATTCCTATGATTGGATTCTTTGGATCTGTTGAGGTAAGCCCAATGGTCATGCAAAGAGACTTTTATATTTTATTAGCCCTTAGCATAGTCTTTATTTTATTGGCTGTTGTTTTAACTAAACTTCAGTTTAGAAAGAATATATTTTCAATTTCAGGCGTAATATTAATCGCTAGTTACATTCTCTATATTAGCGCTCTTTCTGGGATTGTATAATAATCTTAAATACAAATAAGAACTTAAAGACAAAATAAAAGTTGTTACCTCAAAAATAAAGAATGCATTCAAGTAAGTTGGTGTTGATGGAATGAGAGCAAAAAGGAATCTTCCTAATGCGATGCTCAAAGTTAAAAAAGCAAGGATTGAAAAAGCATACGCGGCTATGCCTCTGCTAAATAAACCCAAAAAGCAAAGCAAGCCAACGACCATATTGATGCCGCCATATAAACCTGCAACTTCAGAATAACCAATTTCGCTTGATACTGTTAAACCAACCGCATTCATATAAGAAGGAATCTCAGAAAGATCAAGTGCATCTTTCACGGGATCAATGATAGCCCAGGCACCGATACCAAAGTATAAAATTGCATAACCCAATAAAAAAATTCTTATAACCCAAATCATATTTGTATCCTTAAAAAAATTCTTTTTTTCTTTCGTTATTAGCCTTGCGCACTATAACAAGCATAAATATTGTTACCAATAACATTATTATTGGATCAAAGGACATTGGAACGAAGGTTAAGAAGCCTATCATTTGAGCTAAGAAAAATGAGACCAAAGCAACGTAAACCGGCCAAAGTGCTGAGGTAGGATTCTTCCCAGTAAAATACCTGTATATAAAATAAATCAAGGTTAGAAAAAAACTAGGTAGTAGCACACGGGCTCTGTACTCTGTTATTTGATTAAGATTAAATTCTGTTACTTGAAAAGGAATCTGGAATTGGTCATATAAGAAAATCGCAATAAAGGCATGCAATCCTAAATATGCAGCAGCAATAACTAAGCAAAATTTTAACAGTCTGTTCATTACATTATTAGGATACACTTTTAATCTAAATAGTAACTATATCTGTATCAAAATTGTACGCATGGAAAATTTATTAAACTCTTCAGATATACCTCAAGAGCCTCATCCTCAACCGTTTGAATGCAGAAATCTTGATGTCAAATTCTTAAAAAAATTCATAGCCAATACTGCACAAGAAAGAAAGCAACCTATTATAATTTTTGGAGCAAATTGGTGCCCTGATGCTCGATTATTAGAGGCAGTTATTCAATTGCCGAGTGTTCAAAATTTTCTAAATCCTAGATGCACTATCTTGAATGTAGATATTGGGGATTATGAAATCAATACAGAGTTATTTAAGTTTTTTGATCCTAAAATAGAAACAGGTATACCTCGAGTATTTATTTTAGATATTAATGGCAAGACCTTAAATTTAGATTCAAATGATAGGATGCGAACTGCTAGGCAGCAATCTCCTCAGGAAATCTTTGCTTATTTTCAGGAATTTATTAAAGCAAATTAATAACGAAAATGTTTAATCTTATCTCGACTTTGGCCAATGTTAGTCATGGCTTGAATGCCTATGTCCAAATGTTGATCTGCCCATTTAGACGTAACCGCCTTATCTGAAGCCTCTGTTTTGACTCCATCGGGGGTTACAGGTACATCTGAAACTAGCAACAATGCACCACGAGGAATTTCATTGTAATGCCCAACAATAAAAATTGTCGCTACTTCCATATCAATTCCAATCGCAGTAGTTTTTTTAAGCTTCTTTAAAAAAGCCTTGTCATGCTCCCAAACCCTTCTATTAGTTGTATAAATAACACCTGTGCGGTAATCAGTGCCAGAATCTAGGATCTTATCTGATACAAATTTATGCAACTTAAATGAGGGTAATGCTGGGACTTCTGGCGGAAAATAATCATTGGAAGTTCCATCGCCTCTAATTGCAGCAATTGGTAAGATAAGATTTCCAATTTCTGACGTCTCTTTTAGGCCTCCACATTTACCAAGAAACAGAACTCCTTTAGGATTTCGAGCAACCAATAAATCCATAATTGTTGCTGCATTAGGAGAGCCTATTCCAAAATTAATAATGCTCAAACCATCAGCATTAGTGCAAGAAGACATAGGTTTATTTTCACCTTGAATATCAGCAT
>Ga0209660_1001951_pt1 | contig 10427 bp, 5 predicted proteins | sample SaaInlV_100m_DNA_2_FD_184659 | JGI IMG/M metagenome (GOLD analysis project Ga0209660, IMG submission 184659) | Marine microbial communities from expanding oxygen minimum zones in the Saanich Inlet - SI072_LV_100m_DNA (SPAdes) (version 2) | ecosystem: Environmental > Aquatic > Marine > Intertidal... | reverse complement strand
CTCGAAACAGGCCGCAAGGGATGGTGCTGCGGAGGTAGCCGGGGCAGTCATGGCTTCTACAATCACCACGATGGCGGTATTTTTGCCAATCCTGTTGATTCAGGAAACAGCCGGCCAACTCTTTAAGGACATTGCCTATGCAATCATGGCTGCGGTAGGATTGAGCTTGGTTGTTTCATTGACTGTGATTCCTGCTGCCGCTTCGCGTTTTCTTAAGCAGGGAGCAATCAAGCCCGGGAAATCTAATCGTAGAGGACTTCATCCTCTTGCATTTCTTCAACGCATGGCCAACGCACTGCCAGATCGAGTGGCGGCTATTGTCGCTTCCATCAATCGTAGCTGGTTTCGGAGAATTGCAGTTATCCTGTTTTTCACGATTGGAACGGTTGTTGGTATCAAGGTCCTGATGCCTCCACTGGATTACCTCCCCAAAGGAAATCGAAACATAGTGTTTGGTCTTCTCATCCCCCCCCCGGGATATAATCTGGATCAACTCACGAGAATGGGACAACGAATAGAAGAGCAAATTCGACCCGTATGGGAGGCGGCCCCGGATCAGTTTTCCATTGAATCCGTCCGCCGTGGCAAAACTCCAAAAGAGGATAAGCGTACAAAGGTTCCACCCTTTCCAGGTGGCCCTCCTTCAGTTCTTCCTCCGCCAATTGAAAATTACTTTCTGGTAAGTTTTGAAGGCCGAATGTTTCACGGTGCCATCTCTACTGATAAGCGGCGTGTTGCTGATTTGATCCCGTTGATGAACCATGCGACAGGAGGTCACAATGCCCCCGACGCTATTGCCTTCGCTTTTCAAATGCCTCTGTTCCGCGTTGGTGGCAATACCGGTTCCGCCATCAAGATTGATTTAAAGGGTAGCGATCTTGATCAGGTGATCACATCGGCCCAGGCTTTAATGTTCGGTCTTTTTAGCAAGTTCGGGCCCTACAGTGTAAACCCAGATCCATCCAATTTTGCGATGCCTTCAACGGAACTCCGTATAGTCCCGCAGGATCGTGCCTTGCTGAAGGTTGGCTTGACCAGGGAAGATGTCGGGTTGGCTGCGCAGGCAAATGGCGATGGAATCCTGTTTTTTAGAGACTACGAGCGCGAGGGGGAATTGCGCGACCTCAAGGTCATCAGCAAGGAAGCAGCAGGGGACAATCCAGTTGATGGAATTCTCAATGCCCCGATCGCAACCTCTTCGGGCGCCATTGTTGATTTGCGAACCCTGGCTTCTGTTGAGCGAATTCGAGGCCCCAATGAAATTCGTCACGTTGACCGCGCGCGCGCCGTGACGCTTCAATTTACACCTCCCGCAGGCATGCCGCTTGAGACTGCCATTGAGTCTGTTGAATCGCTGGTTGCTCAATTGCGGGATAGCGGAAGGATCGGGCTTGGGATGGAGGTTCGACTGGCTGGTTCAGCAGGCAAGCTTAATGAGATCAAGGGTGCCTTACTTGGCGAAGGTGGCATTCTGGGAACAGTTTCCAGTTCGCTGTTTCTTGCATTTCTGGTTGTCTACCTTGTAATGGTTGTTCTTTTTCAGAGCTGGAGTTCGCCTGTGGTCATCATGTTGACCGTTCCGCTTGCCACACTTGGTGGTTTTCTCGGCTTGGCTGTTGTACATTTCTGGAGCAGTGTCGCCCCGTATATGCCTGTTCAGAATCTGGATATGCTAAGCATCCTTGGCTTTGTCATCCTTGCCGGTGTCGTTGTTAATAACGCCATCCTGATCATCCACCAGACATTGAACTTTCTCAAGAACCCAGATGCTGGATTCAGCACCCCTGAGGAGGCGATCATTGCTTCAGTACGAACCCGAGTGCGTCCTATAATTATGAGTTCACTGACCTCTGTGGGCGGCATGATTCCACTTGTCCTTTTGCCGGGGGCAGGTTCTGAGCTATACCGGGGGCTCGGTGCAGTTGTGGTTGGAGGCCTTTTGCTTTCGACTATCTTTACCCTTATCCTGGTACCTGCTGTTCTTAGCATCGTTTATTCCACAAATGATCCGCGCAAAAGCCTCCGTGTACACAATCCAATCGGCGGAATGGCACCGGATACTAATTCCTGAAGTATGTCGAATATATCAAATAAACGGGTATATGCCTCCTCTATTTGTGTGGCATTAATTTTGTCCGGTTGCGTATCATTTACTGAAAGTCGCATCCCTTCTTCGGAAGCGGGAGTTCCCAATGTGCCGGAGAAATTTCTCAATGAGGAACTTGGAGATCATGACGGGGCGGTTCCTTCCACGACAGAATGGTGGGGTATTTATAATGATCCAACCCTTGAATCCCTTATCCGGCGTCTTGAGGCAGCAAACCCGGATCTCGAGGCTGCATTGGCCAGACGGGACCGGAGTTTTGCCGTTTTGGGCATAACCCGAACTTCTTTATTGCCGGCAATCGATGGCGAATTGTCAGCCGGTCGCCGCCGTGATTCCCTGAATAATTTACTGTTTCCCATTTCAACTTCTGAATATGATCATTATCGGATTGGAGTGGGTGCATCCTGGGAACTGGACCTGTGGGGGCGTGTTCGAGCGACTGTCATGCGAGACCGGCTTAGTGCTCAAGCCTCGGAATTTAATTTTCAGGATTTACGGCTCTCGCTACAGGCGAATCTGGCACGCCAGTATTTTGCCACCCGAACAGCGCAGGTGGAGTTGGAAATACTTGAGGATACTCTTCGGATTCGTGACGAAAATCTCAAGATACAGGAATCGCGCCTTCTCTTGGGAACGGGGGTTGAGGTCGATGTTGCCCGGGCCAGGGTTGAGTTTCATAATGCTCGTGCGGCAAAGGAATCAGCGATTCGAAACCTTGGGAAGATGCGACATTCAATGGCTGTATTGATTGGTATTGCCCCCATCGATTTTGATAAAGAGTTCCCTCTCCATGAGAAAGCTTCTTTCCGGGTGCCTCGAATTTCTGTCGGTCTGCCTTCCTCGCTCCTGGAACGTCGTGCTGATCTCCGGGCTGCTGACCGGGCCCTTCAATCAGCGGCGGCTCAACTTGGAATCCGCCATGCTGATTTTCTTCCCAAGATCACACTCAATGGAACGGGTGGTCGAGCAAGCCTCAGTGCTGATAATATTTTTAATCCCGACAGTGCCTTATTCGATATCGGTCCTCGTGTTAGTTTTCCGATTTTTCGTGGCCGTATAAGGAAATTCGCATTGGCCCAGGCTCAAGCCAATTGGCGTGAAGCAAGCGCCAACTATAAAAGTGCCTTTTTGACAGCTATTCTGGAAGTGGAGGATGCATTGCTTAATCTCCAGAGCCTGACCAGGGAGTCCAGCGCAATCAAGGAAGCGGCCAAAGCGGCAAATCTAGCTGCAGTTGCAGCCAGGAAGCGTCATGATAGTGGTTTGGCCAGTTATTTTGAATTCATTGATGCAGAACGAGATCGTCTCCGGGTACGCCTCGCTGAAAACATTTTGCTAGGAGAACAACAAGCGACGAGTGTCAGCCTTGTTCAGGCTCTTGGGGGCAGTTGGTAAACAGGTCTCCCAGTTTCGGTGCCGGGTTTCAAGGACTAGCCTGCCATCAGCTCTTCCAGCGGTCCGGTCAGGTTGAGATGTCGAAGGCTCCCGTCGAGCTGGCCAAAGGTCTCTGGCGCATTTATTCCGGCTGCGTGCATAAAGGTCAGGTAAAGATTGGCAATTGTGCGGTGGCCTTTTTCCTTGTAGCCGGCATATTCAAGGTACTGTCCCATATTCAATTTTCTTGCCATGCCTCCGACCAGCACGAAGGGCCAATCCTTCTGCCCGTCATGGTGGGCGCCGCCGGAGCAGGAAAGGTAAACGATCAGGGTGTTGTCCAGCATGTTCCCGTTTCCTTCAGGAATGCTTTCCAATGTCTTTGCCATTTTGGCAATATGCTTGAAGTGCGACTTCTCGACTTCCATCCTGCAGCGCACTCCGTCCCAACCGTTCCCGGATAGTCCCGGATCGTTGTGCCCAAGAGCGTGAACATACTTTTCAATCCCCAGTTCCTTGTAGATGACGGCCAGGCTGTCCAGGTGCAGGGATACGACGTTGGTCATGCCTGTGATCAAGGCTGCTGCACCAATCTCGAAGTGCGACGCAATCCGCTCGGAGGGAACCTGTGATTTGTAGTAATCAGTCAGGGTCGGGGCATGTTTTTTAGCCTCGGCGGCGAACCTGGCTTTCTTGAGCTCGATGTTTCGGATGACGTCGAAGGAGTCGGTGTAGAGGGCGAAACGTTCCTTGTCATCACCGTTCAACTGCCGCTCAATCAGTTTTGCATCATCTTTGAGGAAATCCATCATGCTGCCGTTAAGGGCAAGTTTCTTCTCCAGTTCCCTTGGTGAGGCTATGCCAACCCCAAAGAGGTCGGCATGGGCTTTCAAGGGTGACCCCTGGAATGCTATGGGCATTCCCTTCTTGTGAGCGGACACGTTCGGGTAGCAGTAGCCGTCCGCCGGTTTCCAAGCGCCCCCTTCGAGGATTCGTTCGCTGGTCGCCAAGCCGTACATGGGGTAGGGGCCGCTCGATAGTTGTTGGCCCAGGATGCAGTCGATCGACGGCGCGATGGCGACTTTTTCGGAATTATGGCAGGAAAGCATTCCATAGCCCGTGGTGTGATTCCCCCGAAAGGTCTCGCCGGATAAGCTTTGAAGGATCGTCAACCGGTCCTTGAATGGTTCCAATGGGCTCAATTTATCGGGAAGCTTGCGGTCCTTGAGGGAGGCTTGTATCGCACCACCCGGCTTGGGGGCATCATCGCCGATATTCCCTTTACTTTGGAGAAAGTGGTTGTCGAGGCCTTCGGGGATGAGATTGTGCTTGTCGATGCCCGATGACTTGACGACGAATACGAAACGCTTGGGCAGGTCGGCTTCCTTCCCCTCGGCATGCGCTTGGAGTGATCGAAGGAAGGGCGCCATGGCAAGCGATGCGCCACCGGCTGAAAGCCCTTTGATCATTTGTCGTCTGGTATATGGCATGTTGGTCGGTATTGAATTTACTTGGGTACTAGCGTCTGTAAAGAAACGAATCGGAGCTCAGCAGCGATACTACGAGAGACTTGAAGCTCCCGTCGTTTTCGAGGTAAGCCTTTTCGGCATCGATCAAGGTCCTTGAATCACTGAGCATCTCGTTTCGGCCCATGAAATAGCGGAACAAATGCCGGATGAAGGATTGCCTCGCCCGATCCGTTGCATCATTTCCACCGCATCCTTTACTTCCCCGTCTACATCTGGATCGCCCGAGCCCGTAATAACGCCAGTCGAATCGACGGGTCGGGAGGAGAGCAGGTCGGCTTCCTTCATCCTGTTAAATTCCTTGTCCCGGCGGGTCACCAGTTTCTTCTTCTGGTCGAAGTAGAACTGACTCCTGTACCGTCCCCAGTCATCGAACATCTCGAATGTCTCGCCTAGCGGGTTGAACTTCCGGTGGCAATTCCAACAGTGTTCCTCACGTACCAACTCCAGTCGCTCCTTGAGGGTCTTGTGTGGATTCGGTGGCACCTGCGCGTCGACGTCCGGCGGCAAGTCCTGAATGACTCCGGCCAGAAGTTTTTCCCGTACCCAGATGCCGCGATGGATCGGGTCGTTGCCGTCGTTGAACGAATGAGCCGTCAGCCACGCCGGATGCGTCAGGATTCCAGCTCGCCTCGGCATTTCGATCGGCTGTTCAAGAGGCCAGTCCCATAGCTGCTTATCTTTTGTTCGATTTCCCGGCAGGTTGTAGGGACGGATATAGGACAGGTCGCTGATCCCCCTGGCCTCGTTTGTGAAACCAAAACCGGGAAACTGTCGTATGCCGTCGACGATCTTCGCTCCTTTCTCCTTAAAAATCTTCCGCGCGTACTCGTTGTTACCGGGGTGGGCGACGTAGAACTTGTCGGTTGTGAGAATTTCCTCGATGAAATTCCGGTCTTTTTTGAGGTGGTGGATAATGATCAACTTGGCGTCGAACATCAGGCCTTCGGCATGCCAGAATCCAATATCCGCCTGGTTCCTGCGGACCTCGTCCTTGAAGACGGTGAGGGCATGGGGTAACCCGAAGTATTCGTTGAAGAACCGCATGATGCGGGGCAACCGCGTGCTGTTCCAGTGCTCGAACGGAATCCTCTCGTCCAGAACCTCCCAAGCCACTCGGGCAACGTCCTCCCTGGTGGATAATTCCCCCTTGATCATGGACTCCCGGATTGCCTGCGTTCGTTCGGGACCAAGGTCGGTCAGGGCATAGGCGATCGCGTAGGCGATCTCGGCAGGCGATAAGTGACGGCGGCCATGTTCGTCTGTCTGCCCGAGTCCAAATTCCATTCGGTAGATGGCCTCCGGACTCAGGAACATCGTCTTGATCGTGGTTCGGAGCCCATCCAGGTTCCCGCCGATCTCAATGTTTCGAGCCAGGAATTCTCCGTACTTACGCACCTCCTCCTTGCTTGGTTGCCGCCTGTTGACGCGGAGGAACTGGTTTCGGACGGTGTCTTCGATCATGCGGGCCGAGGGGGTAGGTCGGTCATTGGAGAATTCCTTGAAATCATCATTTGCCAGTCGTTGCTCGAGCCATTTGTCGGCATTGATCATGAGCATCTGGACCGTACTCCGGTCGACCGGGGAAAGCTCGGCGTAGTCACGGATTTCCTTTTCGCTGGTGACGTAGGTAAAGGGGCTGCGTCCCTGATAATTTCTCTGCTTGAAGATTGCCGGGCTTACCCGCCACAGACGGGATGGAGAGAAGGGAGGGGTAGTGATTTCTCCCGAAAAGAGTTTTTCGTGGTTAACTCGGTTTCCATATTCCGGAGCGAGTAGCTTCTTCAGGTAGCCCTCGGCTTTCCCTGACTCTATAAGCCGCTTGTGGATCCACTCCACAATCTCTGCCGTATCGCTTGACTCGGGCTTTCCCTCTTCATCCGGGGGTGGCATTTCGCCGAAGGTCAACTGATTCAGGATCTCGATCCACCTCTCGCTTCCTGCTTCGCTGCCAAAGTCATCCTTGATCGTATGAAGAACCAGTTTTCCTTTCTTCTTTTTCGGGCCGTGACACTTGACGCAATGCTCCTTCAGGAAAGGCTGAATGATCTCGGGAAAGTCCGCATCGGAGCCTGATGCGCAGGGGCTAAGGGGCACCGAAGCCAACAGGGCGACCAAAAGAACCAAAACCAACTTCTTCATTACGATGACCCTAGCGCTCTTGCGATGGCGGTCAAGCGGTAGCCTCCTTGACCTCGATGGGAAAATACTGAACCCTCAGTGACAGTGTGGGGTAGGCAGGGGTGTCGTTATCTGATGACCTTAAGACTTTAGTGGAGGTGCAGGAGTCGAACCTGGATCATTCGTACTTCAGCTTCCACTTCACTTTGGTATTTGCCGGGGTAGAAAGGTTCAAGCGACTTAAACCGGCGACCGGATGGGCTTCGAGCTCAACCCCTCCACCATCGGTTTCAACCTTGAGAACCGTGGCGCCGTTGTTGGCGACAACGATCTTGAACGGTTCGCCACCGATGACGTTGGCCGTTCCGCTCAAGGCGCGAGTTTCGCGATCCCAGCTGACATCTTTCATTTCCACCCACCCCTGGAGAATATGCCGGTTCGTGCTGACCACCTGAGGATGAGCCTGCACCTTGCGCACCGAGATCATTGCGCAATGGTTCGGGCTCAACGAACGTTTGATCCGGGCGGTTCCGGGGAGCTTGCCCAAGTAAGTATCCGTCCAGAATTCGTAGGTGTGATAGTGCCCGTCCGGATCAAGGCCAATGGCGTTGTTGATACGCGGGCCACTTATGGCCGTGGATACCACCGCCTTCTCTTTCGAGGTATTGTACAGGGCGATCTGATGCCAGTCGGGCGTCAGCTCGAGGTCATAAACCTGCGGGTCGGTGATGCCGGTAAAGGCATCGAGCGGCCGCGCCGTTTTGGGCTCCCTATAGTGCGGATAGATACGGGAAAAATCATGGGTGATCTCCGGAGTGAAAAGCGAGAACGAGGTGGCAAGGTCGATACGACCGCTGGTGAGAAACATCATGGTCAGCAGAGACCTGCGGATCTCAGGCGGTATGCCGTGAACAGCTTTTGTGTCCGGATAGTAGTTGAACACGGTCCGGTTTTTATACCAGCGGAGCCCGCTGATGGAGACCATGCCGGGGGAGTACCCGTTGGAATCTCCCCACGTACGTTGGGTGTCGACCAGCCCCGCGGTGACATCCAGGCAGGGACGCGAAGATTCGCCGAGGTTGCGTTCGTCGATGAGACCGTCCTTTCCGAAGGCCTCGCGCAGCAGGGCAAAGGCCCGACGGTAGGCGCCGTTGGTGGTGGCGTAACGGTCATCAAAACCGCCTTCGGGACGCCAGGCGGTGGCCGGGTAATCGACCTTCACCCCACGAATACCGTCTTCCCGCAACTTGCTCCATGCTTTGACGAAGTGCTTCGAGAATTCATTGTCGGTATAGTCATAGGTCACATACGGCTGATGGTGATTGTGCTTCTGGCGTCTGTTCCGGCCAGGTACCCACTCGGGTGTAGACTTGTCCACCTCCGAGCCATCGTTGAAGAGCATGTACTGAGGGTATTTCCTCACGAAGTCATCTGAGGGCATACCCAGCTGCATGTAGATGTAGGGAATGCCGTTGTCGGCACTCATGCGCTCGCTCCACTTGGCGACCGATTCGTACGGCTCGAGCAAGTGATTGAACTCGCGCATGTGGGCATCGTCCCACCATCCCTGTTCCGTATCGCGGTGGTATTTGTCTGGTTCGAGGCGGAGCGAAACCTTGGTGTATTTGGTCAACCCGCACTTGTTGGCGTGCTCGAGCTCGCCGATCAGCTTGGCGGAGTTGTTGACGTTTGGCAGCTTGCTGATGTGGCTGACGCTCCAACCACAGAGCACGGGGAAGTCATAGACGTTGGGCGAGGCGTTGTTGGCCACCCGCACAGCCCGGCCATAGCGTTCCAGGGCTTCGAACGGCTCCTGGGTGTGAACGTCCAAATAAAACGTGTCCTTGGCGATATAGGTCTCTTCCTCATCGACCAGTCTGCCGATCGGGTCAACGGCGTAGAACGTTGGCGAACCGTCTTGCAGGATTGTGAATTTACCGTAGGCATCATTTCCCAAGCCACCCCACACAGCGGTGCGGCGTTTGCCGTCGACCAGCCCGGTTAGCATGAGGCTGTTGGGACTGCGACGATTCCCGCCAGGGGTGACCAGCGTTCTGTCCATGCCGGCCGAGCCGTTTAACGTCATGGGTTGTTTGATTTCTTTGCCGCCAAAAAGGCGGCCGCCGGCCAGGGGGGTGCTTTCCATCAGCCGCAGGCTGAGATAGCTCGGCATCCTGAGGCCGAACCCACTCACCAGGGCCGGGTTGTTTTCGTAGAGGACATAGGTGTAGATCCGATTGGCATACATACGCCCTGGCCGGCCCCAGTAACCCAGCTCGTTGAAGTCTGCGACTTCCAAAACCACTCGTATTCCCACGCCCAGCGCGTCTTCGATATCCTCGGCAACCATCTTGACGATCTTGCCGCGTTTGCCCCTCGGCAACCCAAACCGTGCCTTCGATAGCAGGGCATCCTTGCTCTCCGCATCATGGATGGAAAACGTGCCGTCTTCTTCGAAGGAGACGGACACGATGCCATTGCTCAGACGGCCGTCCTCGTAGGTGACGGGCGGGGCGAGTTCGGCAGCATGGCCGATTGAAGCGAAGGCGAGACCGAGGAAAGGGAATATGAGAAGTAGTTTCATGGGTGCAGTCGTTGGTTGGATTCTTGAAATTCAGGGAAAGGGGCCGGTTCTGTCTGGGGACTGCTGCACGAGATCATCGCGTAACAAGACAATATCGATTGTCTTCACTCTATTCTACCAGGACTCGATTTGGAGACCTTGGCATTGATGTAGTAGGGATACCATCAATTCGAGAGATTCTTCTCCCATTCCGTGATCAGTTTCGCCAACTCGTCTGACTTTGAGTAACCGTCGAAGTCCGGTTTCATCGCCTTCAGGTAGTCGAGAGCATTACGAGGGAACTTCTTTTGGATTGCCTTGATCTCATCCAGGCGAGATGTGAATCGATCGTCGATCGCCATTCGGAGCCTATCGATTTGAGCTTGCAGATCGGCACCAGTCCCAGCACCGAGTGATTGGAGCAAGGAGTGAGCCTTCCCATATTGGTTCGCCTTGAACATCGCCATCGCCTCCTTGAGAGAAGGATGTTCTGCGGTGATTCTAGGCCGGTAGAGGTGCTTGATCGTCGCCAGGCCATCCAGCAATAAGCACACTCGGAGGAGTTCCTTTTTTGGATAGTAGCCGATGTGCCAACCGTCCTTCCCCATGTCCTTTTCAAACGTGTATTCCGTGTACTGAAAGTAGGCCTTCAGGGCGATCTTTTGGAGACGCAATTTTAGGGCATCATCGATCGTGAGATACTGTGCCGCTTGGAGCGTCGACAGATAGCTGTAGG
>Ga0209660_1001950_pt1 | contig 10430 bp, 6 predicted proteins | sample SaaInlV_100m_DNA_2_FD_184659 | JGI IMG/M metagenome (GOLD analysis project Ga0209660, IMG submission 184659) | Marine microbial communities from expanding oxygen minimum zones in the Saanich Inlet - SI072_LV_100m_DNA (SPAdes) (version 2) | ecosystem: Environmental > Aquatic > Marine > Intertidal... | reverse complement strand
CATATACAAGCGTTCCAGTTTTAAGAAATAGTTTGACTCTGCGATTGCCCTGCCACCGGCATCTCTAATTTCATTTCTCCAAATGCTTAAACAACTTAAATGTCTTAAATTTGGTGATTGAGAGAGCGCAATCGCTCCCTCGTCACCTATTTTATTGGAGCACAAATAAAGTTTTTTTATTTTATTTAGAGTCTGAGAGGCGGCAATTGCCTTTACTCCCTGATCTCCTATTTTGGTGCTATCCATGTGAAGAGCAGAAAGAGAGGGTAAACAAGTCGACATAGAAAGAGCTGTGGCTCCTTCAGGTCCAATAGGATTTGAGTCTAGAAATAGAGTTTCTAAATTTCCTAAGTTTAATGAAGTGGCAAACGATCCAACTCCATCTGCTCCGATTTGATTAGCTTCCAGCATAAGACAATTAATATTTCGAACTAGTTTTGATTCTGCCAGTACTTTTGCTCCCGTATTGGTTATTTTGTTATGGTTTAGAAATAGTTTGCCTAAGTTTGGAAGGCACCGGCTTTTAGATAAAAATTCGATTTCTGCATCGCCTAACCCATTATTACTTAAATCAAGCTGTTTAACTTCTTTCAGTGTGTCTCCAGCTTGACATAAAAGACGCATGGTTTCAGGAGTAACACTTTTATTCTCAAGATCTAGTAGGTCCCCCTTTGGACTCAGATGGGAGAGAATACATTCCTCCAGTTTTGATTTGGTTCTTGTTTTCAAAAAAATTCTTTCCTTTATGAATTAAATAGTAATGTGTTAACTATTAATCTATATAATTTTCACCTAAATTACAAACATGGTTATGCAGACCTTAATCGCAATTATTATGATGTAAGGGTGAGCTAAATTGGGTATAAAGGACAGAAGATGTAGATATAAACTCTAGTACAACGTTATTAGCAATCGGTTTGGTCGAAAACCATTGGTGTAAATAAAAAATTTTTTTTCCGGAGAATTGTATGATTGTTGGAGTTCCTAAAGAGATTAAAGAAGATGAGTACCGTGTCTCGTTGACTCCAGCAGGTGTACACGATTTGATAGCTGATGGGCATATAGTTCTCTTCGAAGATGGGGCGGGGGAGGGTAGTGGACTTCCAAATAATTTGTATGAAAAGCATGGCGCGCAGATTGTAGAGAGGAATGATATTTTTTCCCGCTCAGAAATGATAATCAAGGTTAAAGAACCTTTACCAGAAGAGTTTGATCTTTTGAGAGAAGGACAAATTCTTTATACATATCTCCATTTAGCTCCTGCTCCTGATTTAGCGCGCGTACTTCTCGAACGCAAGGTGACGGGTATAGCTTATGAGACTGTTCAATTGCCAGATGGTTCGCTACCATTGTTAATTCCGATGAGTGAGGTAGCTGGGAGGATGTCAATTCACGAGGGATCAAAGTACCTTGAAAGAGAGAATAAAGGACGAGGCATCCTTCTTGGTGGTGTTCCGGGGGTGGACCCCGGGCATGTGGTGATTATTGGAGGGGGGGTTGTGGGTGCCAATGCAGCTAAAATGGCAATAGGTACTGGAGCCTCTGTGACATTATTGGATGTCAACTTAAGTCGCTTGCGTTACTTGGATGATATATATGGTGGACGTTTAAAAACACTAATGTCAAATCGTGTAAACCTTATCGAATCACTTCGTACAGCTGATTTAGTTGTTGGGGCGATCCTTATTCCTGGTGCGCGAGCACCAAAACTTATCACACGAGAAATGCTTTCATTGATGATGCCCGGTTCGGTCATTGTTGATGTCGGAATTGATCAGGGGGGAGTGATAGAAACTTCTCGTCCCACTACTCACAGCGACCCCATATATCTAATAGATGATGTTGTACACTATTGCGTAGCTAATATGCCTGGTGCGGTAGCGCGTACCTCAACATTTGCGTTGACTAATGCAACTTTCCCTTATGCTTTAGAGTTAGCTCGTAAGGGATTTGATAAGGCATTTCAAAAGAATCCAGCTCTAGCTAAAGGATTAAATGTATTCAATGGTCACATAACGCATCCTGCAGTAGCGAATGCTCTTGATATGGAGTATGTTTCTTTAAATAAAATTCTCAATTAAAACGATAGCCCAACCCATTTTTAAAAGAACCAATGAAGCCGTCTAACTTTGTTCATCTTCATTTACATACTTCTTTTAGTTTGCTCGATTCTTCTCTGAGACACGACGCTCTATTTAAGCGTGCAGCAGAGTTAAAGATGCCTGCTGTTGCTATGACTGATCATGGCAATATGTTTGGTGCAATTGATTTTTATAATGGAGCAAAAAAATATGGGTTAAAACCCATTATAGGTTGTGAGGTTTACGTGGCTCCCGAAAGCCGTCATGATAAGAAAGACAAATATGACCTCCGAGACGCTTCCTATCATCTCATTCTTTTAGCCCAAAATGAAAAAGGTTACAAGAATCTTCTCAAACTTGTAACGTCCGGCTATATGGAGGGTTTTTATTACAAACCCCGCATTGATAAAGAAGTATTAGCTGAGCATGCAGAAGGCTTAATTGCTCTAAGCTCCTGTGGACGCGGCGAGGTTGCTTATAATATTAATAAGGAGAATATACCACGTGCGATAAAAGTTGCTGCCCAATACGGAGATATTATGGGGGCAGGTAATTTTTTTCTCGAACTCCAGAACCATAAAATGGAGTATCAAGAAAAAATTAATAATGAGCTAGTTAAAATTGGAGGTAAGCTTTCCCTCCCTTTGGTCGCAACGAATAATTGTCATTACTTAAATCGTGAAGACTTTCATGCTCATGAAATACTTCTTTGCCTACAAACTGGCAAGACTATGAGTGATCAGTATCGCATGCGTTACCCTTCCGATGAATACTACTTTAAATCCTTTGATGAAATGGCAGAGCTATTTCTAGACATCCCTCAAGCAATAGAAAATACTTTGAAGATCGCAGAACGGTGTGAGCTGGAAATGGATTTTGATAAGCTAAATTTCCCAGATTATCCAGTTCCAGAAAGTTATACACTTGAATCTTACTTAGTAGCGCAGACAAATAAAGGAATGGAAGAACGTTTTAAAGAGATGACTAAACTGGGAATAGCCTATGAAAAACCTCTTTATAGGGAAAGATTGCAAGAGGAACTTGGTATTATTGAACGAATGGGATATCCAGGGTATTTTTTAATTGTTTGGGATTTTATAGATTACGCTCGAGAAAATAATGTTCCTGTAGGTCCTGGTCGGGGTTCTGCTGCAGGAAGTCTGGTTGCTTATTCTCTGCGCATAACAGATATTGACCCACTTCGATACGATCTCCTTTTTGAACGATTTTTAAATCCTGAACGAGTCAGTATGCCTGATATAGACATCGATTTCTGTATGAACAAGCGTGACAATGTCATCAAGTATGTTAGCGAAAAATATGGGGGTAGCCAGAATGTAGCGCAAATAATTACATTTGGTGGTATGAAAGCCAAAGGGGTTCTAAGAGATGTCGGACGTGTATTAGACATGCCTTATGGAGAAGTTGACAAGATAGCAAAATTGGTTCCTAACAGGTTAGATATTACTCTTAAAGATGCTTTTAAAGAAGAACTTCGTTTTGGGAGTATGAAAAGAGATAGTGAAAAAGTAAAAGAACTTCTTGATATCGCTTTAAATTTAGAAGGGCTTCCTCGTCATTGTTCTACTCATGCAGCCGGTGTTGTTATTTCATCAAAGCCCCTGACAAACTTTCTCCCTTTATATAAATTTCCAAGTAAAGGTAAAGGGGAACAAGATGAGGTGGTGACCCAGTATTCTATGGGGAGTGTAGAAAAGCTAGGCCTATTAAAAATGGATTTTTTGGGTCTTAAAACACTTACCGTAATAGATAACGCTCTTCGTCTTATAAAAGAATCACTGGCCGTAGACCTTGATGTTTCAGCAATTCCGATGTCTGATTCAGAGACGTATAAATTACTTTGCAGCACCCGAACCCTAGGTGTTTTTCAGCTAGAAAGTTCCGGTATGCGCGATTTGCTTAAAAAAATGAAACCCGACTGCTTTGAAGATATTATTGCACTTCTTGCTTTGTACAGACCCGGCCCACTGGAGAGTGGAATGGTGGATGACTATATTAAGCGAAAACATGGAAAACTTAAGGAAAAATATGAACTCCCGCAATTAAAAAATGTTCTTAAGGAAACTCACGGAGTAATTCTTTATCAAGAGCAGGTAATGAGAATTGCTAGTATTTTAGGAGGGTTTAGCCTTGGGGATGCTGATCTTTTGCGGAGAGCTATGGGGAAAAAAAAGCCTGAAGAAATGGAAGCTCAGAGAGAAAAATTTGTAGCAGGGGCTCAGAAAAATAATATTGATATTAAAAAAGCAACAAAAGTATTTGACCTAATGGAAAAATTCGCTGGTTATGGGTTTAACAAGTCGCATAGTACTGCCTACGCATTAGTTTCATATCAAACTGCATATCTGAAGACTCATTACCCACTCCAGTTTTTTGGTGCACTCATTACGGCAGACATGGATAATACTGATAAAGTCATTCGTTATATCAATGATTGTCGGGATATGAAAATAAAAGTTATACCGCCAGAGGTAAATGAAAGTATGAAAGACTTTACTATCGCTCGTGATCATTTGATTTTTGGACTCGGCGCAATAAAAAATGTTGGATCAAGTGCTATTGACTCAATTATTGAAGCTCGAAAAGAGAAGGGCTGTTTTTCTTCATTAAAAGATCTATGCGAAAATGTTGACTTACGCCTTGTCAATAAGCGCGTAGTAGAAAGCCTCATTAAAAGTGGTGCATGCGATTCATTAAACCAAAACCGTGCCGCAATGATTGAAGATCTTCCTTTTGCAATAGAAATGGGACAAGCAAAACAAAAAGATGATCAACTTGGACAAAGTAGTATGTTTGAAATTTTTGAAGGAGAAAAAAAAGAAGCAGAGAGCTCGAATATGCTAGAGGACTGGAGCGACCGTGAGCGCTTAAAGTACGAGAAGGAAACTATAGGGTTTTATATTTCAGGTCATCCACTTGAACAATTTGCTAATGAACTGACATGGTTTGCAGATGCATCTTCGGCGAGTATTTTGGAAAATGATACGAGTGGTGAGGTGAGCATCGCAGGTATTCCAGCTAAAGTTTTACCTAAAATTACAAGGAAAGGTGACAAGATGGCCATTGTTACTTTGGAGGATTTGAGAGGATCGATAGAGGTTATTTTGTGGCCTGAAATCTATGCTTCGACTGAAGCCTTTTTGTCCGATGATGAACCAATTTTGATTCAAGGGACGGTTGATTCTGACGGGAACCAACCAAAAGTGATTGCTAAAAAAATTTGTCTATTAAAAGAAGCAAAGGAGCACTGGGAAGGTAAAGTTCATATCCGTTTTCGAACCCCAGGATTAGAAAAAGATACGCTGATTTCGATTAAAAAAATTCTTGGCAAATATAAAGGTGGAAATGAGGCTTTCCTAGAGTTTTTATTTCCTGATAATAAAATAAGAAAGTTGTCAGTTGGAGAAAATCTTAAGATCAAACCATGTAATGAAATTATTCAAGAAATCAAGGCGATTCTTGGAGAAGATTCAATAAGATTTGAGTAGTCCTATTGGGCTTATGACTTATGAAAAGAATGAATAGTTGTTGTCTTTTTAAAGGCGAATGATATTAGTCAGAGAAGAAATAATCTTAAGAGGTGTGTAATTTAATTTTATGACTTTAAATATGGGTTTAGTAATTTTAAAAAATGAAGAAAAGGTGAGGGCGTTTAAGAAAAAACTGGCTAATGGTTTAACTTTAGTTGCCATTGAACAACCTCATATACATAGCGTTGAATTAGCTATGTTTATTCGTTCTGGTCTGAGATTTGAAAGTAGAATAAATAATGGAATCTCCCACTTCATTGAACATATGCTCTTTAGAGGTAATACGACGTTCAAAAATTCATATTTGCTCAATAGGGAGTTTGAGCTTATAGGGCGAGATTTGAGAGCTTCTACTATGAGCGATCATACATATTATGGTTTTAGTCCTCATACCTCAAATTTAAACCGCGCAATGTATCTATTCTCCGAATTTTTCTTGGAGCCTACTTTTCCAGAGATAGAACTTGAGCGTGGAATCATTCTTGAGGAGTGTTTAGAGGACTTAAATGAAAAGGGGATTGATGTTGATATAAATAATCTAGCTTGTAAGATTTTGTATCCAGATGATGCACTAGCCCGACCTACAATTGGGACAGAGAAAAGCATTAAGAGTATAAGTGTAAAAGATTTAAAGGAACACTACATGCAGTTTTATACTCCAGAAAATATGGTTTTGGTAGTTGCTGGATGTGTTAATCATGAGATTTTTTTTGAATATGCAGAAAAATATTTTTCTAGGCTGGTTGGAAACGGTTCTATTAAGACGAACCACTTCGATAAACCTTTGAACGAAACTCAAAGTCGACCAGTTCTTTTCTTTCAACATGACTCCGATAGCCAAATTCAGTTACAAATATGCTTTAGAGCGGTCTCGTATAATCATCCAGATTACTTTATTGCAACTTTGATTTCTCGCTTGTTTGACGATGGTGTGACTTCTAGGTTACAAAAAATTTTACGAGAAGAGAAGGGGTTGGTTTATTCTGTTGAATGCAGGGCAACAAGCTTACCTGATACAGGTACGATTGACTTTGATGTGTCTGTGCGTTCTGAAAAAGTTGTTGAGGTTGCAAAAATTCTTTTAAGTGAAATCAATAAATTTATTTCAACTGGAATTAATGAAGATGAGTTAAGGCTTGTTAAACAACGTTATGGATATGATTTAGACTATGAGTTGGATGATCCATATAGACAGATCATGAGATATGGGTTTTGTCACCTCTACTCGATTGATTATACAGTAGAAGAAGAGTGGGTGAAAATTTCTCAAATTACATCTATGGATATTTTAAGGGTAGCGCGTAATATTTTTATTTCCGAAAAACTTAATTTTGTTCTTGTTGGTCCTTACACTCCTAAATTAAAAACTAGCTTAGAACAACTGGTTTACGAATTTTAATTTTTTTTATAGATTACCTTCCCCTTATATAATTGATAACTATTAATTATTTTATGAAACGACTAAAAATTTTTATCATTTGCTATTTTCCTACTTTTATATCGTTGATTATTATTTTGGTACTGGGATCAGGGTGTGGTTCGAATTCAATGGAGTATTGTTTAGAATCTGGTGAATGTGATTTGGCAGTTGATGTTGTTAACGTTTCTAGTGAGATACCAATTGATCCTAATGATCCATTTTGGAGAGATTCAAGCCACATCCAATCCAGATCTATTGAATTAGGGCCTCAGATGATAACAAACCCTAGATGGCCTGACCCTTCAACAAAATCAGTCAAAATATCAGGTGTCCAAAATGAGTCGGAGTTGGCTCTTTTGCTAGAATGGAATGATCCTACTCTGGAAAACAAAATTGAAGTATCTGCTACTCATACTGATCAAGCCGCCTTAATGTTTCCGATTCATCAAGGCGAAGAAGTTCCTTCCATTACTATGGGAAGTGAGAATGAAATTGTTAATATTTGGCAATGGAGAGCAATTTGGGAAACACCCTTACAAGAAAAAATTCGTAACATCGATAGAAACTTAGGAACTGCACTTCCTGCTAATACCCGTCGATCACCAGTTGAGGATTTAACTGCGGCTGGCTTTAGCACCCTTACCACGCAGGAAGAGCAAGATGTTTTGGGTCGTGGAACTTGGGAGGATAAAACCTGGCGCGTCGTATTTAAGAGAACTTTATTAAGTTCGGATAACGCAGATATTCAATTTAAATATCCAGTTGTTATGGCTATCGCTATATGGAATGGTGGAAACGGTGAGCGTAATGGCCAAAAAGGTTTATCAAACTGGATACTTCTTCGACTCTAGGTACTCTTAAAAAAAGATATGAGAATTAGTTCAACGCTAAACTAATCAGTCACGGTAGAATAGAGCGGCTGAAAAAATAAATCCCCTGAGTTTATTGATATTAGTTTGATTGGTGATAAGATCTTATGATGAGATTATTTTTACTAAGTTTAATTGGTTTTTTCCTTTATTCTGGATTAGCATTTGCTGCTGATTGCCCAGGTGCTGCTAGTGAAGCGTATGATGGTTATAGGGATGCAAAAAGAGCATATAATTCTGATGATTTAGATAGTTGCCAGTCTTATGCACGTAAAGCATATAGACATTTTTCTTATGCGGAAGATGAAGCGATTAGTTGTAGTTGTTCTAATGCTGAGAGTGAAGCGTACGATGGTTATAGAGATGCAAAAAGAGCATATAATTCAGGTGATTTAGATAGTTGCCAGTCTTATGCACGTAAAGCATATAGACATGGGTCATATGCTGAAGATGAAGCAAATAGTTGCAGCTAAAAAGCATTTAATTATAAAAAACCTGTTTTTTAATTAAAGAAGAATTAGTGGAAAGTTTATTTCATGAGTAATATATATGCTAGTTTTAGATTTAGACATTATTTTCTTACTAAACTAATAAGTCACTATTGTTTTTAAGGTTTATTTTGAAGTTGTCAAACCTGTTAGTGAGTGTACGTCCAACACTTTCTTTTAATTCTCTTGGTACCCAATTTATTTTTTCTACGGGCCAGTTCTCAATATCTTTAATGTCTAATCCTGCTTTTTTGTAAGGCCCCTCTAAAGATTCTTCTAGTCCGTATACAATACCGTTAGAATAAATATTTAAATACTCCTCTTCAACGGCCTCTGGATCATGCAGCCCCGAAAGAAATTTTTGCATTAAATCTTTCATGATAGGATCAGCATGTTCATGAAAATCTGGGGTCAACGCATCGTATAGGGTATAGAAAATAATTAGAACATCTTGTAGAAGGAACTTATATTCTTCAGTTGGTCTTTTAACAGGTCGTTTGTCTATATTTAGTAATTCTTTGACAACTTTTATGTTTCGAATCGTATCGTAAATGACCGAATCAACCCATGGTCTGTTGTTCCAAACATAAAAAGCTCTAAAGAATTTTAATTTATTATTTTTTTCCCACATTTGAAGTACAGTTGTAGGACGTTTTTTGTTCGTATATGGGATTTGTTCCCCCCAGCGTGGGTCATTAAAGTCGAGTCCATAGTTTAAAAATGCACTGGCTACACTTTGGTGATAGAAAACCATTAAATCTTCAAAATTTTCTTTTTCGTCAAATAAAGTATTTTGCGGTAGATTGACAAGACAATACAAACGAACAATGTTAGTTCGTGCCTTTCCTTCTTTATCTGCGATTAGATATTGTCCACCCCATATTCCAGCAGTAATGAAAATTTTTTCTTTTAGTTCATTTGAAAACTTAATCGAAGCTTTGTATGCAATGGTTTTGTATATTTCGTTAAGGCAGTAAAGGTTAAATTTTCCATCGTCATGAAGAAGACGTTCAGGAAGTTTTGGTATTTCACTCATCGGTAATGGCGCCAGTGGATGCAGAGGAGACTAGTTTTGCATACTTCGCTAAAACTCCTCTTTTGTATTTTTGAGGAAGTGGTTTCCATTTTTCTTTCCGAAGTTTTATTTCCTTATCAGAAAGTACTACATCAAGTAATCGACTTTCGATATCGATAACTACTTTATCGCCTTCTTCAATAAGTCCGATTACTCCTCCCACCTGTGCTTCAGGTGCTACGTGCCCAACAACGAGGCCATGGGTTCCTCCGGAAAACCTACCATCAGTAATGAGACCTACCTTATCTCCGAGCCCTTTCCCAACAAGTGCTGACGTTGGTGCTAGCATTTCTCGCATGCCTGGGCCACCTTTAGGTCCTTCATAGCGTATAACAACAATATCCCCTTCAATAATTTGGTCGTTAATGATAGCGTCTAGGCATTCCTCTTCAGAATTAAAAACCCGTGCCGGGCCTTCAATTCGACGAGTTTTGATTCCAGAGACCTTTGCAACAGAACCTTCTGGGCTTATATTCCCTTTTAGGATAACCAAGTGGCCTTCAGAAGAGAGTGGACTTTCAATTGGGAGAATTATTTTTTGATTTTCATTAGCTTGGCTGGGAACCTCTTTCAAGTTATCTGATATGGTTTTTCCCGTAACGGTCATGCAATCCCCATGTAAAAGGTCCTTACTTAGTAGCATCTTCATTACTTGTGGAATGCCTCCAGCGCGATGAAGGTCAACGGTTACAAATTTCCCTGATGGTTTAAGGTCACAAAAATGAGGAACTCTTTTCCTGATTTTTTCAAAATCATCTATTGTTATATCTAGGTTCATATAACTGGAGATCGCCAGAAGGTGTAAAACGGCGTTTGTCGAACCGCCTACTGCCATAACAACTGATATCGCATTTTCAAAAGATTTTCTTGTAAGAATATTTTTTGGTGTGATATTTTTTTCTAACATGGGGAAAAGAGCTTGAGCACTTTTTTGGGCATTCAATTC